>Ga0194120_10002783_pt1 | contig 29502 bp, 24 predicted proteins | sample TA2MahCa65mmetaG_FD_148642 | JGI IMG/M metagenome (GOLD analysis project Ga0194120, IMG submission 148642) | Freshwater microbial communities from Lake Tanganyika, Tanzania - TA2015019 Mahale Deep Cast 65m | ecosystem: Environmental > Aquatic > Freshwater > Lake | place: Tanzania: Lake... | reverse complement strand
CCCTGACCCTGTCCCTGAGCCTGCCCCTGAGCCTGACCCTGACCCTGACTCTGACCGCCGCAGGCGGCTGACCCCGACGGAGGGCGCCGAAGCGCCCTCCCACCCAGAAAACCACCCGCCAGAGTCCCCCATCGCCCACCCTCCCCTGGCCTGCGTGGTCCTGCCGCACTTTCCGCTGCAATTGCTTGCGCGCCGGATGCCCGATTGCCTGGAGAACCCGGCGGTGGTGGTGGCCGAGGATCGGCCGCAGGGGGTGGTGCGCGAGGTCAACCGGTTGGCGCGGGCGGCGCGCATCTTGCCGGGCATGCGTTATGCGGCGGCGCTTGCGTTGTGCGCCGACCTGCGCGCCGGGGTGGTCGAGGCGCGCGACGAAACGCTGGCCGCCCTGGAGCTGGCGGAATTGCTGCGGCAGTTCTCGCCGCGCGTCGAGCCGAGCAGCGAAGAGCCAGGGGTGTTCTGGCTCGACACCGCGGGGCTCGGCCTGTTGTGGCCCGATGTGCGGGTGTGGGCGCGGGCCGTGGCGGACGCGCTGCGGTTGGCGCAGATGCGGGCGGCGGTGGTGGTCGGCCATGCGCGCTTTGCGACCTACGCGGTGGCCCGTCATTTCCAGGGTGTGCATGTCATCGAAACGGTGGAACGCCAGGCGGACCTGGTCGACCGGGTGCACCTGGCCAGCCTGGGGGCCGCGCTCGGCCTGCCGCCCGCTGCCCGCGACGCGCTGGCGATGTTGGGCATCCATACGCTCGGCCAGTTCCTGGCACTGCCGGCCGAGGGCCTGCGCGAACGCCATGGCGAACCCGCGTGGTCGCTGCACCAGCGCGCCCGCGACCGCGTCGCCGAGCCGCTGCGGCCGGTCCTGCCTGCCGCGCCGCTCGAGCTCGCGCGCGACATCGCTCCGCCCGACGACCAGCGCGACCGCCTGCTCTTTGTCGCCAAGGGCCTGCTGGTCGAGTTGTTGCGCCGGGTGGCCGACCAACGCCAGAGCGTGGCGGCGCTGCACCTGCGCTTGGAGCTAGAACGCCCCCACCGCGACCGCAAACGCGACGACCCCGGCTACCGCGAGGCGGCCCCAGTGGTCGAGACGGCGGTGCGCGCGGCGGAACCGACGCTGTATGAGCCGCAGTGGCTGGACCTTTTGCGCATCCGCCTCGACGCCACCCGGCTGCCGGCCCGCGCCGAACGCATGACGCTGCGCGCCGAGACCCAACCCGCCACCGCCAGCCAACTGCGCCTGTGGCAACTGCTGGCCGAGGCCGGAGGCCTGACCCGCCGCGACCTCGCCAAGGGCGCCGAAGCGCTGGCCCAACTGCGCGCCGCGTTCGGCGACGAGGCGGTGGTGGTCGCCAGCCTGCAGCCGTGCCACCTGCCCGAGGCCCAGGTGCGCCTGCACCCCGCCCATGCGCTGCCCTCGCCCAGGCCGCCAGAGCCTGTGCCCGAGCTGCCGCTGGTGCGCCGGCTGCGATCAGCGCCGCTGCGCATGCCGACCCGGCCCAAGCACGAACCCGACGGCTGGCTGCTCGGCGACTGGCGCATGGGCGCCGTGGTGCGGCTGTGGGGGCCGTTCCGACGGAGCGGCGGCTGGTGGGTGCGCCAGGTCCAGCGCGACTACCACTACGCCCTGACCGAGCGCGGCGACCTGCTGTGGGTGTTCTACGACGAGGTGCGGCGGCTGTGGTTTCAGGCGGGCGAGGTGGGGTAGGGCTCAGAGGGTGCTTGCACATGAAACGCCTGCCGCTGCGCGGAACCATGCACTCCGACATGCGTTGTTGTCGGCCGCCGGGCTCCCTGCGGCGTAGCTTGGGGCTGCGTCGCGCGACCGCGGTGCCATGGCGCTTTGTAAGCCGGAGGGCGCCCGCCAGGCACGCACGTTGACAACCGGCAAGGAGATTCGCGATCTTGCGCCGCAATGCGCCCGCGGGGCGCGGCCAGCATGGCGGGACCGCAGCATGAGGGTAGGTCGAGGTTGGTGGGCAGCGATTGGAGCCGCGCTGGCGCTGGCCGCGTGCGGCGAGGACGAACTGCAGGGCAGCCTGGCCGGCGACGCGCAGGCGGTCGAGGTGGGTGCCGACGCAGGTCCGCTGGACACGGCTGTGGGTGGCGACGCGATCGCGGCCGACAGCGACCCGACTGACGCGGCGGGTGAAGCCGTCACTCCGGACGACGGCGGGAGCGGCGGAACCGACGCCGCAGAGGCCGCGAGCACCGACACCGAGGACGTCACCGGCCCGGACGCCAGCGCCGACGCCGAAATCGCTGGGGCTGGCGATGGCGACGCTGCGCCCGCCGAAGACGCCGACGCCGGTGTGACGGACGTTGCCGCGGCCGCCGATTCAGACGACGTCGCCGAGACCGCGGCCGATGCCGGACCCGATGGCACCCCGGACACCGCGCCCCAGTGTACCGACCCGATGCAGTGCCCCCAACCCGACGCGCTATGCTCGGTCGCCACCTGCATCGCCGGGGTGTGCAGCATCGGCGCCGCGCCCGACGGAAGCGCCTGCAGTGACGGCAACCCGTGCACCGACGGCGACGCCTGCGCGGCCGGGGTGTGCGCAGCCGGCAAGGACAAACCCTGCGACGACGCCAACCCTTGCACGGACGACGCCTGCGATCCGGGCTCCGGCATCTGTGGCAGCACGCCGACGACGGTAGCCTGCGACGACGGCAATGCCTGCACCACCGGCGACGGCTGCAAAGGCGGCGCGTGTGCGGGCGGCGCATCGCCCAACTGCGACGACGGCAACGTGTGCACCACCGATGCCTGCGACCCCGCGACCGGTTGCACCGCCACCGACAACGCCGCGCCGTGCAAACTCGACGATGCGTGCATGGGCAACGCGGTGTGTGGCAAGGGCGCGTGCGCAGGCAAGCCCATCGCCTGCGACGACGGCAATCCCTGCACCAAGGACGCCTGCGACCCCAAGGTGGGCTGCGCCTCCAGCGCGATCGGCGGGCTGCCGTGCAACGACGGCGACGCGTGCACCGACGGCGATCTGTGCGCCAACGGCCAGTGCGCGCCGGGCAAGGCCAAACCGTGCAGCGACAGCAACCCGTGCACCGATGACGGCTGCGACAAGGCCAGCGGCTGCACCAGCAAGGCCAACACCGCCCCCTGCGACGACAACAACGCGTGCACGACGGGCGACGCCTGCAAGGAGACCAAGTGCAACAGCGGCTTGCCGGTGGCTTGCGATGACAAGAACCCGTGCACCGACGACGCGTGCGACCCCGCCAAGGGCTGCCAGACGTCGGCGAACACCCTGCCCTGCACGCTCGGCACCGCGTGCGACCAAGGCGTGTGCAAAGCCGGCACCTGCAAATCGACCGGCCAGAAGTCGTGCGACGACGGCAATCCGTGTACTGCGGACACCTGCGACGCACAGGCGGGCTGCGTCGCCACCCCAGCCAAGGACGGCGCCGCGTGCAGCGTGGGCGACAACTGCCAGGCCGCCAGCGTCTGCAAGGCGGGCAAGTGTGAGGCTGGTGCCAAAACGGTCTGCGACGACAAGAACTCGTGCACGGACGATATCTGCGACCCCAAGGTCGGCTGCGGATATCTGCCGAACAATGCTCCCTGTGACGACGGCAACAAATGCACGACCGGCGACAAGTGCGCGGTCATTCCCGGCCAGGGGGCCAAGTGCGTGCCGGGGGCCCCCCTCGACGCCAAGACGGCGTGCGACGACAAAAGTCCTTGCACCGCCGAGACCTGCGATACCGCCAAGGGTTGCCTGAACACCTCACTCGGCGACGGCGGCACCTGCGACGACGGCAACGTGTGCACGGCCGGCGAGAAATGCCAGGGCGGCAAATGCGCCGGAGGGTCGTTTGGCAGTTGTGACGACGGCAATGCGTGCACGGCCGACAACTGCGACCCCGCGACCGGCAATTGCTCGTGGATCGACATCAAGGGCCCGTGCGACGACAAAAACGGCTGCACCAGCGGCGACCAGTGCGTCGGCATCGCGTGCCAGGGCACGGCCACGGTCTGCGACGACAAGGATCCGTGCACGGCTGACGCCTGCAACCAGGGTACGGGAAAATGCGCGGCAGCACCCACCACCGGCGGCCCGTGCAACGACGGCAGCGCCTGCACCAGCGGCGACGCATGCGCCAGCGGAAAATGCCTCGGAAAATCAGCCACCTGCGACGACGGCAATGCGTGCACGGACGACACCTGCGACCCCAAGAGCGGAGCCTGCGCCTTTGCGCACAACACCGCCCCGTGCGGCGGGGTCGATGCCTGCACCACTGGCGGCGTGTGTGCGGCCGGCGCGTGCCAGCCCGGAAACGACCCCAAGTGCGACGATGGCAATCCGTGCAGCACCGACGCCTGCGACACCAAGACTGCCCTCTGCAGCCACACGCCCGCGGCCGACGGCACGGCCTGCGACGACGGCATCGCTTGCACCACGGCAAGCGCGTGCAAGACCGGCGCCTGCCTCGCAACGGTGGAATGCAAGGTCTACGGCAACGCCTTTGAGTGCGGCAAGGACAGCGGTTTCAAGATCGACGTGCCGGCGCCGCAATCCGGCGGCCAGCCGCGCAAGGTGGTGTGGGCCGTGGATGCGACGCCCCAAGTGCCGGAGCAGGGCGCTAAAGGGTGCACGCTGAACTTCAACGACGGCACCGACCACTGCGATCCGCTCGGCAGCCAATGCCAACTGCCCAAGGGCACGGCGACTTCGCCGGTGGCCGATTTTTCCGCGATTCCTGGGCTGTTGCCGTCGCTGGTGATGGACATCTACTACGACGTCGACATCCAAGGACCGCAATACCAGGGCTGGGACGCCCCCAAGGTCACCCTGCGCAACGCCGCCACCGGCGCGGAACTCGCTAGTTGGGTACTGCCGGTGACCAACGGCGACATCAAGAAGTGGAAGAACGGCTACAAGATCGACATGCCGCAGGCCAAGGGCCTCAAGGTCACGGTCGACTTCACCGTCAACTTGCCGTATGCATGGCTGACCACCGACCAGGGCAACCTCGGCGCCGGCATCTTCGTGGACAACTTCACGCTGCAGGCTAGCGTGGAACCCGAGGCCAACTGCGGTGACAGCCTGGACAACGACGGCAACGGCAAGACCGATTGCGAGGACGCAAGCTGCGCGTTCGGCACCCTGTGCACGGCCAAGGTGGTGGTCAGCGACCCGATGGCGTGCGGCACCAAGAACTGGACGGTCGCCAGCAACACGGCGACTGTCGTGTGGGCGGTGGACCAGACGCCGGTGGCGGTCAAGGCCAAGACCGGCGATTGCACGCTGAACTTCAACGACGGCGTGGACTACGTGCCGGGCACCGGCGCGATCTCGAACCAGGCGACAGCCGGCAGCGCGACGTGGGCTCAAACGCTGGACCTGGCGCCCTACAAGGCCGTGTTTGTCGCGCTCTGGGCCTACCAGGACGTCGAAGGCGCCGGTGCCTGCTGGGCTGGGTCGGCGTGCCAGAACGTGGACCGCATGTTCGTCCAACTGTCGGGCGACAACTTTGCGGGATGCGGGTGCGCAGCCAACGCCAGTTGTGGCATCGGCCCCAACCAGTGCAACACCAACGGCACCACGACCTGGATCGTGAACAAAGACAAGCTCAAGACCTGGACGCGGCACGTGTTCGACGCCAGCAAGTTCGGCGGCAAGAAGGCCACATTGCGGGTGCGGTTCGACAGCGTCGATGCCATCGGCAACAACCACCCGGGGGTTTTCGTCGACGACCTGCTGGTGCTAGGCAAGTAGTTGCGGCGGCGTGGTTTTTTTGCCTCCCGCCGCGGGACAGCACTGGGTGAAAAGGTGACCGCGGGGAGCGCCTGACCAGACCGGCATTTTGCGCGGCCTGCAAACCCAAGGCCGCCTACCGCGCTGATCGTCGCGGTCGAGCGACCTGCGCCGCGCCGCTCACGCCCCCCGATGCACCCCAGTCACCGCCCGCCCGCTCGGATCGGCATTGGCCGCGAAGCTGGCATCCCACGCAATCGCCGTCGGCGTGCTGCACGCCACGCTCGGCCCGCCCGGCACGGTGGCCGCCGCCTCGCCAATCGGCGTCGGGCTTGGGCCAGTGGCTCCGGAACTTGCCGGTGCCGCGCCGGCCGCCAAAGCCGGGGCAGGCGCAGCGGTTGCGGCCGCGTCGTTGGCTGCCGGCGAGACCAGCAGCCCAAGCGTCGCAGTGGACGCATCGGCCGTTGCCGTGCCGCCTGCCGGGGCCGCAGCCTTGTGCTGCTGGTCTTGACCATCCGCTGCGCACTTGGCCCCGTGCTTGCGCTTGTTGTGCGCCACCCGGTCGCCGAGTGCAGGCACGACCAAGTCGCGGTCTTGCGCGCCGGGTGCCCAAATGCCGCTGTAGTGAACCGACGCGCGCCGAGGTAGGTGAATTTGTGGCAGAATTCGGACGGCGAGTTCCCGCCGGGACAGAAGCACGGCGTTTTTTCCCCCCTTCCACTCCTTTTTTGGCCAGATCCGGTGTGCGCCGCCGATGTGCGCGTAGACTCGTATCAGCATGCGCCTTCGTATGTGGTTGCGTTGGTTGTGCCTGGGCCGGCGCTTCCAGGGCTTGAGCGGCGCTTTCGCGTGCGGGCCGAGGCCGACCCAGAGGCGGACCGCTGGCGACGTGCGCTGTGGGCAGAGCGGCGCGCGTCGTGAATTGTGTGCCGACCGATACAGCGCAACGCTCCGACAGATGCAGCGCTCCGGCGTTCGCCGAGCCTTCAGCTCCTAGTAGGCGAAACCCCAAATTCGCACCGGGATACGGGCCGTGATGCCACAACAATTCCTCAATCGGTTTCGCCTACTAGCTGCTCGTTGCGTGAAGGGGGCTCGCAGCCCCCTCGCGCGCCCATGCGCGCTCACCCCCGCAGCCGGCCGCAGCCGCGGCCGGAAGTACCTCAGCCCTGTTGCGCGCCGGAACCCGGCGCGAATTTCGGGCCTGAGGTACTAGTTCGCCGTGAACACAAACGGCCAAGCCACCACGCACACACCCGACTCCGGCGCCACAAAGGTGATGCGGCGCATGACCCGCAATACGCAGTCAGAGACCACCGGGTTGCCCAGGCTATCGGCGGTCGCCCGTTCGCCGCTGACCCGGCCGTCGCTGCCGATGGTCCACTGCACTTGCAGCTTGCCTTTCAGGTCCGGCGAAGCCAAAAGCTGCGACTCGTAGCACGCACGAAACTGGGCCGCCCGCTGCATCACGTTCTTGCGGATGTCGCCCTTGTCGCAGAACCCCGAAGACTGACCCGAGACACCGAGCACCGACTTCTCGACTGCGCGCCTGGTCTTGCGGGCAAGGCTCACCTCGGCCTTGCGTCCGGTGCCGTCCAGGCCCGGCAAGTCTGTTTGGCCGATCAGCGTGCCGCGCTCGTTGCCGCCGCCGCCACTTCCTGTGCTCCTAAACCCGGTGCCAGGGCCGTGACCCGGGCCAAAGACGTCGCCCTCGCCGGCCATCGCCACCGCCATCTTGTCGTGGATGGGCCGGTCGTTGCCTGCAAGGATGTTACCGAGCGCCCCCTGGGCGGCCAGCGGCGCCGACAGGGCTTTGGCCAGGCCAATTTCGCGGACGTTGACCCGATCCGCCACAGGCCCATCGCGGCGCGGCACCCGCGACACCTTGCGCGGGTCTTGCAGCGGGTCGCCGACCTTGCCTTCTTCGCCGCTGGCGCGCTTGCTGGTGTCGCTGTCGTCGGGCGAGGGCGGCGTCGGCGTCGGCTCGGGCGGTGCTTGCGGCAGTTCGACGGTGACTTCGATGAGCCCGCGGTTCTTGCTCTGCAAGAGCTCGCTGGTCGCCGCGTCGTCGTCGGGCCGGGGCGAGCTCGCGCCAACCACCCACAGCACCAAGGCCAGCGTGGCCACAGCCGCAAACGACGCAAACAGGCCGGCGTCGCGCCGGTGCGCCGCTGGCTGCAGGGCCCCGGCATGGGGCGCAGTGAAGTCGAGGCGCAGCACCGCGCCATTGTCGAGCTCGAAATTGCAGAAGTCCCCATCGGTCAGCACGCGCGGTCGACCGGATTCGACCGGCTGGGGTGTACCGTTGAGCATTGCGCGCCCAAGGGTCGCGTCCGGTGCATCGATGCGCCACACCGCCGGCCCCACCGGGACCGCCAACACGTGGACTGCGAGCCCGCGGCAGGCAACCACCAAGTCGTTGGTCGCTTGTTCGCCGATGGTGAGCGGCCTCGGCTTGTGCAGCACCCGCTCGGCGACGACTTCGCCGTTCCACAGCAGCGCAGCGCGCAAAAAGCGTTCTTCACCGCTGTAGACAGGCGGCGCCGCCAGCAGCCACAGGCCGCCGAAGGTCGCGACCAGCGCGCCCACCGCTTGCCACGCCAGGCCGTTGGCCTGCACAAAGGTGCCCGGGATCAGACCGCCGCCCGGGTCGCACAACCCAAGGCCCAGGTCGGCGCAGGGCACCAACGCGTAGATGTGCTGCCAAGTCAGCGCTGCGAGCGCAAGTTGCGCCACACCGGCCCCGACAATCGCCCACGCCAGCGACGGTGAACGATGCCGGGCCTGCGCCACCGCAACCGCGGCCGTGAGCAAGGCCAGGACCGCGGCCACAACACCGAGTGAGAGTTGCACGCCGGCGACGCCCTTGTGGTCGAATTCCGCCAGATAGGCGGCTGAAAATAGCCAGCGGGCCAGCGAAAACGCGCCGTCCGATCCGCCTGAGAGGTTCGACCCGATCAGGGCCACGAGGGCCCCACACAGTGAAACGATTGCGCCAGCTTGCATGTGCCCTCCGCGGCTGCAGCGCACGGGGGCGGTGCGCGGGCCAACGTGTTCGACGTGCGGGACCTCAAACCGATCTTGGCCAGCGCAAACGAAGGGTTCCAACTGCGCACTGCGCGGGGCGGGGTGAGGCGACGGTTTTTGGGGCGGCGGGTGATCCTTCTCGCTTGGCGCGCAACATAATGCCCGTGGCGGTGGAGCGGTGCCCTGCCGGGCTGCACGCGGCTTATGCCCATAAGGCATTGCACATCAAGCCATTGTGCGACTTGACACGGTTGACCCGCCCGCGCAGCATTCGCAACGGCGCCGCTGTCGTCGGACTTGAGGCGGGGCAGCGACAACGGCTGACCGTCCTGACGCGCAGGATCGCCGCCGAACGGTCGACTGCGTTGCTCGCCAACCTGTACGGGTGCTGATCCGATGCCGAAGCCCGTTCGTCAAACCCAGAAGCTGCGTTCATGCTCATGGGCGGGTCGTGTTTCGGGCCGCGGTGCGGTTCACCAATTGCTTGCGACTGGGGTCGCGATTGTCCTGGCAGCGTCAACTTTCCGCAGCTCCTGCGCGCATGCAGACGAGCCCTCCTTGGCAACCGTAGGCCCCGCCGACCTCGCCTCGCAGGCCGAACGGGCTGTTGAAAAGGCCGATTACGACCTCGCGGCCACTCTGTACCTACAGGCGTGGCAGCTAGGCAAGTCGCAGACTTCTCTGGTCTATCAGGCGGCGCGCGCGTTACATCTTGGCGGTCAGCACGATCGCGCGGAAGCACAGTACACGCGATTTCTGGCGCATCCGGGACGCGATGAGGTATTGACGGCCCGTGCGACCCAGCATCTGGCCGAAATCCGCTCGGTGCGGGCCGCCGACAAGGCGCTGCTTGCCGAACACCTTGGCCGGTCGGCCCGTCCTGTCGAGGCCGCTGCGACTTGGCGGGCGGCGTGGCAGCTTGCACCCCAGCGGATCGGCTACCTGCTGCGGGCCGCGCGGGCGCAACGGCAATGCCCAGAATTCGCTCGGGCGATTTGGGACTACGTCGATTTCCTGAGCAAGTCCCCGGTCGGTGCGGAGCGCAGCGAGGCTGAGGCGGAGTTGGCTGAACTGCGGCTGCAGTTGGATCCGTTGCGGTCGTATCCAGCCCTGCCAGGCGCACCGAGCGCGACCGTTCGTGAGGACTTGCGCGAAATTAGGGCCAGGAAATGATTTACTCAATCATTTCTCGGGCCCGTTTGCTTGCTCCGTGGGTCGCCAGCTCGCGGACCAAAGGTCCGACTCGCGGCTCCGTCCTGATGTGAGAGTGATCGACTTATTATTTTCCAGTCCCTTACCCCGGACGAGATGGCTCAGGACAGACGATGCAATTCACCTGGATGTCATCTCGCCCTGATTCGCCACTGCGTCGACCGCATCGCCGAACTTCATACGGCTGCCGCCCTCCTGGCAGTCAAATCGCGGGCACTGGGCCAGATGCACCTGGCGAAGAAAATTGAGGCATTTACTCCCATCTTGCTCAGATTGCGGTTGTGGGCGACCGACTACGCTCAATTCGCGGCGACATGCGTTACGGAAGGGGACGACGCTTGCGTAGAACATCAAACCCGCAAGGCCCAAGTGGCCCATAATTTTGCCGATGACCAGTACGATCAAATCACCCGCCTGACGGTGGACGAACCGGCGGTGGGCCATGCAGATGCCCTGCGCCACCAGCCGCGGCGCCACGTGCTGCAAGACTAGCGCGCGCCACGCCGGGTTCGCCGGGTTCATCCACACCTCGTTGGGATACCCAGAGTAGGGCCCAAGCTGCGCCGCCTTGTTGGCCTTGCACGGCAGCAGCCCGCCCGCCGCCTGAGCCCAATGGCTGCGAAACTGCTCGCACGCGCCGAGGTTGAGGTAGCTCAACACGCGGTTGGTGCCCTCTTTGCGCAACTTCGCAAGCTCACTGGTGGTGAAGTTGCCGATGGCCGGGTCGGCGTCGATGTTGAGGATGGCAAAGGTTGCGGCGGCTCTGGACAGGTCGCCCATTTGCTTTGCCGTGCCGTAAAACGACAGCCACGGCCCCGCCTTTGGGAACCCGCGGTTTGTGTGCAGCGTCGCCGCGTCTGGACTGCGCACTGGCTCGGCTTCGGCGGGGCTGGCGCCCTACAAGGCCGTGTTTGTCGCGCTCTGGGCCTCCCAGGATCTTCGACCGTGGCAGGACGGGGTGCTTGCCACACCCTACTCAATGCGCATCAGCCCAACTCGCCGCCCAGCGCACATCCACGGCCAGCGGCACCTTCAGGCGGCTGCCGTCGGGCAGCACGTCCGCGTCGGCCATCGCCGCGCGCACCAATTCGGCGACATGTGGGGCGTCATCGGCCGGGGCCTCGATCACCAGTTCGTCGTGCACCTGCAGGAGCATCCGCGCCCGGGTGCCGCGCAGGTTTCGGTCCACCTGCAGCATGGCCCGCTTGATGAGGTCGGCGGCGCTGCCCTGCACCGGCGTGTTGACGGCCACGCGTTCAGCGGCGGCACGGTCGGCCGGACTCTGGCTCTGCAGCCCGGCGATGACGCGGCGGCGCCCCCACAGCGTGCGCACCTCGCCGGTTTCGCGCGCCCTGGCAAGCGTTCCCTCGATCCATCGGTGCACGGCCGGAAAGCGTTCGAAATACCGCTCAATGAACGTCTTGGCATCCTTGAGCGACACGTCGATCTCGCGCGATAGCCGCTGCGGTCCCATGCCGTACAGGATGCCAAAGTTGATGGTCTTGGCCGCGCTGCGCTGGTCGGCGGACACCAGTCCGGGCAGCAGGTTGAACATCCGCGCCGCGGTCTCGCGGTGGATGTCGAGGCCCTGGCCAAACGCGGTCTGCAGGCCCGGGTCGTCGGCCAAGTGCGCCATGATGCGCAGCTCGATCTGGCTGTAGTCGGCGCTCAACAGCACATGGCCCGTCGGCGCGACGAACGCCCGGCGGATGGCGCGACCCTCCGGCGATCGGACAGGAATGTTCTGCAAGTTCGGGTCGATGGACGACAACCGCCCGGTCGCCGCGACCGCCTGAGCGAAGCAGGTGTGGATGCGCCCGGTGGCCGGCAGCACCATCGCGGGCAACTGGTCCGCGTAGGTCGACTTGAGCTTGGTCAGTTGCCGCCACCGCAGCACCTTGGCGGCGATGGGGTGGCTGTCGGCCAGCCCTTCCAGCACGCTCTGGTCGGTGGACCAGCCGGTGGTGGTGCGCTTCTTGGCTGGCAGCTTGAGTTCGTCGAACAACACCTCGCCGAGTTGCGCCGGCGAGCCGACATTGAACGACCTGCCGGCCAACTGCCAGATGTCCGCCTCGGCCTGACCGGCCTGCTCGCCCAGCCACGCGGATTGGCGCGCAAGCTCTTCGGGGTCGAGCGCGATGCCCGCGGCCTCCATGCGCCCCAGCACGGCCGATAGCGGCAGCTCGAGTTCGCGGTACACGGCGAGGACACCGACCTCTGCCAATTGCGCGGGGTACCAGCGGCAGAGGCGCAGCGCGAGCGCCGCCTTGCGACACAGGTGGCGCGCCACCGTGTCCAGGTCCGCGCCGTGCCATCCCACCTGCGCTTTGCCCTTGCCCAGCACGTCCTCTTCGGGCGGCACGAGTTCGCCCAGCGTCTGCATCGCGACGTTGCGCAAGGTGTGGGTGTGCTTCTCGGGGTCGTCGAGGTACGAGGCCAACATGCAATCGCCCGCGACGCCCTGCAGGTCCAGGCCGGCCGCCGCCAGTGCAAGCGCCTCGAATTTGAGGCCGCACCCCATCTTGGGAAGCGCGGGATCGGCGAGCAGCGGCCCCAACGCCGCGCGCAGCACCTCCAGCGGCAGGTTGGCGCGGCCTGCGAGACCCGCCGCGTGCGCAACAGGCAGATAGGCTGCTTCCTCGTGCCCCCACGCCAGTGCCAGACCGACCAGCGGCCCGTACAGCGGCCGGGTGCGGTCGATGTCTGGCAGGGTCGTGCACGCCCACAGGCCGAGGCGTCCAGCGGCACCAATGGCGTTCACTACCTCTATCAGTTGCGTTTCGTTGGTCACCACCTGGACCGGCACTTCGGCCTGCGCCTGCACCGTGCCAGGTTCCGCAGCGCTGAACTCGGCGGTCAGCCGCTTGAAGCCCAGGTCCGCGAAGGCCCGGGCCAGCGCCGGCCGGTCGATGGTCTGCACCGCGAGGTCGTCCAGCGTCCACGGCAGTTGCGCGTCGTGGACCAGGCCAACCATCTGATAGGCGCGCTCGGCCTGTTCGCGGTCGGTGCGCAGCAGTTCACGGATGCGCGGGGTCTCCACAGCTTCAAGGTTTTCGTAGATTCCGGCCAGCGAACCCCAGGTCTGGATCAGCTTGGCCGCGCCCTTCTCGCCGATGCCGCGCACGCCGGGCACGTTGTCCACCGAGTCGCCCATGATGGCCAGCAGATCGCGAACCTGACTTGGCCGCACCCCCCATTTCTCTTGCACATCAGCGGCGGCGTAGAGCTTGTCCTTGCCGTCGTCGAGTTGTCGAATCGGCGCCCGCTCTCCGTCGCCGTCGTCGACCAGTTGCATCAGGTCTTTGTCGCCCGATACCACCAGGACCTCGAAGCCCTGCGCGCGGCCCTGCTCTGCCAAGGTGGCGATGATGTCGTCGGCTTCCAGGCCACGGTGTTGGAGGACCGGCAGACCCATCAGGGCTGCGATGTCCTGGCACACCTGCCACTGCGCCTGCAACTCGGGCGGCATGTCGGGCCGGTTGGCCTTGTACTGGGGGTCGATGGCGTGGCGGTGGGTGGGCGCGCTGGTGTCAAAGCAGACGCCGATGCGCGTCGGCTTGCGGTCGCGCACCAGCTTTTGCAGCATCGACACCAGGCCAAAGATGGCCCCGGTTGGCATGCCCGATGGCGCGGACAAGCCGCGCACCGCAAAAAACGCGCGGAATACGGCGTGCGAACCGTCGACCAACAGCAGGACGGGGCGCTTGCCCGCGGAGGCCTCGCTCATGGGCGCCTCGTCTCGGCCACGGGATTGCGCGGCGCTCGTCTTGTCGGTTTGCGCCCCAGACGACTACGGGCAGTACTGCTTCTTGTCGGGGCAGCAGTCGCCAAAGCCCTCGCACGGCGGGTCGCAGTAGCAGGCCTTCTTGCCGGGCGTGGTCGACTTGCCCTGGCAGTCCGAGTCCTTGCACGAGGCAAAGTCGCAGTCCTGCGCGCAGTTGGCCGCGGTCTCGCCCGCGGAGCACTTGCCGTCGCCGCAGGCGCAGGCGCCGCAGTCCTTGAGGCAACTCTCACAGGTCTCGGTGCCCGAGCACGCGCTGTCGCCGCACAGTTGCTTGGGGCATTTGGCGCCGCTCATGGCCTGGCACGCCGAGACGCACAAGTTGTCCCACGCGATCTTGCAGCAGAACGTGTCTTCCTTGCAGACGGCCGCTTCGCAGGCGCAGCCCGGACATCCCGGGGTGCCCTTGGCCGCCGTCGGCGCGCAGTCCGTGCTGCAGGTGCCACAGTCCTTGGGGCACACGCCGCAGTGCTCGTTGGTGTCGCACTTGCCGTTGCCACAGCCAGGCGTGGCGGCGCCGCCGCCGGGGCACGCGCCGCAATCTCCCGCGCAGCTTGCGCAGTTCTCGGTGCCGGTGCAGAACCCGTCGCCGCAGACGTTGGCCTTGGGACAGTCCTGCGGGCAGGCGGCGTTGGTCTCGCCGATGCCGCACTTGCCGTCGCCGCACCATGCCACAGGGGCGGGGCACTTGCCGCCGCACTTGGCCGACGTGCACCCGGCGACGCACTGACTGTCCCACGCGGTGTCGCAGCAGAACGGGTCCTCTGCGCACACGCAATTCTCGCAGGCGCAACCGCTGCACCCCGGCGTGTCCTTGGCAACGCACTCGGGCGGCGTCGGCGCGCACGGGCCGCAGTCGGCCGGGCAAGAGCCGCAGTTCTCGGTCGCGGCATCGCATTTCGCGTCGCCGCACTCTTTGCACGGCCCGCAGTCCTTGGGGCAGCCCTTGCACGTCTCGGCCGCGCCGCAGGCGCCGTCGCCGCAGAAGACCGGCGCGGTGCAGGTCACGGTCAGTATCGCGGTGCCGGTCGCACCGGCCTTGCTGTCGACGACGACGACCTGGGTCGCGCCCGTGGGCAGACCGACCGTCAACTTGGCGCCCGATTTGCTGCAACTGGCTGGGTGGCACTGGCCGTTGGGCGCGCCGCCGAGCAGCAGGAGCACTGCGGTGCCCGTCGCGGTCTCGGCGAGTTCGATCACGGCCGCCGCGGTGGCATCGCTGGACAGCGCATACACGACTTCGCCGCCGCCGGTCGGCGCGCCCGCGCACGGCCATACGCCAAAGCTGCCTGCGCCGAGCTTGCCGAGGTCGATGTTGAGTTTATCCCCGCATTTCAGCTGCTTGGGTGAGCATGCCGCCGGGCTGCATGCACCCTTGGCTTCGCAGGCGCCCTGGGCGCAGTTGCCGCTTCCGCCACAAATCCCCCCGGTCTTGCAGGCCGTGCCATCGCCCGCGATCTTGAGCTGGCACTTGCCGCTGGCGACATCGCACATGCCAAGGATGCAATCGCCAAAGCCCTTGGGGCACTCGCCGTCGGCCTTGCATTTGGCCGGCTCGGGCGGCTTGGTGTCCTGGGGCGCATCAGTCTTGACCTCAGTGGTCGTGGCATCCTTGCTGACCTCGGGGCCAGGGGCGTCCTGGGCGGTACCGTCGCCGAGCACCGTGTCCCCGATCGCCGCGTCACTGGGCCCGCTGTCGCCCCTCGTGGCCGCGTCGCCGGCACCCGCGTCACCGCCTGCGATGTCCGCGCTGGCGGTCTCGCCGCCCGCCGTGTCGGTGGTTGTCTTCGCGCCGGTGTCGGTGCCCGTCGCGGTGTCGCCACTGGTGCCGGCATCCGCGGCGCCGCCAGCTACGTCGATGGTGCCGGGTGCGCCACCGCTTGTGCCGCACGCCGCGCAAACGGCGAAAACCAGGACAGCCAGAGCACGGCTGCGAGCCAAGGAAGTGCGCATCATCATCCAGCATCCAGCCGCGGCAGTTCGATTCGCGGGGCACGCAGTCTAGCCCAGCGGGGGTCCTGCCGCAACTAGGGCGGCGGAGGAATCCACGCCGTCGGCCCTGAAATTGTTGCTAGATCCTCGCCGCGACAGATGTCGCCCGACCACAGCGCGCCCCGCCACGCCCGCGTGAACCCATCCAGCGCATCCAGCCGCAGATCGACCCGCGCGTCGGCACAGTGCATGGGCACAGTCAATCGCGCGCCGACCACCTCGGCGAGTTGCGCGGCCTGCGCCCCATCCAGGGTGTAGGTTCCGCCGGCCGGCACCAGAAACACGTCGGTCCCTCGCAACCACGCAACGTCGTCCTCGTCCCAGGCGCCAAGATCGCCGCAGTGGACGACGCGGAGGCCTTCGCCGACCAGCGACACCATGCGCACCAGGCCCATGCGCGCGCCACCTTCGGCATCGTGGAAGGCTGCGCGGGTATCGACGGCGAGCCCGCGAAAGACTTGCGGCCGGTCCAACACCGTCGTCGTGCCGAACGCGGGCGCCCACGCGCAATGGTCTTCATGGCTGTGGGTGTGCACCAGGGCGTCGAACGGCCCGGCGATGGCCGGCAGGCGGAAGCGGCCGCCCAGCGCCCCCGGCTTGTGCGGGTCCAGGCACAGCCGCACACCGCCCAGTTCAAGGTCGAATGCGGCGTGGCCGAGGAAGCGCAGTCTCACCGAAGGACCTCAAGAAACAGCAGCAGACTCCATGGCCTGAACAATGGGGGGGTGCGATTCGGGGCACCCGCACCACCGACTCAGCCAAAGCGCATCACGCCGATGTACGGCACGTTGCGGTAGCGCTCGTCGTAGTCCAGGCCATAGCCGACGACGAACACATCGTCGATGGTGAAGCCCACGTGGTCGAGCTGCACGTCAATCCGCTTGCGCGCCGGCTTGTGCAGCAGCGTGCACACCCGCAGCGAGCGCGGCCCGCGCGCCCGCAGGATGTCGAGCAGGTACGACATGGTCAGGCCGGTGTCGACGATGTCCTCGACGATGAGCACGTCGCGGTCGCGGATGTCGAGCGTCAGGTCGTGGGTCAGGCGCACCGCGCCCGAACTCTCCGTCGCGCCGCCATACGACGACACGCCCAGGAACACGAGGTTGGTCGGCAGGTCGATGTGCCGCACGAGGTCGGCGAAGAACATGAACGAGCCCTTGAGCACACACACGACCACGAGCGGCGCCGGGCCGGCCCCCACTTCGCTGATGGTCCTGCCCAGTTCTGCGATGCGCGCGGCGATTTGGGCGGCGCCGAGATAGGGGTCGATGGTTTCTGTGGCGGTGGCCATGGGCTCCTTTGTGCCGTCAGGGTCAGGACAGCGCGTTGTTCATGATTTCGCCCATGCCGCCGGCCCCGGGCACGATGTACTGATGCTCGTTCAGGCCTTTTTCGAGGCCCCACTGGGCGCCGGGCACGTCGGCCAGAACGTCGGGTGGTGACAGGCCGCGATCGAGGCGATGCGCATAGATGCTGACCTGACCCGGAAACTCGTCGGTCATGCGCCGGATGAACTCGGGCGTGACCACGAGGTTCATCGCAAAGATGTGCCGCGGCGGCCCGTCGAGTTCGTTCAGGTAGAAGCGGATGGCCTCGGTGAGCGACCCGCCCGTCGCGCCCATCGGGTCGGGAAACAAGAGGTAGCGGTCCTTGACCGGCCCGGCGATCTTGCGGCCATGGATGCCGGCACCGGTCACCTGCATCCGGTCGTTGGTCGTCCGGTTCATCAAGATGTGGTCCTGGCGCACCCTGGTCGGGTCGAGCACCTCGCACAGGGCCTCGAAACACACCATCGACGGCAAGATGCCGGCCCGCGCGATGTCGACCGTGGTCACCTCGGTCGCCGGGTCGATGATCTGGCCCTCATAGTAGCCGTGCTCGGTGAAGGCCCGCATGCGCGTTTCGCTGCGCACGATGCGGCGCGGAAACTCGCGGTTGACCAGCTCGCGGACCAAGCTGCGGTAGAGTTGGCTGACGACGCGGTTGATTTCGGGCTGGACGCACGACGGGTGGCACAGCCGGGCCAGACGGGTCAGCGCCAGAGGGTCGGCGATGAGGTGGACGTGTGGCCCGTAGCGGTGTTGCAGTTCGCCCGTGGCCTGGGCCAGGCGCAGGTAGGCGGATTCACCCACGGCGACCTCGCGAGCGCGGCGACGGCCGCCGCGGGGCGCGGACGATGGCCCGGCCCCCCGGCAAATGCAAGGCGCGGTGGGTGACAAGATTGCAACATGCCCTCGGTCTCGGCGACCGCGCAATTCGGCGTTTGCCCCCGAGCGGGGTCGCCGAGTGCCAAGCGATGGCGCCGTCGAAACGGTATGGGCCGTTCCCTCTACGCGGTGCCTGCCACCTTGCTCAGCCGCTTGGGCGCGACGGCGATGTAGCTCTCGCGCACCCAACTGGCCAGCAGCTCCACTGGCGGCTCGCTGCCCGGCACAAACCGGCCACTGACCCAGCCCGCCCGGCCCAGGCCGTAGCCTGTCGGCGTACACCCCGGCATCATCAGCGCAAACGCGTTGCTCTGCGGCAGCTTGGCGCCGACGCCGAGGTGACCAGCGCCGTCGTCCAGGAATAGGAAGATCTTGCCGCGCACCTTGTAGACCCGGTCGCCCCACGGGAATTCCTCGCGGGCCTCCGGGTACTGCAAGGCCAGCGCCCGCAGCGCGAGCGCGATCGGGTGGGTGAGGTCGGGCGGCACGCGATCCTCCAGAGCTGCAAGCCTGCCCCAACCTGCCGTGCCGTCAAGCGGGCATTGCCGGAACGACCGCGCCGTCGCCGACCTGCGCCTGTGCCACGAAGCCGCGCACCCGCCCGACGTTCTTGCACCACCACGCAAAGCGCAGCACCAGCGCAACCGCGACTACGCCGAGGGCCAGCGACAGGCCCCACCACAAGCGGTCGGCGTGCTGGCCGAGCACGAACACGGTCACGTATCCGAGCGGCATCCCCAGAAGCGCGAACCCCAGCACGTTGAAGACCACCGGCAGCCGGGTGTCGTCGAGCCCGCGCAGCACGCCAAAGCCGATGGCCTGGATGCCGTCGGCCAGTTGAAAGGCCGCGCCGATGGCCAGAAAGTGCGACGCCAACGCCAGCACGTGCCCTGGCGCCTGCGGAAGGAAGGCGTGGGCGATCCAGCCGCCACCCGCGAGCATGGCCAGGCCCGACAACACCGCATACGCCGTGCCAACGCCGAAGGCGGCCCAGCCCGCCCTGCGGATGCCGCCCGCGTCGCCGCGCCCCACCGCGTGTCCGGTGCGCATCGCCGCCGCCGTCCCAAGCGCAAACGGAATCTGGAACGCGATGGCTGCCGTCGACAGCGCCACCTCGTGCGCAGCCAATGTGTCGGCGCCGAGCAGGCCCATCCACAGCGTCGTCAACACGAACCCCGTGACTTCGAGGCCGTACTGCAGCGCCAACGGCAGGCCGGACCGCAAGATCGGCAGCATGTCGGCCAGGCGCGGTCGCGACCACGGCGCGCGCACGTGCCGGAAGCCGGCGGCCTTTTCAATCCAGGCCAGCAGCGCCACGGCCATGCCGACACGGCACACCACGGTTGCCCACGCCAAGCGCCGCAGTCCATCGGTGGGGTCGTCCGCCGGAGCCAATGCCCACGCAAACGCCACGACGGCGTGCAGGACGTTGCCGACGATGGCGACAACCATCACCGCCTTCGTCTGGCCGGCAGCCGAAGCGAAACTGCGGCCCATCGCATAGACCATCGCCGGGGCCATGCCGAGTGCGGCGATATCGAGGTAGGCGCGCGTGTCGCGGATGAGGGCCGCCTCCTGCCCCATCGCCACAAGGAGCCACGGCGCGCCCCACAGGCCCACGGTGATGACCACAGACGCTACCACCGCCAGCCACAGGCCCTGTCGGAAGAGCCGGCCCGCGCGATCGAACGCGCCAGCGCCCATCGCCCGGGCCACGTGTGGGTCGGCGCCCGCCATCAGCCCGAACGCGGTGATGATGGCAAACACGAACACCGTGGCGCCCAGCGCCTGTGCGGCCAACATGCGCACACCAAGCCGACCGGCCACGAGCGTGCCCACGACGCCCATGGCCATCTGCGCCAGTTGGGCGACCACCAAGGGGCCGGCGAGGCGCAACAGCATGCGGACCTCGCCGCGCCATTCGCGACTGACCGGCAAACTGGGGGGTGCAGTGCCGTTCACGGGGTCTCGCCCTGCCTCGCCAGGGCCCGCCGCACCACGTCGGCGCGGTCCACGCCGAACTCGAGCCAGCGGGCGCGGAGTTCGACGAGGCGGTCGCACGGCAGGTCGCCGGTCCGGCCGTGGGCGGCGAGTTCCCGGCGGCGCCGCGGCACCAGGTCGGCCAAGGTCAAGGCCAGCGCCACCGACAGGTTGAAGCTCTGCACCATGCCGTGCATCGGCACGATGTAGCGGCGGTCGGCGAACTGCCGCATGCGCGCACTGATGCCGTGTTTGGCGTTGCCGACGACCACGGCCACTTTCGGGCCGAGCGGCAGATCCGCGAGCCCGCAGTCGGCCTGCAAGTCGCTGACCCACACCTCGAATCCTTGCGCTTTGAGCGCTGCGACCCCGGCCTCGGTGCTGTCGTGGTGGTGCAGCGAGAGCCATTGGTCGGCGGCCTTGGCGACCGTGCTCGACATGCGCAGCGCGTTCTTGTTCAGGATCCAGTGCAGGTCTTGCAGGCCCAGGCCCTCGCAGGTTCGCGCACACGCGGCGACGTTGTGGGGGTCGAACACGTCTTCGCACACCACTGCGAGCGACGCCAGGCGATGCGCGAGGACGCGGTCGATGCGGGCCACCCGCTCGGGCGACACGAACTGTTCCAGGGGGTCGGTCAGCGGCTTCACGGTGGCCAGCGCGCCGCGCAGTGCGGCGAGGCGCGGGTTGTGCCGGTTTTTTGCCGCGGGCGCAAATCCAGGCACGGGCGACCTTGACACGCCCCGCGCGCGCGCCCACGCTAAGGGTCTGTGACAAATCAGGTTGATTTGTCACGCGGCCCCATTGCTTGCTGGCTGGGTCGCAAGCTCGCGTCTTTGCAAGCCGACTCGCTGCCCGCTCGTTTCGGGGTCGTTCGAGTCAGGCTGTCACAATCCCCAAAGCGGCGCCGTCCGCGCCTTGCGTGCCCCATGCCCCGCTCGATTCCCGAAGACATCGACATTGCACGGGCCGCCGCGATCCGGCGCATTGGCGAAATCGCCGCCCGGCTCGGTGTACCCGAGGCGCACCTCTATCCTTTTGGCCACCACAAGGCCAAGATCGCGTTCGAGTACCTCGACACCCTCAGGGACCGCCCCAACGGCAAGCTGATCCTGGTCACCGCCATCTCGCCGACCACGGCAGGCGAAGGCAAGACCACGCTTTCGGTGGGCCTGACCGATGGTCTGAACCGCATCGGCAAGAAGGCCGCCGTATGCCTGCGCGAACCCTCGCTGGGGCCATGCTTTGGCCTCAAGGGTGGGGCGGCCGGCGGCGGCTACAGCCAGGTGGTGCCCATGGAGGACATCAACCTGCACTTCACCGGCGATTTCCACGCCATCACCGCCGCCAACAACCTGCTCGCGGCGATGATCGACAACCACGTTTACTGGGGCAACGAACTCGGAATCGACCTGCGGCGCGTGACGTGGCGACGCGCCATGGACATGAACGACCGCAGCCTTCGGGCGATGGTCACCGGCCTTGGCGGCGCGGCCGACGGCAACCCGCGCGAAACCGGCTTCAACATCACGGTCGCCAGCGAGGTGATGGCGATTTTCTGCCTCGCCGAAAACCTCGCCGACCTGCAGACGCGGCTCGGCAACATCCTGTTTGGATACACCTTCGACAAGAAGCCGCTGTTCGTCCGCCAGCTCGGGGCCGACGGTGCGATGACCGTGCTGCTCAAGGATGCCCTGATGCCAAACCTGGTGCAAACGCTGGAGGGCAACCCTGCGTTCGTGCACGGCGGCCCGTTTGCCAACATCGCCCATGGCTGCAATTCGGTGGTGGCGACCAAGACCGCGCTCAAGCTGGCTGACTACGTGGTCACCGAGGCGGGCTTTGGGGCCGACCTCGGCGCAGAGAAGTTCTTCGACATCAAGTGCCGCAAGAGCGGGCTCAAGCCGGCCGCCGCGGTGCTCCTGGCCACCGTGCGCGCGCTCAAGACCCATGGCAAGGTCGACAAGGCGGCGCGCGACCTAGAGAACGTGCCGGCCCTGGTCAAGGGCCTCAGCAACCTGCGCCGGCACATCGCCAACCTCAAGCAGTTCGGCGTGCCGGCGATCGTGGCCATCAACCGCTTCGACACCGACAGTGACGCCGAAATCGCCGAAATCGTGCGCGCTGCCGCCGAGATGGGGACCAAGGCCGTGCTGTGCACCCACTGGGCCGATGGCAGCCGAGGCAGCGAGCACCTAGCGCGCGAAGTCGCGCAACTGGTGGACAGCGACACTGCGCAGTTCGCACCGCTCTATCCCGACGACCTGCCGCTTTTCGACAAGGTCAAGCTCATCTGCACGCGCCTCTATGGCGCCGACGAGGTGCTGGCCGACAAGAAGATCCGCGACGAGTTTGCCAGCTACCAGACGCAGGGCTACGGCCACTACCCGATTTGCATGGCAAAGACGCCGTACAGCTTTTCGACCGACCCCAACCTGCTCGGCGCGCCGACCGGCCACGGCGTGCCGATCCGCGAGATTCGCTTGGCGACCGGCGCGGGGTTCCTGGTGGTCATCTGCGGCGAAATCATGACGATGCCGGGGTTGCCGCGCGATCCAGCCGCGACGCGCATCCGGCTCAACGACCGCGGGCTCATCGAAGGGCTCAGTTGACGACGATGGAGGGCCGCATGGCTCGGATGCTCAGCTTTTGGGCGAGACTCGGCCTTGCCTTGGCGGTTGCGGCGTGCGCCGTCAATCCCGTGCCCACGCCAGCAACCGGCGGCGGCACGGCCGGCAACGCGACGGGCGGCGGCGGTTTCGAAGACGCGGGAGCGATCATGCGGGGCGCCGATACCGGGACGGCCGCCGGCGGGGGAATGGACATCCTGTCTCCCATCGCCGACCTCGGGGCCGCCGCGCCGGACGGCGGATCGGATGCCGCTGCGGCCGCGGACGCCTCGGGAGGGGAAACCGCCTTTGACGCGGCGAGCGCGGACGATGTCGGGGTTGCCGATGGCGCCACGGCGACCGATGTGGGGCCCGACGCCGAACCCGACGCGGGGCCCGATGCCGGCGAAACTGCCGATGCCCTTGCCCCACCCGATGCCCCTGCCGCACCCGATACGCCGCCCGATCCTGGGGCGACGCCGGACACGGCCCCTGACATCGCCGCGACGGAATCGCTGCCGCCCACCGAGGCCAAAGCCCTGGCCGCCTGGCTCGCGGCCGGCAGCTACAAGACCTGGCAGGCCGAGTCCAAGGTCCACAACTCGACCGGACCACACTTCGGCGGCGTCAAGACCTTCGTGTCGTCCAAGCTCTTCGCCATGCGTTGGCGACCTACGTGAAGATAATCTGCGCCCCCTCCGCCAGGTCGTAGAAATCCCCCGCGGTGATGACGTCTTTGACCTGCGCCACCAGATCGGCCTTGCTGCGCTTGAACATCTTCATCGCCAGTTCACAGGCGTACAACTCGGCGCCGGCCTCGTCGATGATCTGCAGCATCTCGCGGGCGGTCGGCAGTTCCAGCTCCTCCATTTGCTTCTTCATCATCGACGCGGCCAAGCTCTCCATGCCCGGCAGGCCGGCGACGATGGTCGGCATGGGGCTCGTCGGGTTGCCGGCCAGGTTGACGTGCAAGTGGTCGACCTTGCCCTCGGTGATGACATCCAGGCCCCAGAAGGTGAAGAACACGAAGGCGTCGATGTCGCTCTGGCGTGCGGCGTTGGCCAGGATGAGCGCTGGGTAGGCTTCGTCGAGGCCTCCGTGCGAGCAGATGATGGCGACTTTGCGGCGGGGTGTGGCAGTTGTGGTCACGGGGTCCTCCTTGCCGGCCGCGGCCGGCGTGTCACATTGGGTTTTCCCTTGCGATCCGGACGGCGCTGCGGGGCCCACATGGTCCAGCGGCCGCGTCGGCTAGTACCTCAGGCCCGAAGTTCGCGCCGGGTTCCGGCGCGCAACCGGGCCGAGGTACTTCCGGCCGCGGCTGCGGCCGGACGCGGGGGTGAGCGCGCATGGGCGCGCGAGGGGGCTGCGAGCCCCCTTCACGCAACGAGCAGCTAGTAGGCGAAACCGATTGAGGAATTGTTGTGGCATCACGGCCCGTATCCCGGTGCGAATTTGGGGTTTCGCCTACTAGGAGCCTGTCGGGCAGAATCTGCCGATTCTGGCATTTCGCCGACAGGCTCCCATGGGGCGTTTTCACAGGCATCCTGCAGGCTTGGGAATGCCGGCGACCTTGCAAATGGTGCGGCCCGGCGCCTTGGGAAACAGCGCATAGATCTCCTTGGTAGCAATGCCGGTGACCTGCGTCAGCCGCCGGACGTTGGGCGACTGACCGGTCTGGCCCCAATCGGCGCGGGCGGCGTCGACCAGTTGCCAGCGCGGCGGGTCGAGCTGCAGGCCCAGCGCAAGGGCCAACTTGTCGCCAAGCTCGCGTGTCCACACGTTGGGGTCGGCGAGGTGACCGTCTGCAGAGAATGCCACGCCATCGACCACTGTCGCCGTCGGCGCCGGCACCGAGGGCCCGATCGCGCAGCCCGCCGGTTGGGTATTCGATCCGGGCGGCCCAGCCACCGCAGCCCTGCGCTTGGGGCCGAGCGACGCCGCCAGCCGAGCCTTGCGCAGCGCCGCAGGATCCTGGGTTTGCGCCAAAGCCTGGGCACCGCGGCCAAGGTGGCGCAGCAGTTCCAACATCACCGCCACGCCCTTCTGCACGTCGTGGTCGCCTGAGGCGCGCATCATGCCAAACACACCGACTGGTTCGACGCTGTCGGCATTTTGGAGCACCTGGCCCGCCTCGGCCGCGATGTGCAGCACCGCAGGTTGGGTCAGCGCGCGGACGGTGTCGAGGATGGCAATGGTGGCGTCGCCCAACTGCCGGACGTCGCCCGGGCTGTAATGGCCTACGACGCGCTCGGCAATGGCCCCCAATTCGCGGCCGAACGCAAACCAGCCTTGCTTCTCAAGGGCATCGAGCCGCCAGGTCGCCTCGCCCAGGGCCGCGCGGAGAATCGGCGTCATGTCCGCCAAGAGTTCCTCTTGCTTGCGCTGGCGATCGACGAGGTAGGCGACTTGGGTCTGCAGCGCGTCGATGCGGTCCAGCAGCGCCTGTGTGGTCGTGTCGGGGTTCATGGTGTCCTCCATCAGGCCCATTTGCCGGCCATCAGCATGCGGTGGTCGAGCGGCAGTTCCTTGCCGGCCAGCAGCACGTTCCAGTAGATCCACTTGAACGCCAGCTTGCCCCAGTGGTTGACCGCGCTCTCTTGCAGCAACGTGAACGGACCCACCGCCGGAAGCGGAAAGCGGCCCGGCAGGGGCTCCGTCGTGTAGTTGAAGTCGATGAGCATGGCCTTGCCGTGGCCGGTTTCGATAAAGCAGTTGGCGTGCCCGTCGAATTCCGGCAGCGGCGGCTGCCCCTCGGTGTGGCGCACGATGTTGGTCAACAGCACGTCGCCCTGGAAGTGCGCGACCGCGCCCGCCTTGCTCGCCGGCACATCCGTCGCATCGCCAATCGCAAACACATCCGGGTGGTGGCGGCTCTGCAGTGTGTGCTTGTCGGTCGGAAACCAACCGCCCACGTCGCCCAAGCCCGAACGCGCGATGGCCTCGCTGCCAGCGTGCAGCGGAATCGACACCAGCAGGTCGTAGTCCACCTCGCGACCGTCAAAGGCTTTCATGGTGCGCGCCGCACCGTCGACCTCGGACACCGCGAATTCGGGCACCACCGAGATGCCGCGCTTGCCCAGCATGTCGCCGAGCAACGCCGACGCCTTGGGTTTGGTGAAGGCACCTTCGAGCGGCGTGGCGTAGACGATGTCGATATCCTTGCGCACCCCGCGCTGCGTGAAGTAGGCGTCGGCGAGGAAAAGGAACTCCAAAGGTGCCACCGGGCACTTGATGGGCATTTCGGCGACGTTGAGCACCAGACGGCCCTTGTCGAAGCGGGCCAGCCTGTCGCGCAGCGCCCGCGCTCCGTCCAGTGTGTAGAAATCGAAGGCGTTGTCGCGCCAACCGACTGCGGTCAGGCCTTGCGTGGCCTCCGGGGTGACGCGGCTGCCGGTGGCGACCACCAGAATGTCGTAGGGCACCCGCGCGCCGCCTTGCAGGTAGACGCGGTGCTCGTCCGGCGCGATGCGGTTGAGTTCGGCCACGGTGAACTGCACGCGCGGGTCGATGAGTCCCTTGCGGCTGCGCACAAGCTCTGACTCGCGGTAACCGCCGAACGGCAAGAAAAGCAGACCTGGCTGGTACAGGTGTGCATCGTCGCGGTCGATGACCTGCACGGCCCAGTCGGGCAGCGCCTGGACGAGCTTGTTGGCCAGCAGCGTCCCGCCGGTGCCAGCGCCGAGGATCACGATGCGTTTCATGGTGGGCTCCAGCGCGGCGGGGTGCGCGCTTCGACGGGTTGGAGGCGCAAGGGGCGACAATGGATTCTGCGGTTGGGCTGCCAGACGACATTTCCGTGACGGACGCGGCGCAACCTCTTGAGGCGATTGGCGCGGAAGTGTGGCTGCGGATGAGCCCCACCACCGCGCAGACGGCGACCGTGCGAAGCCTTCAAGGTTTGTCGGCGCCGGAAGGTTGCGCGCGCAGGAGCGGGTGTTTGGTCGGCTTCTGTCGAGAATTCAGGGCTTGACACGGCCGGTCACCCGCCGCAGCATGGCGTGTCCATCGTCGCCACCGCAGCCAGAGCGGCGCTGGCGGCAAGGCAGTGGCGTTGCGCCGCAGCGGATTCGGGGCGAAGCGCCATCCAGCTTCTGTCGACACGCGATGCGTGCCGGAGCCGTCCCACCATGCTGTTCGTTTTTCGCAGGTTGCTCGGCTTGGCGTGCGTTGCGGCCGTTGCGTCGGCGTGTCAGGGCGTGGAGTTGGCCGCCGAAGACGCGTTCGTCGGAAAGGGCGGCGTCCAGATTGCCGATGCGCCGGATTCGTCGGTCCCCGGTGACCTTGGGCCGGGCGCCGACACACCCCGCAGCCGTCTCGGCGACGCTGGCGCGGACGCGGCCGAGACGGCGATCGAGACCGCGTCCGGCGTCGACGGCGATGGCGATGGGCAGCCCGACGACGGTGCTGCCGTGCTGAGCGACACCCTTGACACCAAAGTGGAAACCAGTCCGACCGACCCCGGCAGTGCGCCCGATTCCGTGCCCGACCCCGGCGCAGCGGAAGTGGATCCGGCGGCCGATGCCGCGGTGGACGCGACGCTCCCGCCCGTGGACGTCGTCCAGGAAACCAGCCAGCCCGACGTCGCCGTGCCCGAAGCAGGCCAGGTGGACCAGGCCGTTGCCGACTCGCTCTGTGGCGATTGCGACGACGGCAACCCCTGCACCAAGGACAAGTGCGGATCCGACGGCAACTGTCAGAACGACGTGGATGACTCCTACAAGACCAACGAAGCGTGCGACGTCAAGGATCCCTGCGCGGCCAGTGTCGTCGGCTGCAAGGGTGGTGCGCTTGCGTGCGTGGTCGCCGGCCCCAAGCCCGGCAGCGAAGGGCAGCCGTGCCAGGACGGTGCCGGCAAGTGCGCAGGCGGAGCGTGCGTGGTCAACGTGGCGCCGGTCATCACGTCCGGAGACGCGGCCCCCAAACCTGCGCTCGGTGGCAGCAAGGTCAAGCTGACGACGGCGACCTCGGGCGCACTCGACTCGGGCGACGCCGACATGGGCTACCACCGGGCACCATGACGCGGTGTCCAGTGAGCGCCTCGCGTGAAACTCCAGGGCGGCAAGGCGCGTTCCGCGAGAGCCATGGCAGATCGCCGCACGAAAACGGTCGGCGCTCGACTGCGCGCGATACCTGGGAGACCTGTCGGGTCCCGGCAGTCACCGTCGTCGCGGTGCTCATCGCCGCGGTCGGCTGCGGCTGCGGTAGAACGCGAACGGAGTCCGGTGCGACGACGACAGCATCGGCGAGGGCAATCCGACCGGTCTGTCCGTCCGACGTGTTCGTGGAGGAACTCCACGCCGCCGCCTTCCACTTTCAGCACGGTCCCCTCTCGATCGCCCGCGAGCGCCTCGACCGTGCGCGAACGACCGCGCCGAGTCCCGCCGACGCGACGTCCACCAAGCTTCTCGGGCAGCTCGCGGAGATCTCCCGGCGCATCGAGAGCGACGCCGACTGGGCGCAGCGCGAGACCGAGAACGTTCGCCTGGAGTTTGGCGAGTGGCTCTGCCTGTCGGAGGGCATGCACAAGAGGTTCCACGCCAAGCTGCCGCCCATTCCGTGATGCCCCAGGCGCTCAGGCCTCCCGATTCCGCTCCCAAATCAGCCGCAGGCCTTCCAAAGTCAAAAACTCGTGCACCGCCTCGATGCCGGTGGTCTCGGCGGCGATGAGCGGCGCGAGGCCACCGGTCGCACAGACCCGCGCCGGTTCGCCCATGGCGGCCTTCAGTCGGACGATCAGCCCGTCGACCAGGCCGGCGTAGCCCCACAGCAGGCCAGCCTGGATGGCGTGGACGGTCGTCTTGCCGACCACGGATGGCGGCCGCTGGATTTCGACGCGCGGCAGTTTGGCGGCCCGCGTAAAGAGCGCGTCGGCCGAGATGCCGATGCCGGGCGCGATGACGCCGCCGTGGTAGTGGCCCTTGCCGTTGATGACGTCGAAGGTGGTCGCCGTGCCGAAGTCGACGACGATGCACGCCGACTTGTAGCGCTCGAAGGCCGCGATGGCATTGACGATGCGGTCGGCGCCAACCTCCTTGGGGTTGTCGATGTGGATCGGCATGCCGGTGCGCGTGCCGGGGCCGACGACCAGGGGGGGCTTGCCGGCGACGCGCTCGCAGACTTCGGCAAAGGTCGGCGTCAACTGCGGCACCACGCTGGCGATGACCGCGGCGGCCACGTCGGCGGGCTCGAATCCGCGGTGGCGCAGGAGTTGCTCGGTCAACACGGCCATCTCGTCGCTGGTGGCGCCGCGGCGGCTTTCGAGGCGGAACTGATCGAGCAGTTCGGCCGCGCGGTACAGGCCCAACACGGTGTTGGTGTTGCCAATGTCGACCACGAGCAGCAGGTGGGCGGGGCTTTCGGCCATGGTGCGTCCGCGGCGGTGCGTCCGCCGGCCTGGCGATGGTCGCCCACATGGCAGCCGGCCGGCAAGCCCGCCGAGCGGACGCGGCCGGCAAAAAAGGCACACGCCGCGCCTTTGGCCAAAAAACGCGCGCTACGCTGGGTTTTGTGCCATCCTTTTCGCGGTGGCCGGTGCGCCGCCTGGCTGAGGATCGGATGTTCTCCAATGAACGCGCCGTCTTGTACGTGGACAACCCGATGGCCGCTGCGCCGCTCTTGCAGTGGTTGCGCGACAACGGCGTCGATGCCACGGCGCTCGACCCCGACGACATGGGCGGTCTGGCGCCCGCGCTGACGTTCTCGCACGGTTCGGCCATCGTAGTGCCAGCTACCGAGGCGACGCGCGCCCAGGAACTCATCGACCAGTTCGACGAGGCCGGCGAGGATGAGAGCGACGAGGGGGGCGGAAGTGATGCGTGATTCCCGGTTTGCCCAGGTTGCGCGCACGGGGGTGGTCGCAGCCGCGTGCCTGGGGCTCTCCGCTTGTTCGCCGACCGATACCGTCAAGGACCAGAAACGCGCAGAGTTCCGGCTTGCCGAGGCCAATTGCTACGGCGGCGAACTTGCCGCGTGCGGGCACCTGGCGC
>Ga0194120_10002781_pt1 | contig 29504 bp, 27 predicted proteins | sample TA2MahCa65mmetaG_FD_148642 | JGI IMG/M metagenome (GOLD analysis project Ga0194120, IMG submission 148642) | Freshwater microbial communities from Lake Tanganyika, Tanzania - TA2015019 Mahale Deep Cast 65m | ecosystem: Environmental > Aquatic > Freshwater > Lake | place: Tanzania: Lake... | reverse complement strand
GCTCATCCGCGCGCGCCGCACGATGGACCGCGCCAACGCGCGCCTCCTCGCCGCGCTCGGCGCGCGCGCTCGGATCGCCCGAGAGATCGGCGCGCTCAAGCGCCGCCTCGACTTGCCCGCCTCCGATCCGCGGCGCGAGCGCGAGATGCTCGCGCAGTTGCTGCGCGACGCGCCGGATGGATTCTCGCGCGCCGCGCTCTCGCGCATCCTCGCGTGCGTGTTCCGCGAGTCGCGCGCGATCGTGCGCGAGAGTACGCGGCGCTGAAGCGCGGCGCTGGCCCAAGTCCCGCGCGGGCGCAGGCCGTGCGTCTCGCGCGGGCGACGCCGCGTCACTCCCCCGCGACGAACGGATCGGCGTGACCGGCCGCGAGGCACGCCGCGCGGGTGTCGAGGGCGAGCTTGGTGTAGCGCCCGCTCGTGCGTCGCACGATCTCGAGCTCGCGCTCGGTGAGCTCGCGCTTGACGACCCCCGGGACGCCGACGACGAGCGAGCGCGGCGGCACGCGCATGCCTTCGCGCACGAGCGCGCCCGCGGCGACGAGCGCCTCGGCTCCGATGCGCGCTCCGTCGAGCACGCGCGCGCCGATCCCGATCAGCGCGCCATCCTCGACCACGCAGCCGTGCAGCGTGGCGTGGTGACCGATCGAGACGCGCGCGCCGACCACCACGGGCCACTCGCCCAAGGTGCCGTGCAGCACGGCGCCATCCTGCACGTTGGACTCCGCCCCGATGCGGATCGAGTTCACGTCGCCGCGCACGACGGCCGCGTACCAGATCGAGACGCGCGGCCCGAGTTCGACGTCGCCGACCAACGAGCAACTCGGCGCGAGGAACACGCCGGGTGCGCAGCGCGGCGCGTGGGGTCCGTAGGGCAGGACGAGGGCTTGCATCGGGGTGGCTCGCGCGAAGGCAGGGGTGAGCGGGGGGGGGCGGCGTGCGATGCGTGAGATTAGCCGCGCGAGCGTCCCATCGGGTTTCCCATGGCGCGCGCCTTGGCCCTCCGAGCCTTGTTGCGACAAGTTCGCAACGGCATACTGAGCGCCGATGAGCCGCACGTCTCCGCTCGCCGCCGAAGGTAGCGCCGCCGCCCTCGAGCGCGCCATCGCGGCGCTGCGCGCGCGCGGCTGCCCGCTCACGCTGCAGCGCCGCGCGATCCTCGAGCGCTTCATCGGCTGCACGGACCACCCCGCCGCCGACACGTTGCATGCGGACGTGGCCGCGCGCGTGCCGGGGCTCTCGCGCGCGACAGTCTACCGCACGCTCGAAACGCTCGTCGAGCTCGGCCTCGCCGTGCGCATCCCCCACCCGGGCTGGGAACAGCGCTACGACCCGCGCACCGACTTGCACCACCATCTCGTGTGCGAGTCCTGCGGCGAGGTGTTCGACCACGAGTCGCCCGCCCTCGATCACCTGCCGCGCCCCGCTCGCTCGAGCGGCTTTCTCGCGCAGGGCTACAGCGTGCAGTTCCGCGGCCGGTGCGCCGCGTGCGCGCGCTCCACCGAACGCCGACGCCCCGCGCCGCGGCGGAACGGGGCGTGATTCCCTCGCGCTCCCTCGCAGACTTGTCCCTCCAACCCCTCCATCCACAACAAGGAAATCATGGCCAACCTCAAGGGCTCGAAAACCCACGCCAACCTGAAGGCCGCCTTCGCCGGCGAGAGCCAAGCCAACCGCCGCTACCTGTACTTCGCGAAGGTCGCCGACGTCGAGGGCTACCCCGAAGTCGCCGGCAACTTCCGCGACACTGCCGAAGGCGAGACGGGCCACGCGCACGGCCACCTCGACTTCCTGAAGAAGGCTGGCGATCCGGCGACGGACCTGCCGATCGGCGACACGGTGCTCAACCTCAAGGCCTCGGTGGCCGGCGAGACGCACGAGTACACCGACATGTATCCCGGCATGGCGAAGACCGCCCGTGAGGAAGGCTTCACGGAGATCGCCGACTGGTTCGAGACGCTGGCCAAGGCCGAGAAGGCCCACGCCGGCAAGTTCACGGCGATGCTCAAGTCGATCTCCTGATCGCGGGAGCGTTGCGTTCGAGCGCGGCCGGCGCCCGGTGCGACCGGGTGTCGGCCGCGCGTGCTCTCGAGCAGTCTTCCGCACCCGCGAGCGAACCATGAGCCAAGCCCACTCCGAGCCCGACGCTGACCACGGCGCGAGTGCCGCGCACGGCCGCTCCGACGCCGCGCACGCGCCGATCTCGTACGCGCCGACCGACGGTCTGTGCTACGACCCGAGCGAGCCCGCGTATTGGGAGGCGGGGCTGCTGCGCAAGGAGCTCGAGCGCGCCTTCGACCTGTGCCACGGCTGTCGCATGTGCTTCAAGTACTGCGACAGCTTCCCCGTGCTGTTCGATCTGATCGACACGCGGCACGCGGGCGACGTTCGCAAGCTCACCGAGCCCGAGGTGAACCGCGTCGCCGACGCGTGCTTCCAGTGCAAGCTGTGCGACGTGCAGTGCCCCTACACGCCGCGCGACGGCCACGAATTCCAGCTCGACTTCCCCAAGCTGATCCACCGCCATCAGGCCGTGCGCGCGAAGCGGGACGGCGTCAAGCTGCGCGACCGCGTGCTCGGCGATCCGGATCTGGCGGGCGCGGCGGCGCGCGCGAGCTTGGGCCTGGCGAACACCATGAACCGCGTCGGACTGCACCGCTGGTTCATGGAGCGCACGCTCGGCATCCACCGCGACAAGTTGCTGCCGGACTTCGCCGCGACGACCTTCGAGCGCCTCGCCGCCGAAGCTGGCAAGGTGATCGAGGAACCGGGCACCGAGACCGTGCTCTTCCAGACCTGCTACGTGCAAAACAACGAGCCGCAGATCGGGTGCGACACGCTCGAAGTGCTGGAGCAGAACAAGGTCGGCTGCGGCTGCGTCAAGGGCCTCGTCTGCTGCGGCATGCCCGCGTGGGAGCACGGCGACCTCGAGACGCTGCGCAAGAACGCTCACCACAACCTCGACCTGCTCATGCCGCACGTCGAGGCCGGCGCGAAGGTGCTCGCCATCAACCCGACCTGCTCGATGATGATGCGGCGCGAGTACCCCGAGTTGCTCGAGGGCCCCGACCGCGAGCGCGCGAAGCGACTCGCCGCGGCCGTGCGCGACCCGAGCGAGTACCTGTGGTCGATCCGCGAGGAAGAGCGCTTCAACACCGACTTCCTCTCGACGCCGGGCGAGAGCGTGGCCTACCACGCGCCGTGCCACCTGCGCGCGCAGGCGATCGGCTTCCGCGGGCGCGACCTCTTGCGCAAGATCCCCGGCGTCGTGCCGCGCATGGTGATGGAGTGCTGCGGCCACGACGGGACCTACGCCATGAAGGTCGAGGGCTTCGAGCCCAGCCAGCGCCACGGCAAGAACTCCTTCGAGGGCATGCAGGCCGCACAGAGCGAGGTCTGGGCGACCGACTGCCCGCTCGCCGCCCTCCAGTTCGCGCAGCACGCGGGCACCAAGCCCATGCACCCCATGTCGATCCTCGCGCGCGCCTACCGCGCCGACGGCTTCGCCCAGCGGCTGCCGCGGGCGGACTGAGAGCGGCCGCAGCGGGTGCGAGCCGCCGCTCGCGTCAAGATTCGATCAAGATCGCCGTCGTTTCGCTTTCCGATGCCGCTGCGCACTTGATGAAGCGGGGACGCGAACGTCATCCTGCGCGCCGCCTCTCCACCCAAGGAGCCCCCTGCATGGCCTTCCGCCTGTTCCCCCGCAACGAGGAGTTCTTCGACCTCTTCGACGAGTCCGGCGCCCGGATCGTCGAGGTCGCGAAGGCGTTTCAGAACCTGCTCAAGGACCCGCCGCACTTCCGCGAGAACGCGCGGGCGGTGAAGGAGATCGAGAACCAGACCGACAAGGTGACGCACCGCGGTCTGGAGATGCTCTACCAGACCTACATCACGCCGATCGACCGCGAGGACATCCACGCGCTCGTGACGCGCCTCGACGACGTCGTCGACTACATCGACGCCTGCGCCCAACGCTTCGTGATGTTCGGCATCGAACGCGTGCCCGACGAGTTGCACGCGCAGGCCCAAGTGCTCGTGCTGATGACGGAGCGGCTGCAGGCCACGATCAGCAAGCTGCGCGACATGAAGAAAATCGGGGAGATGAAGTCGTCCCTGATCGAGCTCTCCAAGCTCGAAAACGAGGGCGACCAGATCTTCCGCGGCGTGCTCGCCAAGCTGATCGCGACCGAAAAGGACCCCGTCAAGCTGATCGTGATGAAGGAACTGTACGAGATCACGGAAGCCGCCATGGACAAGTGCTCGAGCGTCGGCCACGTCATCGAAGCGATCATCCTCAAGAATGGCTGATCCGACCTTCCTGATCATCGCCGTGGTGATCGCGGCGCTGCTGTTCGATTACACCAACGGGTGGAACGACTCGGCCAACGCGATCGCCACCGTGGTGTCGACGCGCGTGCTGAGCCCGACCTCGGCCGTGCTGCTCGCCGCCGCGCTCAACTTCGGCGGCGCGCTGGTCTCCACCAAGGTCGCCAAGACCATCGGCGGCGACCTCGTCGCACCGGAGATGGTGACGCAGACGGTCGTGCTCGCCTCGATGCTCGCGGCCGCCCTGTGGGTGGTGTGCATGACTTGGCTCGGCATGCCCATTTCCGGCTCGCATTCGCTGATCGGCTCGCTCGTCGGCTCCGCCACCATGGCGAGGGGCTCGGAGATCGTGAACCTTGCCGGCGTGCAGAAGACGCTGGTGGCGATGCTCGTCTCCCCCATCGCGGGCTTGGCGTTCGGCTTCCTGCTGATGTGGGGATTGCTATGGTTCGTGCGGCGCTGGTCGCCGCGCAAGGTCAGCAACACCTTCGGCAAGGCCCAGCTCTTGAGCGTGTCGTGGATGGCGTGGGAGCACGGCAACAACGACGCACAGAAAGTCATGGGCGTGATCACGCTGGCGCTCGTCGCGGGCGGGTTTCAGTCCGACATGGAAGTGCCGCTGTGGGTCAAGCTCGCCTGCGGCACCGTCATGGCGCTGGGCACCGCCGCGGGCGGCTGGAAGGTGATCAAGACGCTCGGCTCGGGCCTGATCAAGATCCAACCGATCCACGGCTTCGCGGCCGAAACCGCGGCCAGCGCGACCCTCGGAGTCGCGGCCTACATGGGTGTGCCCGTCTCGACCACGCACACCATCACCGGCTCGATCATGGGCGTCGGCGCCACCAGGCGGCTCTCCGCCGTGCGCTGGGGTCTGGGCAGCAAGATCCTGCTGGCATGGGGCCTGACCCTGCCCGCGACCGCGATCCTCGCCGCGCTGTCCTACCGCGTTCTGAACCTCGTGTTCGGACTGGTCTAGCGCTTCGCGCGACGCGAGCGGACCGCACGGGCCTGGCGCGGATCACTCCCACGCCCTGCCCGCTGGGCTCGTGGAGAGCGGTGGGCCTGCTAGGCCGCGACCGAGACGCGTCGCAGGAGCGAGAGCGTGACCGTGATGAAGCGGTCCTTGGCGTCGCACACCGGCAGGTCGGCGAGCTCGAAGTCGACCGACACGACGTGCATGCCCCGCGCGAAGTGCAGCGCGTAGCTCGCACCGATGATCACGGACGGCACCGAGATGTTTTCCATCTCGAAGTGCGTGCCGGTGAGCAGGTCCTTGACGCGGCCCGCGATCATGTTGCCGACCTCGCCGATCGCGTCGATCACCTCGTGATCGACCGACGTGCGCTGCTCGCTGAGCAACGCATCGGCGACGTGCAACAGCGCGCGCTCGGACATCGAGATCGAGCAGGTTCCGTTGGTCTTGCCGACCATGCCGACGATGACCGAGATCGGCCGCGAGGCGGTGTAGAAGCGCGAAGCCCCCACCGGCGGCGGTTGAAGCCCGGTCATGGAAAGCCCCTCCGTCGTTCCGCGGATCACAGCTTCGAGCAGGATGGGGTCGAGTTGCAGGCTGGGCATCGCGATGGCGGGTGCGTGGGGTTTGGGGAATGCGCGTTCCCGTCCCCGTGCCGCGGGGACCGCCGGAAGACGCTGGTTCCCCCGCCTATCGCTCCGAACCGCGGCGCGTCTTGACCGTTGCGCTGGCCTAATCCGTTTCAGGACTGGAAATGTCAACTTCGCGGCAGCACTCCGGAAGGACTTTCGCACCGGTCTGCGGCACGACGCTCCCAAGGCCGCGCACGAGCATCCAGCCGCCGTACAGGAGCAGCCCCACGGCCGCCACGCGCGCCCCCCGCGCCCGCCACGCGATCGGAATGCGCGTCGCACCCAGCGCCAGCCCGCCGAGCAGGGGACCGGTGGCGAGGCCGAAGGCGAACGGTCCGGCGAGGGTGAGGCCCGCTCCCCCCTCGGCGGCCCCCAGAGCGATCGCCGACCATGAGAGCCCGCAGGGCAGCAGCCCGTTGGCGGCGCCGAACGCGAGCCCGCGCAGGGCCAGCGGCAGCTCGTCGGATCCCCGCACAGCGGCACGCCACGGACCCTCGAGTGGGCCGAGGAGCTTCCAGCGCGGCAGGTGCAGCCAGCCCAAGCCGGACAGCGCCACACAGATCATCACGCCCGCCGCGAGCACGGCGAACGCGGCGCGACTCGCGCCGACCCAGCTCGCCTCGCGCGCGCCCAGCGCCAGCACGGACCGCTGTGCGAGCAGCGCGAGCACCGCGTACATCGCCGCCTTGCCGACCACGTAGCAGAGCACATCCACCGACCGCGGCGCGCCGCGCGCGAGCGCGAACGACAGCGCGAGCGGCCCGCACATCCCCGCGCAGTGCAGCGAGCCGGCGAGTCCTAGCGCGAGGTAGGGCACCAGTGCGGTCGCGCTCACCTCGGTGCCTCCGCGTGCTCACTCGCCGCGCCGCCGCGCGCGTGCTCCGGCAGTGGCCCCATGCGCAGCGCAGTGGGCTCCTCCCCGCGCGCGTGAACGCGCTCACAGACGCTGACGCAGTCTCCGCAGCGGATGCACAGCGAGAAATTGGACAGCCCGTCGGGATAGAACCCGTCTCCGGGGCGGTACGCGCCGAGCGACATCGCGCGCGGCTTCAAGTCCATCGGACAGGCCTTGTCGCACGCGCCGCAGTCGGTGCAGCCGCGTGGGTGCGCGAACTCGATGCCGTTGCACGTTTCGTGACCGAGCAGCGCGAAGTACACGCCCGACGGACACCAGTGGCGGCAGAAGCCCAGACCGACGCGCTGCGCGAGGAAGTAGAAGCCCGCGACCATCGCGAGCAGCGAGAGCGCCGACAGCGCGATGGAGAGCGCGCCACCGTCGCGGAACACGCGCCAATCGACCCAGAAGCTGAAGCTGACGACCGACAGCACCGCGCAGATCGAGACCATGGTGGCCACGCCCACGAGTCGATCACGACGCGTCTTGGCGCGAAAGCGCAGCCACTCGCCCAGCCGCGCGACGCTGCCCTGTGGACACACGAACCCGCACAGGTAGCGGCCGAAAAAGCGGCTGGCGAGCAGGATCGCGAGGTTGATCCCGAGGAATGGAAACGCGAAGCGCTTGGCGGTCTCGACGAGCCCCTGCTGCTGCCCGAGGTAGTGGTGGTGTCCGCCCCACAGGTCGAGGCGCAGCACGTCGAACGCCGGCAGCGCGGCGATCGCGAGCGTGAACACGACCGCCACGGCGATGCGCACCCGCGTGTAGCGATGCAGTCTCCCGCTCGCGCGCGCGAGCCCCGTGATGACCTTGTCCCGTGTCTTTCCTAGCGGCATGCCGTGCGCCCCGAACCGCCGAGGGGAGCGACTGCGAACTTAGGCGGTCCTACGCACACCCGCCGTAGGCCCGAGTGCGGAGACGGCCTGCGGACTCGTGCGTAGTCTCCTTCGCGCGGTCGTGCTCGCGTCGCCGTTGGATCAGCCGCGAGGAGTTGAGCACCGAGAAGACGCTGGAGACGACCATCGACGAGGCCGCGAAGATCGGCGTGAGGCGGCCCGTGGCGGCCAGATAGAGCCCCACGCCGTTGTACAGGAACGCCCACGCGAGGTTGAGCTCGGCCGCCAGCACGGCGGAGCGCGCGAGCGCGAGCAAGTCCGGCAACTCCTGCAGCCCCGGTCGCAACAGGTTCACGTGCGCCGCGGCGAGGCTCGACGCCGAACCGCCCGCCATCGAGATGCCGACGTCCGCCGCCGCGAGCGCCGCGGCATCGTTGAGTCCGTCGCCGACGAACGCGCACGCGCGACCGCGACCGCGGATGCGCGCGACCTTGTCCGCCGGCGACAGCCGAGCTTCGACCTCGACCTGCAATTCCGCGGCCAACGCGCGCGCAGGACCTTCGCTGTCGCCCGTCAGCACCGCCAGCTCGCAACCCTCGTTCCGCAAGCGCCCGAGCACGCCCCGCGCCTCCGCGCGCGCGGGCGAGCGCAGCACCAAGCGCGCGAGCCGCACGCGCCGTCCCACCTCGTTCGCCACGAGTTGAACGACCGTCGCGCCACCGATGTCGGCGTCGCGGTCGCTCTCCAGCGCCAGCTTGCGGCCCTCGATCTCGCCCTCGACGCCCACTCCCGGCAGCGCGCGAAACTCGCGCGCGAGCGCGAGCTCCGAGCCGTCCCGCGCACGCCACGCCGCGCGGATCGAGCGCGCGATCGGATGCTCGCTGCCGACCTCGAGCGCAGCGGCGAGACGCAGCGCTTCGCGCGGGTCCACGCCGGGCTCGGCGTCGATGCGTTCGAGCTCGAATTCCCCGGAGGTGAGCGTGCCGGTCTTGTCGAGCAGCACCGTGCGCACGCGCGCGAGTCGTTCGAGCGCCTCGCCGCCGCGCACGAGCACGCCACGGCGCCACGCCTCCCCCATCGCCGACCAAAACGCGAGCGGGGTCGCGATGCCGAGCGCGCAGGGGCACGAGATGAGGACCACGGAAAGGCCGTTGAGCAACGCCTGCTCGGGGCCGTGCTCGCCCCAGCCGTGTGCGACGACCGCCGCGGCGAGCACGAACACCAACGGCATCAGCGCTCCGGCGAAGCGATCGGCGATGCGCACGAGCCGCGAGCGCTGGGTGAGCGCCTCCTGCAGCAGGCGCTCGACCTCGTCGCGCAGGCGCGAGCCGACGCCCGCGCGCGTGCGCACGACGAGCGAGCCGTCGATCAGCGTGACGCCCGCGTGCACGAGATCTCCCGGACCGAGGCTGCGCGGCTGGGCCTCCCCCGTCAGCGCCGCGGTGTCGGCGAACGAGCGGCCCGACTCGACCTCGCCGTCGACGGGCACGATCTCACCCGGTCGCACGCGCACGCGATCTCGGGGCTCGAGCTCCGCCGCGCGCACCTCGCGCTCCACGGCGCCGTCGAGCAGAATCACCGGCGATTCGCGCTCGGGCACGATGCGCCGCAGCTCCTCGGTGGCCCGCTCGCGCGCGCGCACGTCGAGCCAGCGACCGACGCTGTAGAGCAGCAGCACCATCGTCGCCGTGTCGAAGTAGACGTCGCCGCCACCGCGAAACGTGTTCCAGACGCTGACGGCCCACGCCGAGAGCGTTCCGAGCAAGATCAGCGCCTCCGCGCTGAGCCAGCGCCGCAGCGCGACCACGGCGTCGGCGAGCGGAAGGCCGAGCAGCACGATCACGGGGGTCGAAAAGGCCAGCGCCCCGAGTCGATAGATGCCCGCGAGCGCCTGCGCCCCGGCGAGCTCGCCCTGTTCGTGGAGCAGGCCGCCATACAGCGAGAGCGAAAACACCATCACGCCCATGGCGAGGAACGCCGAGAGCGCGACGCGCGCGAACAGACGATCGGTGCGCGCCTCGAGGCCGCGATGGCCGAGGCGATGGGCGAGAAAACAGCCGCTGCAGCAGTAGGCCTCGCCCGACTCGAGTTCTGCTCGCGCGCCTCGCGCGAGCGGCAGAGCGCAGTGGGTGCAGCTCGCGGCGCTCGCGCGCGGGTGCGTATCGACGCTCGGGCTCATCGCCGACGCGCGACTACTTGGGCGCCTCGGCCGTGGGCTTGAGCGCTTGCGGCCCCTTCTTCAGATAGTCGGGCAACTGGTACTCGAGCGTGTACCACGTGAAGAACACGAGGAACGCCAAGTACATCAGCATCAAATACCACGGCACGCCGCCGTGGCCGAAGCCCGGATCGTGCTGTCGGCTGTCCGTATCGAGTTCGCTCACGGCGTCTCCTCCCCGAAGTCGAGCCCTTCCTCGCGCTCCTGCCGCCAAACGCGGTCGAGCATCTCGTGCTTGGTCTTCTCCACGTCCTTGAACTGGCCCGTGAGGAACGCCCACACCAGCATCAGGAAGAACCCGACGGCCACGAAGCCGTAGGTCAGGATCGGGTCGAAGGCAAAGCCCGCGAGCTCGTCCTTCTTGATCGTGCGCAGGAACTCGTGGAGCTTGAAGAAGAACATGCACCCCGCGCCCACGCACACCAGCGTGAACACGACGTGGATCGTGCGCCAACTGCGGCGCGAGAGCGGGATCGGCTCGGGGCGTTGGCTCACGGCGTGACCCTCTCGGCAACCGGAATCCCCGCCTGCACGGTGCCGAGCCACTGCAGGTAGGTGACGAGCGCGATGCCGTCGGCATCCGGCACGCCGCGCTCGTCGAAGTAGAACGGATAGGGCGGCATGACCGAGTGCGGCACGACGCTCTTGGGGTTGATGAAGTGCGCGATGTGCCAGTCGTTGGTCTTCTTGCCGCCCTCGCGCGCGAGGTCGGGACCGACGCGCCGCGTGCCCCACAGGTGCGGCTGGTTGAGCGCGTTCTGGTACTCCTGCGCCGAGCTCGGCGGCCCCCAGCGCACGTGCTCGTTCGAAACCACGCGCACGTACTGGCTGTGGCAGTGCCAGCAGGCCTGTCCCACGTACACGTCGCGACCGCGCGCCAGCGCCTTGGCGTAGCTCTCCGAATTCACGTCGCCGTAGTGCTCCCTGAAACTCTCGGGGAACTGCTCGGAGAGCTGCACGAATTCCTTGCTCGGCTGTCTGGCGAGCTGCGCGAGCGTCTGATACTCCATGCCGTGGTAGCTCTCCAAGCTCATCCACGGGAAGATCATCGAGAGCAAGAAGGCGATCGCGAAGCAGCCGATGCCCGCGATGAAGACCAACGTGTAGAAGCGTTCCATGGTGTGTCTCCGGTCTGGATTCAGTCCGCGTTGGCGGGGACGTAGTGTCGATCTTCCTCGTACGCGGCACCGACCTTGGCGGTCATGTACATGTTGAAGAGCTGGCAGAACAGGCCGGCCAGCGTCATCGCGCCCGAGAAGGCGCGCACCCACCAGAAGGGCTCGCTCATGCGCAGGATGTCCGACCAGTCATTCAGGTCGCGCTGCATGTAGCCGTGCACGAGGCCCGCGATCATCAGGTCCAAGAACATGATCAGCACGCCGACCGACCAGAGCCAGAAGTGCCAGGCGCGCAACGACTGCGAGTACCACTCGCGGCGACACACGCGCGGCCAGAGCCACTCGATCACCCCGAACAGCCAGAACGTGAACACGCCGAACATGATCAAGTGCGCGTGGCCGACGACCCAGTCGGTGAAGTGAATGACCTTCTGGAACATCCACGTCACTTGGAACGCGCACTGCAGGCAGGTGATGAAGTAGTACACCGCGCCGACGTAGAACCAGCGAATGGCGAGGCTCGAGCGCAGCGCGCTCCAGCGGCCGCGCAGCGTCATGAAGAAGTTGACCACCACCGTCGTCACGACGACTTCGATCGCGATCGTGGTGGTGATCGCGCCGAACTCGACGTAGTCGGGAATCGGAGAGATCAGGAAGTGGTGCACGCCGCCGAGCGGATAGAAGAACGCCAGCGCCCAGAACCCAATCACCGAGAGCGAGTGGCTCCAGATCGGCTTCTTCAGGATCAGGGGCACGAAGAAGTACATCAGGCCCCAGCCCATCGGGGTCACGTACAGTCCGACGAGGTCGTGGATGAACAGGCCAGTGGTCGCGGCGCCCGCGGCGCCGGGCAGCATCCACTCCGGCATGATGTTGCCCATCAGGTACGTCAGCGCCAGCCACACCAAGCCCGCGGTGAAGTACCACAGCGTCACGTAGAACTTCTGCTCGCGCGCTCGGTAGATCGGGACCATGAACTGCACGATCACGAGCACCGCGCCGATCACGACCAGCAGATCGACGGGGACATAGTTCATTTCCCACGTGCCCGGACGGAAGCCGGTCGGCGTCTCGCCCCACTCGATGGCCTGCGCCTTGTCCGTCAGGTAGCCGACGATCGACAGCGCGAGGATCAACTGCCAGGTCCAGAAGATCAACTGACCGAGCCGGTCGGAGAGCACCTGCTTGCCGGTCAGGCGCGGTACGACGTAATAGAGCATCGCCGTGAACCCGTTCACGAGCCAGCCGTAGGCGGCCATGTTCGTGTGCACGAGGCGCATGTGCCCCGGCGTGAGCATCCAGTTGTCGTGGCCGAGCGGGTAGTAGCCGACGAACTGCAACGCGTACAAGAAGCCCGCGATCATGCTGATCGAGAGCGCGACGCCGGCGGCAAAGAGGTGCGCCTTGATCAGGCGGTAATTGACGAGGGATTCGCCCGTCGGGGCACTGGCTTGGGTGGCGCTCACTTCGGCGACTCCTGCTTCGAAAGAGACTGGATGAAGTGCACGAGATCCCAGATCTCCTGCGGGGTGAGCGCGCCTTCGAACGAGCCCATCGGCGTCCCCTTGATGCCCGCCGCGATCGTGCGATACAGGTCGACGCCCTCGGCGCCGGCGCGGAACGTCCCCGCCGACAGGTCGCGCGGACGAATCGGGTAGCCCCAGTCGTCCTCGTAGTCGAGCGCCGTCGGGCCGTCGCCCTTGCCGCGCTCGCCGTGGCACGAGTAGCAACTGCCCTTGGCGGCGGCGTTGAACAGCCGCGTTCCGCGCTCCACCGAGGCGGCGTCATTGGGCGTCTCGTTGACGCCCGGGAAGATCGGTCGGAGGTTGGCGGGGTGCCAGCGCGCGACCACGATCGCGGAGAGCTCCGCCGCGTCGGGCAGCTCTTCGTTCTCCCAGGCGTCGTCGAGCATCATGTGCTCGAATTCGCCCTTCATCGCGAGCCAGCGCACGTACTCGACGAGGTCCCAGCGCTTTTCCTCGTTCACCAGCCGGAATTCGGGCATCGAGGAGCCCGCGAGCCCGCGCGTGATGGTCTGGAACAGGTCGCGGCGTTGCGGTCGCGACGCCGCGTCCGTCGATGTGAACTTGAACAGGCCCTTGCGAAAGCTGCGCGGCCGCGGCTTCAGGTAGCGCGCGGCCGGGCCGCCGCCGTCCCCGATGGCGCCATGGCAGCCGACGCAATGGATCTCGAAGTTCTGCTGGCCCGAGGGGATGCGCAGGAACTCCACCGATCCGGTGTCGCGCAGCCAAGGCGACTCGAGCCCGAAGTAGTGCTCGCTCGCCGCGGCGATGTGGGCGGCGAGCCCGGGCCCGAACTCCCGCTCGTAGTTCGCCACGTCGTCGGCGAACGGCACGTCGAGCTTGTCGGTTTCGCTGTCGGCGACGGTGTCGCGCGTGAAGTCGTTGGCGTAGCTGCCGATGTCGTCGCGCGCTCGGAGAAACGGGGCCACGAAGAGGGCGAGAGCGAGCAGCCAGAACAGGCCCGAGAGGGCCGCGGAGCCGCGGCGAGCGGCCCGCTGTCTGCGTCCGGAGCGGTTCGAGGGTTGGATTCCCATGCGTCTTCCAGTGGTTCTCAGTCCGCACGCTCGCGGACGTTGGGACGCAGAGTAGAGGCGACTACGCACCGCCAACGCAGGGACGAGGTCCGTAGCTCGCGTCGGGAGAAGTGCGTAGATGCCTCGCGCGCGCGCGGTCGCGGCTCGCTATCGTCTCGCGCCGCGCGCGACGATCGTGCAGCGCGCGCGAGAGGACCTCGACACCGTGGCAGCCAAGCAGAACCAGACCGTGCGGCAGGAATCGAAGACCAAGGCCGCGGCCAAGCCGTCGGATCAAAAGCGCGGCGCGCGGGCGCGGCGCGCACGGCCTCCGCTCGAGCAGGATGCGCCCTCGGATGCACGCGCGGATGCACGCGCGGATGAACGCGAATCCGCGCCGACCGTCGCCGCGGCTCCCGCTCGCAAGGGTCGCGGCAAGCCGCCCTTCGATCCCTCCTCGGCGCTCCTCGAAGCGTGGTCCACGCACGAGCGCATCCAGCAGTTCCTGCTCGAGCAACTCGATGCGCAGGCTTGGGGCGCGTTCGCTCCGATCGGCAAGGGCCGCACGATTCGCGGCGTCGTCGCGCACATGCACAATGTGCGGCTCTTGTGGCTCGCGAGCCACGCCCCCGATGACGCTGCTCTCGCGCGCCTCGACCGCGAGACCGCGACGCTCGACGAGGCGCGCAAGGCACTCGCCGCGAGTGCGCTCGCGCTCACGAAGATGCTGCGCCACGCGCTCGCGGACAACGGCAAGCTCCCCGGCTTCAAGCCCGACGCCGTCCATTTCCTCGCCTACGCGATGGCCCACGAGGCGCACCACCGCGGCCAGATCTGCCTGCTCGCGCGCGCGGTCGGTCGACCGCTCGCGAGCGCCGCTGGATTCGGGCTGTGGGAGTGGCGCAAGCGCCACGGCGAAGCGCACCCCGAACCGGCGGACTGAGACGCCGCCGCGAGTCGCGCGGCCTTGGCTCGTTCGAAGCGCTCGCGCGCGGTCGCGGCCTCACGAGCGTGCGTCGGCCGAGTCCTCGTCCCCGATGACCGCGCCGTCGACTGCGCCGTCGATTGCGCCGTCGACTGCACTCGCGTCGTCGCTCGCGGGCGTTTCGAGCAGCTCGCGCAGCACGCTCGTCGCGTAGCAACCCGGCGGCAGCGAGAAACGCAGCTCGAGAAATTCGCCGTGTTCGTCGCGCCCCGCCTCGCAGGTCGCGTCCGAGAGCGGAAAGCGCAGCGGTCGGCGACTGCCCTGCCATTGCAGCGGCCCGTGACGGGTGAACGCCTCGGCCGCGTGCGCTGCTTCGGCGAGCACCGACTGCTCGATCTCGAGCGGTCGCAAGGCGGGCGCACTCATGCGGGTCCCGAACAAGGGACCGCTGGCCGAGATCTCGAGCGCCGCGGCGCGCTCGCGATCGACCTCGAGGTCCTTGACGAGGAACACCGCGCCGTTGCGGTGCAGCCACGCGAGATCGCCCTCCTCCACCGTGTCGATCTGCGCGAGCCGCAACGCGACCACGCGGTTGAAGAGCCAAGACTGGTAGGCCGAGGTGTAGAAACGCAGGAAGTCGCGGTCGAGCGCGTACAGCGCGCGGCGCGCGTTGCCGCCGCTCTTGCCCATCGCACGGCACAGGCGGATGCAGGGCCGGAAGTTCCCCGGCCACGCCTCGGCCGCACCGAGATAGTCGCCGCGGTCGTAGCGCTCGCGCGCTTCTCGAATGCGGCCGCGATCGTGCGCTCCGGCGCGTCCGGCGATCCACGCGACGGCCTCCTCGTGCTCGCCGAGCAAGAGCGCGCGACCGACCTTCCACGTGTCGCCGCGCAGACCGAAGCGCTGCTCGCCGAAGTAGTTGGGCACGCCGCGCCGCGCGAGCACGTCGAGCAACGCGCGCGCGCCCGCGAGATCACTCGCGCCGACGCCGCGCAGTCGCAGCTCAAAGCGATTTCCTCTCAGATGGCCCACGCGCAGCTTGTTGCGATGCCGCGCGGCCGCGCGCACCGCGACGCCCTTGAGCTCGAGCGCGAGCAAGCGCTCGGGATCGAGTCCCGAACCCGGGAGCGCCTGCACGCTCAGCCACTGGCGCGTGACGCCCTGCGCGTCCTTGAGACCGGCGATCCCGATGGCGCGCGGCTCGAGGCCCAGCGTCCGACCGAGCCGCGCGAGCGCCTCGTGCGTCGAGATCCCGCGCTTCTCGATCTCGAACAGCACGTGCTCACCCTCTCCGCAAGCCTCGTAGGCCGGGAGCTCGATGACACGAAAGTCATCGGGGCGTTCCTTGTAGCGGCCGGCGAGGCGGGGCAAGGCGGCGCACAGCAGCGGCCAGAGCGGGGCTTGCGACATGGAGGCGCGGGTTGGAGGCGCGGGTCAGGGACGCGGGTCAGGGGGCGCGCTGGAAAAGCAGGACAAGCAGCGCCACCCAGCGTAGTCTGGAAGTTTCGCTAGGCTTCCTTGTACTCTACACGCAGGGACTTCCTCGCCCGCAGACTGACTCGCCACCCTATGTCCTCGATCGCCATCGCCGCCCTTCTCCTCGCGCTCCCGCGAGTGCCCCAGCAGCCCGCGCCCCAAGATCCTGTTGCGCAGGAGCCCTCGGCTCCCCAGAAGCAGGCCGCGGAACAGGCCGCGCAAGAACCCGCGAAACAACCCGCGAAACAACCCGCGGAACAACCCGCGCAGCAACCCGCGGAACAACCCGTGGATCAACCCGTTGGGCAGAGCGCGGAGCAGCCTGCTCAGGAAACGGCGCAGGAACTTGCCGAGCAGTCGGACGAACCCTGCGCCGAGGATGACGCGCCCGTCCGCCGCCGGCGGCGCGAGCCCAACGTCGGCCTCGACCCGGCCTCGTCGATCGTGCCGTGGGGCGCGACGGCGCGAGGCGTGCCGAGCGAGGGCGAGGACCCGGAGTCGCTCGAGGACCTCACCGAGTGGGTCAGCACGGGTTGGAGCGCCTCGCTCCACGGCTACCTGCGGACGTCGTACGTCGTCGGGAACAACACCCTCGCCCCCACCGACCCCGAGGGCATCTCCTTCGACTCCCTGCGTCTGTTCATCGACGCGCACGTCGGCGACTGGCACTTCCACTCGGCCGTGCGCGGCGAGCGCGGACAGGACCTGCAGCCCTACGGACAACTGAACTCCACGGCCATCCTGCGCATGCCCGAAATGTGGGCGGCGCACGAATTCGCGGACGACTTCCACTTCCGCATCGGCCGCTTCCGCGCTCCACTGGTCTCCTCCTCCATGATGGAAGAGACCGGCATGGTGCTCGGCTTCCGCAGCCCCCAAGGCCGCGAGTGGGAGCGCGACCGCTACCAGCCCGGCGTGCAGATCGACGGCCAAATCGGCGACCTGCGCGGCTGGTTCGCCATCCAAAACGGCGAGGATCAGTTCGGCGAGAACCTCGCAGTCACGCTCAAGGGGCAGTGGGACGTCCTCGGCGGCGGCACGCCCCAGCAGTATCAGGGCGCCTTCGGGGCGAGCGAGGAGCTCGCGCTCACGGTCGGCGGCGGCCTGCACTACGACTTCCTCGACGACAACTTCTCCCGACAGGTGATGGAAGTCCGCTTGACACGCGGCCCCTTCTACTTCGGGTTCGAAGGCATCGACCTCGGCGAAGGCCTGTTCAAGGAGCTCTCCTCGTCCCTGATCGCGTCCGCGATGGTGACCGACGAGCTCGAGCTCGCCGTGGGCCACGAGTACATCCCGCGCCCGGAGGGCGGCGAGCTTTGGCGCGTGGCCGGCACGTGGTACATCGACGGCCGAAACGCCAAGCTGCAAGCCAGCTTCAACACCTCCAACGTCGAGGTGCCGATCTTCGACGGCGACGCGTTCATCGTCGGCTTGACGATCGGATTCTGAACCCGTCCGCGGCGCGCGAGCGACCATGGATGCGCTGTTCATGCCGCCGCTGGTGTGCTTGCTGCTCGCGGCAGCGGGCGTGCTCGTCCGTCGCGCGCGACCACGACTCGCGCACGGCCTGTGGAGTGCCGCCGCCCTCTCGCTGCTCGCGCTCTCGCTCCCGCTCGTCTCGGGCCACTTGCTGCGCGCGCTGCAGCCCGAGCGGGCGCTCGATCTCTCGCGCGACGCCCAGGCGGCCCGCGCGATTCTCGTGCTCGCTGGAGACACGCAGCTCGAGGCGCCGGAGTACGGCGGCGCGACCTGCGGTCCGCTGACGCTCGAGCGCCTGCGCTACGCCGCGTACCTCGCGCGCGCGAGTGGACTTCCGATCTGCGTCTCCGGTGGACCGCCGCGCTCCGGTGAGACTTCGCACGCCGCGATGATGAAGGCCGTGCTCGAACGTGAGTTCCAAGTCGCCGTGGCGTGGCAGGAGCCGTGGTCCGACACCACGCGCGAGAACCTGCGCCTCTCGAAGGTGGTGCTCGCGGAGCAGGGCATCGACACGGTGCTGCTGGTCACGCACGCTTGGCACATGCCGCGCGCGCTCGCGGAGAGCGAGCGCCACGCCCTCGCCGCGATCCCCGCGCCCACGGGCTTTCGCGCGCGGCCCGCGCTCGCGGAGACCTCGAGCTGGATCCCGAGCGCCAAGGCCCTGCGCGAGAGCGCCTGGGCCCTGCACGAGTGGCTCGGACGCGCGTGGTACGCGCTCACGAGCAGCGTCGGCGACTAGGACTCGCGGCGCAGCATCGGCACGTCGACGTGGCGCTCGCGCGCGCAGCTCAGCGCCTCGTCGTAGCCCGCGTCGACGTGACGGATCACGCCCATGCCCGGATCCGCCGTCAGCACCGCGCGAATCGCCTCGGCGGCCTCGGCGCTGCCGTCGGCGACCGTGACCTGCCCGGAGTGCAGCGAGTAGCCGATGCCGACGCCGCCGCCGTGGTGGAAGCTCACCCACGCGGCGCCCGAGGCGATGTTGACCATCGCGTTGAGGATCGCCCAGTCGGCCACCGCGTCCGTGCCGTCCTTCATGGCCTCGGTCTCGCGATTGGGGCTCGCCACCGAGCCGCAATCGAGGTGGTCGCGCCCGATCACGATCGGCGCTTTCAGCCGCCCCGTGCGCACGGCGTCGTTGAAGGCGAGTCCGGCCTTGGCGCGCTCGCCGTAACCCAGCCAGCAAATGCGCGCCGGAAGGCCTTGGAACTTCACGCGCTCGCCGGCGAGCCGCAACCAGCGCGCGAGCGAGCGCTTGTGGGGGAACAGCTCGAGCAACATCTGATCGGTGGTCGCGATGTCCGCCGGATCCCCCGAGAGCGCGACCCAACGGAACGGCCCGAGCCCCTCGCAGAACAGCGGGCGGATGTACTTCGGCACGAAGCCCTCGAAGTCGAAGGCGTTGGCGAGCCCGGCTTCCTTGGCGTGGCCGCGCAGGTTGTTGCCGTAGTCGAACGTGTCGGCGCCGCGGCGTTGCAGCTCGATCATGAGCTCGCAGTGGCGCACCATCGTGCGGAACGACTCGCGCTGGTAGCGCGCGGGATCGCTCGCGCGCAGCTCGAGCGCGGCCGCGTAGCTCATGCCGTCCGGCACGTAGCCGCCGAGCGGATCGTGCGCGCTGGTCTGGTCGGTGAGCACGTCGGGCACGATGTTGCGCTCGATCAACCGCGCGAGCAGCTCGGTCGCGTTGCACAGCACGCCGATCGACTTCGCCGCGCCTTGCTGCACGAACGCCAGCGCCGTGTCGATCGCGCGGTCGATGTCGTCGATGCGCACGTCGAGGTAGCGCGTGTCGAGGCGCTTTTGGATGCGGCCGGAGTCGACCTCGGCGACCAACGCGGTGGCCTCGTTCATGGTCGCGGCGAGCGGCTGCGCGCCACCCATGCCACCGAGGCCTCCGGTCACGACGAGCCGATGCTTGAGACTCCCGCCGAACAATCGGTTGGCGGCCGCAGCGAACGTCTCGTACGTGCCCTGCAGGATCCCCTGCGTGCCGATGTAGATCCACGAACCGGCCGTCATCTGGCCGTACATCATCTTGTTCTCGGCCTCGAGCTGGCGGAAATGCTCCCACGTCGCCCACTTGCCGACCAAGTTCGAGTTCGCGATCAGCACGCGCGGCGCGCGCGCGTGGGTCTTGAACACGCCGACGGGCTTGCCCGACTGCACGAGCAGCGTCTCGTCGGCCTCGAGCCTTCGCAGCGTCGCGACGATCGCCTGAAAGCTCGGCCAATCGCGCGCCGCCTTGCCGCTGCCTCCGTACACCACGAGGTTCGCGGGGTCCTCCGCCACCTCGGGGTCGAGGTTGTTCATCAGCATGCGCAGCGCGGCTTCCGCCGCCCAGCTCTTGCAGGTCATCTCGCGCCCGCGCGGCGCGCGCTGGGGACCGGTCGGAATCGTGGAAGTGCCGTGGAGAATCGCTGAAGGTGCCATCGCGGCGGACAGTCTAGCAGCGCTCTCGCGAGGCTTGCTCGGCACACTCTCCCAAGCCAAGCTAGCGCCCGCGGCGCGAGCGACGAGCCGGTCGGACCGAGCGGCGCAACCACGAACACGAGCGACACATGACCCAACGAACATGGCTGGGCCCGGAGCGGCTCCGCACGCGACTGCTCGCGTGCGCCACGCTGATCGCGCTCGCGACGGGCACGCTGCTGCGCCTCACGCTGACCCTCGAGAGCAGCAGCCTCGCCGGACTGCCCTTCAGCCTCGCCTACGGAGCGTTTTCCGACTTCGCTACGGCGTTGGTGCTGCTCGCTCCGCTCGCGCTGCTGCTGTGGCTCGCGCCCGAGCGCTGGCTGGCGCGCCCCTCGTTCCGCCATGTCCTTCTGGCCCTCATCTGTGTCGCCATCGCCTTCGAGGCGTTCGTCGAGTACTTCTTCTTCGAGGAGTTCAACGCGCGCTTCAACAACATCGCGGTGGACTACGTGCTGTTCCCCGACGAGGTCGTGGGCAACGTGTTCGAGAGCTACAACGTGCCCTTGTGGACCGGACTGGCGCTGGCCAGCGGCGTCCTCTGCGCGGCGCTCGTCGCGCCGCTGCACCGCCAGCTCGCCTGTGCGCCCACGTCGTGGAGAGAGCGCCTCCTCGCCATGGGACGGGTGCTCGTTCTCGCGGCGGCAGCGGTGGTCGTGCTCGTGGTGCTGCCGCGCGAGACGCGCGCCAATCGAATCGAGAACGAGATCGCGGCCTGTGGTCCCGTGCAGTTGTGGCGCGCGTTCTGGACGGCCGAGCTCGACTACCCGCTCTACTACCGCACGCTCCCCCGCGAGCAGGCCCGCACTCGCGCGGCGAGCGTGCTCGGCTTCCCGGCCCCGACCGAGGCCGAGCTCGAGTCGGGGCCCGAGAGCTTTCGGCTCCAGCGCGAGGTCGGGGCCGCGAGCGGCGCCCGAAGGGTGCCGCAAGTCGTGGTCGTGATCGAGGAGAGCTTGGGTTCGGACTTCGTCGGGGCACTCGGCGGCGAGAAGAACTGCACGCCGCGCCTCGACGCACTCGTTCCCGACGGCCTGTTGCTGCGCCACCTCGTCGCCAACGGCAATCGCACCGTGCGCGGCCTCGAGGGCGTGCTGTGCTCCTTCGTTCCGCTGCCCGGCGACTCGATCGTCAAGCGCCCGAGCTCGCAAGGCGTGACCACGCTCGCCACGGTCTTCGCGCACGCGGGCTACGACACGGCCTTCTTCTACGGCGGATTCGGCGTGTTCGATCACATGAAGCCCTTCGCGCTCGGCGCGGGCTACGCGGAATTCGTCGAGCAGTCCGACATGCCCGAGGACGCCTTCACGACCATCTGGGGCGCGGCGGACGAGTACATCTTCGACACGCTCGTCGAGCGGCAGCTGCGGCAGCGCGAGCAGGGACGAGCGTTCTTCGCGACGCTGCTCTCGGTCTCGAACCACAAGCCCTACCGCGTGCCCGAGGGACGCGTCGAGTGGCCCGCGAACACCAAGCCCAACCGCGAGCTCGCGGTGCGCTACGCCGACTGGAGCATCGGGCACTACGTCGAGCTCCTGCGCCAGCACGGACTCGCCGAGGACACGCTGGTGCTCGTCGTCGGCGACCACGGCGCGCGCGTCTACGGCAAGGAGGAGATCCCGACCCACAGCTACCGCATCCCGGCGCTGTTCCTCGGCGTCGAACCCGCCCTGCGCGGCCAGAGCATCGAGCGCCTGTGCTCGCAGATCGACCTCGCGCCGACGCTGATCGAACTCGCCGGACTGCGCTCCAAGGTGCCGTTCCTCGGCGAATCGCTGCTCGGCCTGCCAGCCGACGGAGGTCGCGCCTTCGTCCACCACAACCGCAACATCGGCATCCTCGTCGACGATGCGCTGGTGGTGCTGCAACTCCAGCACGCTGTCGCCTTCTACGAGCGCTCCGGCCGCGCGGCGCACGACTTCCGGCGAGTGGAGCAAAGCGTCGCGTCGCCGCGGCTGCGCGCGCTCGCCGAGGATGCCGCCGCCGTGTTCGGGACCGCCTACGAGCTCTATCAGGACCGCGCGCTCGGCTTCCCCGAGCAGCCCTCGCGCGCGGCGATCGAGCCCGTCTCACCGCGCTGCTAGGCCGTCGATCGCGCGCGCAGCCGCGCTTCCTCGCTGCGCCGCAAGACGAGCTCGTACAGGGCCAGCGCGACCAGCCAGCACACCAGCGCCGTGGTCAGCACGTGGCTCAGAAAGTGCGCGCCCTGCAGCATGCGACCGAAGCCGAGCAGCGCGCCGTAGCCGAGCCCGAACCACAGGCCGCGGCGCGCGAGCCTGCGATCGCGCAGGCGCAGCGCGAAGTACAGCGCGACGAGCGAGAAACCGCTCGACGCCTGTCCGCAGGGAAAGCAGCGGCCGCGCTTGACTCCCTCGGGCAAGGGCTCGAGCAGCGTCGTGTGCGGAGCGTGGCCGCCGTACATCTTTAGATCCCAAGGGCAGTGCTTGGGCGAGATGTCTTTCCAACCGCTGGTGACCATGGGTCCTATCGCGAGCACGAGGAACACGTACAGCGCCACCGTGCGCCAATCGCGCAGACGTTCGCGGCGAAACGACGCGACGAAGGCGCCGAGCACGAACACACCGAAGACGATCACGACGATCTTCCCGGCGTCGTGAACCACGTACTCGAGCAGGAACGTGTTGCGCAGCGGAAAGGCGCGCTCGATGGGATCGTAGAAGCGATCCGCGATCGCCGTGTCGAGCGGAGTCAGCTCGAACACGACGAGCAGCGCCGCCGCGAGGGCGAGGGGCAGGGCGAGGTGCAGAGCGAGGAAGCGCCCACGACTCACGCCTGCAGGGCTCCGGCGGCGCGTTCGACGGCCGACACGAGCGCGCCGGAGCGCAGCAGCTCGCGCGCGGCCGCGAGATCGACGTGCAGGAAGCGGTCGTGTTCGAGCTTCGCCACCCGAGTGCGCAGCAGAGCGAACGCCGCACGCGCGCCGATGCCGGGCTCGAGCGCGAGGTTGAACTCGCGCGCCTGCGCCGCGCACACCCACTCGATCGCCAGCACCTGCTCGGTGTTGTCGAGAATCGCGCGCGCCTTGCGCGCGGCCGTGACGCCCATCGACACGTGGTCCTCTTGATTGGCGCTCGTCGGCACGCTGTCGACGCTCGCGGGATGCGAGAGCGACTTGTTCTCGCTCGCGAGCGAAGCGGCGGAGACCTGCGCGATCATCAAGCCCGAGTTGAGCCCCGGCTTGGGCGTGAGGAACGCGGGCAGGTGCGAGAGGTCGGGGTTGACGAGCTGCTCGACGCGGCGTTCGCTGATGTTCGCGAGCGTCGTCGTCGCGAGCGCGAGGTAGTCCTGCGTCATCGAGATCGGCTGGCCGTGGAACTGACCGGCGCTCACGACCTCGCCCGTGTCGGGGAACAGCACCGGGTTGTCGGTGACGGCGTTGAGCTCCTGGGCGAGGACGCTCTCGACATGCTCGAGCGCCGTCTTGAAGGCGCCGTGCACTTGCGGCACGCAGCGCAGCGAGTACGGATCCTGCACGCGGTCGCAGTCGGCGTGGTGCTCGAGCACGCGCGAGTCCGCCAGACAGCGCCGCACGTTCGCCGCGCAGCGCGCGTGACCCGAGTGGCCCTTGAGCACGGCGAAACGCTCGTCGAACGGCTTGAGCGAGCCCTGCAACGCCTCGATCGACAGCGCCGCGATCGCATCCGCGGCCTTGGACAGATTGCGGGCGCGCAACAACGAGAGCGCGCCGATCGCTTTCATGATCTCGGTGCCGTTGATCAGCGCGAGCCCTTCCTTGGCCTCGAGCGTCACGGGCGCGAGACCGAGCTCCGCGAGCACCTGCGCGGCGCTCGCGCGACGGCGCGCTCCGGCGGGACCGGTCCACGCCTCGCCGTGCCCCATCGCGGCCGCCGCCATGTGCGAGAGCGGCGCGAGATCTCCGCTCGCGCCGACGGAACCCTGCTGCGGAACCACGGGCACGAAGCCCGCGTTGAACTGCGCGAGCAGCGCCTCGAACAGCTCGACGCGCACGCCCGAGTGACCGCGGGCGAGCCCGTTCAGGCGCAGGATCTGCGCCGCGCGCACCTCGGCCTCGGGCATCGGCTCGCCCACGCCGCAGCAGTGCGACAGCACGAGGTTGCGCTGCAACGTGACGAGATCCGCGCGCGGAATCGCGATGCTCTTGAGCTTCCCAAAGCCCGTCGTCAGACCGTAGACGATGTTGCCCGCTTCGACGTGGCGGTCGACGAGCGCGCGCGCCGCCGCGACGCCCGCTCGCGCCGTGGGCGCGAGCTCGAGCCGCACGGGCTCGCCGTGCAAGAGCGGCAGGAAGTCGTCGAGGAGCAGAGACCGACCGTCGAGTTGGAGCAGCTTCAAGCGCCGCTGTGACCGACGCTTCAGGGGCCGACGCTTCAGGGGCCGACGCTTCAGGGGCCGACGCTTCAGGGGCCGACGCTTCAGCGGCCCGCGCCCGCGGGAGGCGCGAGGAACGAGGGCAGCGACCGCCCCGCCCGCAGGAGCGTGTCCGCATCCTGCCCCACGAGCGCTCCCTCCGGCAGCGCGAGATCGAGCGTGCGGTCTTGCGCGAGCTCGAATTCCTCCTGACCGCCGCGCAAGAGCGCGCGTCCGTTCCACGTCGCGCGCACGCGCCACGTGCCCGTCGCGAGCCCCGACACCACCAGCGGCTCGTCCACGCTCAGCACCACTTCCTCGCGCGGCCGAGCCCCAATCGACACCACGACCGGCAGACCCTGCGTGCGCCCGGGAAACACGAGGCTCACGGCCGCGCGGCCCGTTTCCACCGGCGCGAGCACCAGCTCGACCTGCGTGTCGGCGCTCGTGACCGCGCGCGCCCCCCACAACTTGCCGTCCGCGCTCTCGCCCCACAGGTAGCGCACGTCGCCGAGCTTCGGCCAGCTCGCGAACACGAACTCGCCGTTGAAGTTGGTGCGCGCCTCGCTCGCGCCCGGCGGAAAGCTCGGAACGATTTCCTCTTCGAGCAGGCGCGGCAGTTGCTCGAGGTACTGCAGCGTCGCGGCCGTGCGGTCGGGCGCCTCGCACACGATGCGCGCGCCCTCGATCCGTCGCCCCTGTCCATCGACCGCGATGCCGGCGAACGCCGCGCCCGGCGTGAACGACACGCTCACGCGCTCGACCTTCCCCGGATCGAGAAACGCGATCTCCGACTCGGGCTCCGCCGTCGCGCCATCGAGGAATACGCGCACGGCGAGTCGCATCGGCGGCAGATCGTCGAGGCGCAGCGTGGTGCCGGGCCGCACGCGCGCGGGGCTGACGCGATGCCACGGATAGGAGCGATTCATCCCGCTCACTTCCGGCAGCAGGATCACGACCGCGTCCTCGCGCGAGCCCACGCGCGAGCCGAGCGTGACCTCGAGCGAGGCCGCGGGCTGCATCGTGAACGTGTAGCGTCCGAGCTCCGTCACGCGGCCCGCCGCGACCGAGACGCGCGAGCACTGCGTGGCGAACCCGTCCTTGCGCAGCACCAGTTGCACGACATCGCCGCCCGGCGTGGCACCGAAGTGCGCGATGCCCTGCTCGTTGGTGCGCACGTGCGAGCCGTCGAGCTCGACGTCGACGGCCTCGAGTCCCTTGCCCTCGCGGTCGAACACTTGGCAGTAGAACTGGCCGGGGAAGTCGTAGCTGACGTTGAGCTCCGCGCTCTGGCCCGCGCGCAGTTGCAGCTCGCGCACCGACTCGTAGCCACCGGCAATGACGCGCACTTCCGCCAGCCCCGGGTAGAGGTCGAGTGCTCCAAACTCACCGGCCTCGTTGGTCGCGAGCACGCGACCGGCGTTCGCTCCGCCGCTGAACGCCACGCGTCCCTGCACGCCCGTGTCGCCCACGAGCAGTCGCCCGCGCAGACGCGCGCTGGCGCCGCTGCCCATCGCGGGCACGCCCTTCGCGCGCGGGATGTGCGCGCCGCGCACGAGCTCGAGCTCGACCTTCACCGGCCACGCGACGGAGGTCTCCGCCTCGCGGCCCTGCGTCCGAGCGGGCCCCGACAGCTCGACCTCGACCGGCGCGGAGAGCTCGCTGGGGCTCGGAGGCGCGGGAAAGGCCGCGCCGAGGTCGACCGGTGCCTGTGCGCCGTCCCCGGAAATGGGCTCGGGATCCGCGCGCAACGCGAACACCACGCACAGGGCGAGCGCGACCGCCGCGGCACACGCGGCGAGCAGCACTCTGGTGGATTGGGACTTCGCCATCGTGCGGTACCTGACGTGGGCGCGACGAGGATAGGGTCCCGCGCGCCCCCGCGCCCAGCTTGGGACGACCCAGGCGCGAGCTTCCTCCCACCCTCGCCGCGCGAGCGACCCGCGGAACGGGTCGGGAGAGCCCCTCGAAAGCACCTCGAGAGCACCTCGAAAGCACCTCGAGAGCACCGCAAGCGTCCGGGGGGACACTCCCAGGCCCCGCCTTGAGTTGCGGCCACGCGCATGGTTTCTATCCTGCCCGCGCATCGAAGTTCCGTCGCGAGCCGCGCGAAAAGCGGTCGGTGCGACAGGTTCCCTTGCCCCAAGCCCGCGCCCCATGAAGACCTACACGGTGGTCGAACTGCTCGGAGACGGCATCTCCGCCGAGCTCTCCAAGGCTGTCCACGCGCTCTCCGCGACGCTCCCCTGCAAGCTCGAATTCGTGCAGGTGGACCTCTCCGAGGCCGCGCGGGCCAAGCAGGGCGCCGCGGTCTACGACGAGGCCGAGCGCGTGCTGTGCGCGCACAAGGTCGCGCTCAAGTACCCCACCACGACCACCACCGAGGACCTCTCGCCCAACAAGGTGCTGCGCGAACGCTGCCACTTTTCGGTGATCCATCGCCCCGTGGTCACGATTCCGGGCATCGGCACCAACTTCACCAAGTCGATCGACATCGACGTGGTGCGCATCGGCACCGGTGGCACCTACGACGACGCCGGTCGACGCCTCGGGCCGGACACCGCCGTGAGTCTGCGCGTGATCGAGCGCCTGCCGTCCCGTCACGCGGCGCGCTTCGCATTCAAGTTGGCGATGCTGCGCAAGTGTGGCGTCGTGTCGAGCTCGAAGTACACGATCCAGAAGGGCACCGACGGACTGTTCGAGGAAGCCTGCGGCAACGTCGCGGAGGACTACCCGGGCATCCCCTACCGTCGCGAGCTGTTCGACTCGATGCTCGCGGGCATCATCCTGCACCCCGAGCGCTACAGTGTGATCGTCACGCCCAACGAGTACGGCGACTTCCTGTCCGACATGCTGTGCGGACTGATCGGCTCCGTGGGACTGGGCGACAGCGCGAGCTACGCCTTCGCCGACAACGGCGCGATCACGCTCGCGATGTTCGATCCCGCGGGCGGCACCGCCCCCGACATCGCCGGCCAGGGGCTGTGCAACCCGACGGCGGCGCTGCTCGCGCTCGCCTCGCTGCTGCGCCACCTTGGCGAGTTCGACGCCAGCAAGGCCGTGCGCGCGGCGCTGCTCGACTCGATCTCGCACGGGGAGAAGACCGGCGACATCGGCGGCACGTTGGGCACCGTCGACTTCACGGCGGCCGTCTCGCGCCGCGTCGAGGCGCACTTGCGCTCGCCGTGAGCGCGCGCTGCGGCGCTCACGCGTGCACGAGGAGCAGCCACGCCGTACCGAGCGCGGTCGTGAGCAGCGCGAGCGGGAAGCCGAGCTTCAGATAGGCGAAGAAGCCCATCCCGCCGAGCTCGCGGCCGCGCTCGGCCACGATCACGTTGGCGACGCTGCCGAGCAGCGTGAGGTTGCCGGCGAAGGTCGAGGCCATCGCGAGCAGCTCCCACGCGAGCTCGCGATTCTCGAAGCGCGCGAGCTCGTCCTGCACGACGAGGATGAAGGGCACATTCGAGACCAAGTTCGATCCCGCGAGGAACAGCCCGCTCGCGCGCCACGCGGCGCCCTGAGCCCCGTCCGCCGCGAGGAGCGGATAGCGCTCGAAGAACCACGCCGTGGCGCCGCTGCGCGCCAGACCCTCGACGGCGATGAACAGGCCCGCGAAGAACAGCAGCACCGACCAGTCGATGCGCTCCCACAGTCGGCTCGTGTCGGCGCGGTGGACGAACATCAGCGCCGTAAAGCCACCGGCCGCGGTCCACGCGAGGTCCGCCCCGCAGAGGTAGGCCACCACCGTCAGCGCCAGCACCGCGAGCGTGATCGAGCTGCGCGCATCGAGCACGGCGCACGGCGGCGTGCGCGGGAGCTCCACCGCGAGTTCGCGGCGGAACATCCACCACGCCAGCGCATGGTTGAGCGCGAGACTGACCACGGCGAGCGGGGCGAGGTGCAGCAGGTAGCGCGAGTACTCGAGGCCGCCGAGCTGGCCGCACAGCATGTTCTGCGGATTCCCCACGAGCGTCGCCACCGAGCCCGTGTTGGCGGCGGTGGCGAGCGCGAGCAGGAATGGCAGGGCGGGCAGGCGCAGGCGCTTGACCCACGCGACGACGAGCGGCGCACCGAGCACGCACACCGCGTCGTTCGTCAGCAGCGCCGAGAGAATCCCGGCGCCCCACACGAGCGCTCCGAGCAGCCGCGTCGCGCTCCCGCAACGCGCCGCGAGAGAATCCGCCGCACGATCCAAGAACCCGTCGGCGGCGAGAAAGCCGCCGATGCCCATCAGTCCGAACAGCAACAGCAGCGTCTCGCCGTGGATGGCCTCGAGCGCCTCGCGCGGCGCGAGCACGCCGAACGCGACCATCGCCACGGCGCCCGCGAGCGCGCCCGCCGGTCGATCGAAGGGCAGCCACGCGAGCCTGCGACCGGCGATCAGCAGGTACGTGACGGTGAAGATCGAGACTCCCAGCCACATGTTCAGGCCTCAGTGCGTGGAATGTGCCGCACGCACGAGCGCGAGCGCGTGGGCGGCGCGCTGCACGGCATCGCCCGCATGCAGCGACGCAGCGGCCTCGGAAATGTCGAGCGGGGCGCCGTCGGGGACTTCGATGCGGTGGCTGCGATGGAGGTCGAGGATCCCGTACACCATGGGCGGCATGTGGCACTCGACGCAGCGCGAGCCGCTGCTCTGCGGCGCGTGGTGCGTGTGGGCCCGCACGTCGCGCGCGATCGGGGCGTGACACTGCGTGCAAGCGTGATCTCCTCGCATGCGCGGCTCGAGCTGGCCGTGCGCGTCGAGCTCGCATCGTGGTCGGGGTGGCAGCTCGCGCAATTCGACGCTCCGCTGGAGTCGCCCGCGCGCTCGCGCGGCGGCTGGTGGGCCGCGATCGCGACTGGATCGGGCCCCCACACCAACACGGCCGCGACCGCAAGGGGTGCAGCCGCGAGCGTGGCGAGCAGCGGGAAAATTCTGCGCACCACGACATCCTAGGAAGTGGCCTTCCCGACTCGAAGCGGCTCTCGGCGCATGGCAGCGTCGTAGCCTTCGGAGCGGGATTCGCCGTCGGAGCGAGTCGCGCGTCCCATGCTCCGCGCACGATCCACGCAGCTGCCCTTCCTCTCGCTCGCCGCCAGCGCGCTCGCTACCAGCGCGCTCGCCACCGCCGCACTCGGCTCCGCGGCGCTCGCGCAGACGAGCGCGCCGCGCACCGTGGCAGCGACGTTCCCCGACACTTCCAACGCCGTGCGCGGCCTCCCGCCCCTCGCCGCGCCCGTGCCGGGCGAGCCCCGCGAGCACGCTCGCGGCGCGCGCTTGTCCCGCGA
>Ga0194120_10002778_pt1 | contig 29519 bp, 32 predicted proteins | sample TA2MahCa65mmetaG_FD_148642 | JGI IMG/M metagenome (GOLD analysis project Ga0194120, IMG submission 148642) | Freshwater microbial communities from Lake Tanganyika, Tanzania - TA2015019 Mahale Deep Cast 65m | ecosystem: Environmental > Aquatic > Freshwater > Lake | place: Tanzania: Lake... | reverse complement strand
GAGCCTGCGCGCGGCGCTCGCCACCCCGGCCGCGCCGCCCGTCGCCACCTGCCTGGCCTCGGGCGCCTGCACCGCGAGCGCGGACTGCCCGGCCGGAATCGCCTGCGACCTGGCCGAAGAGCTCTGCGCGAAGAACGCCGGCCAGGCCTGCGTGCAGAACGACCAGTGCCTCTCGAACGGCTGCTGCGCCGACGTCTGCGCCGACCTGGAGACCGACGTCGCGAACTGCGGCGCCTGCGGCTTCGGCTGCACGAACGCTCACGGCACGACGAGCTGCCTCGCGAGCGAGTGCGCGCCGGTCTGCACGGGGCTCTGGGGTGACTGCGACGGCCACCCCGAGGACGGCTGCGACACCTCGCTCGAGACGCCCTCGCACTGCGGCGCCTGCGGCGTCCACTGCGGCCCGATTCCGCACGCGGCCGAGACCTGCGCCGGCGGGACCTGCGGGATCTCGTACTGCCACGGCGGTTGGGCGAACTGCAACGCCGAGCTCGGCGACGGCTGCGAGATCTCGCTCAACTCCTGTGGCAGCGCCGCCTGCTGCACCAGCTCGGCTCTCGGCAGCGTCGCGGGAGACGGCCCCGGCTGCTCGGCATTCGCCAGCCAGAGCGATCGCGGTGAGACCTGTTTCACCGCGGCTTTCCGCGAGGACGACTCAGGCTGTGCTCCGGTCGCGGGCCTGATCGAGCTCGTCGCCCCTGCAGACGTGAACTACAACCTCTATCTGACTGTCCCCGCGGGGGTGACCTGCCAGCGCTGGACCGGCAGCTTCTGGACCGCCTCGGCGAGCTGCGCCAGCACGAACGGGATGGGCATCGCCGACAAGGTGCGCTTCGTCAACGCCGAGAGCTGCACACCGCCGGGCCCCGGCGACCTGGTCGACCAGACCGTGAGCGTCAGTGTCGAGATCCGCTTCAACAACGGCTACGGCTGCGGGAACTGGACGCTCACCGCGTCGGGCGGGAGCGGCTGCTACTGAAAGCGCGGGCTCGCGCCCGGATCAGGTCTTGAGCCGCAGCGCGCCCATGTAGTCGCGCTTGCCGAGCGGCACGCCCTTCATGCGCAGGATGTCGTAGGCCGTGGTGGCGTGGAAGTGCAGGTTCGGAATCGAGAACGACATCAGGAAGCCCTCCGCCGTGAAGGGCATCTTGAAGTCGCCCATCTGGAACGTGACGTCCTTGCCCTGCAACGCGTCGACCGCCTCGCGCGAGAGCTTCTGCAGCGCGTCGCGCGCGTCGGCGACGAGCTTCTGCAGCTCGGAGTAGTCCTGGTTCATCGGACCCGACGGCGGCTTGAACACGCCGGCCTGCACTCCCTCGATGGCGCCCTTCGAGTGGTGCACCACCGAGAGGACCTGGAAGCGGAACGGCAGCATGTCCGGATGGAGCCGCGTCTCGACGAGCTCCTTCAGGTCGATGTGGTTCGCCTGGCAGTGCGCGAGCCCTTTGCCGAGGAAGCCCGCGACGCCGCCGAGCACTTGCAGGAACGAAGCGACGCTTACGTCGTACAGGGGGATGGCCATGGTCCGATCTCCGCTTGTGGGTTCGGAGCAGTGTCGATCATCCGGGCCTGCGAGCGCCAGTCGGGCTGGCCGTCCACGCGAAGGTTGAGGAAAGCCGCGCTCGAAGCCTCTATCGTGTCCGCCACTGGGGGGATCGGAATGACACGTTCTCGGATCGTTCTCGTGCTCGCATTTTCGGGTGCCGTGCTGGCGGGCTGCGCGGGGAAGAAGGCGGAGCAGGCTCAGCCGACGGCGGCCGCGGCGCAGCCGAGCACGCCGGTCGTCGAGGTGACGGCGTCGACGCTGAACATCCGCGCGACGGCGAGCCCGACCGGCGCCGTGGTCGGCGCGCTGAAGCGCGGTGAGCGCGCAAACGCGCCGCAAGCGGCGTCGGGCGGCTGGCTCTACGTCGAGACCGACGCAGGAGCGAAGGGGTACGTCGCTTCCCAGTACGTTCGCGCGGTCGAGGCGCCCGCAGCCGCACCGCCCGCAGCTGCGCCGGCCGCAGCCGCGCCGGCGCCGGCCCCGAGCGCGCCAGCGAAGGCGGAGAAGAGCGCGAAGGCTCCCGCGAAGCCCGCGCCTCCCGGCAGCAAGCTCGCCAAGGTCACCAACGGGATGAGCGAGGCTCAGGTGATCGAGATCCTCGGCGCGCCGACGAGCCAGCAGAACTACATGACCGGCAAGGCGTGGATCCCCTACTACTACGGCTCCGACACCTCGCGCCTGGACTACCGCTACAAGGGCGTCGGCATCGTGGTCTTCAGCCGCAGCCGCTACTCGGGCGGCACGAAGGTGATCCGCGTCGACTACGACCCGAGCGAGGACGGCCTGCCGTAGCAAACGCGAGCGCGGCTAGCGCGTCGCCCCGTCGCGCCTTCGCGCGGCGGCGAAGAGCGCTTCGATCAGCGCGGGCTCGGCGGGCGAGTGCGCGAGCAGCGCCAGGTTCTCGTCGACGTGCTCGGGCCCGCGCATGGCGCAGAGCGCAGTGGTGAGGCCCGGCGTGCTGCGCGCGAACTGCAGACACCGCTGTGCGTCGCTCGAGAGCCCGGGAAACGCCTGGCGGAAGAACGGCGGCAGCCCGCGCGTCGCGCGCCCCTGCACCAGCGGCTGCGCGCCGAAGACGGCGGTGCCCGTGTCGCGAAGCGTGTCGAAGAGCGAGGCCGCGTGCGAATCCGGGCCGAACTGCGACTCGAGCCCCTTCGCCTCGCCGAGCGCCACGTTGTAGGGAAGCGCGATCCCGCGCAGGTGGTGGTCGGGCCCGCCCACGTCGATCGCGGTCTGGAACACGTCGAGGATCGAGAGGTGGCCTCGCTCCCAGTACGGGAGCAGCAGCCCGTGCCAGGTCGAGAGCCCGTACGCGGCGATCGCGCCGCGCGCGACCGCGGATTCGAGCGCCTCGAAGAGCCGCGCGAGCTGGTCCTTGAACAGCGTCGGTCCGCGCGCCGCGAGCTCGAGCTCGGGATCCTCGAGCAGATACAGGTCGATCGTCTCGAGGCCCAGGTTGCGCCGGCTGCGCTCGATCTGGTCCGCGACGAAGGCCGGGCGCAGCACGTGCACGCCGTTCACGACGTCGTTCGGGTCGACGATCCCCGTGTCGACGTAGGTCGTGATCAGGTAGCGCCGGCCCTCGATCACGCTCTCCGCGTCCACCGAGAGATAGCCGCACTTCGAGATCACGAAGACCTCCTCGCGCGCCGCGATCTTCTCGGCAAACGCCCGGCGCAGCGCGCGGCCGAGCGCCCGTTCGCTGGTCATCTGGCGGTACGAGATGGAGGTGTCGAAGACGTTCACGCCGCCCTCGAGCAGCCGCGGCAGCGCCGAGCGGTAGAGCAGATCGTCGACGCCGCCGGGCGCGCCGGGCTTCGTGCCCAGTCCGAGCGAGGAGAGCGTGAGACGATCGGGCTTGCGGAAGTTCCCGGGCAGGCCGGGGAAGCGCGAGGCGAAGCGCCGCGTGCCCTCGGGCGTGGCGCGGCCCGGGTGGAGCTCGGACTCGGGCATCGCGCGCAATCTACCCCGCGCACGGCCCGGTCGCACGGATGACAGCGCGCGGGCATTTCGGGCACGATGCGCCGTCGCGACGAGGAGAAGCTGCCGTGGAGTTCAATCTGGCCGAGATCAACGAGGCGATCGCCGCCGCGATTCCCGACCGCGAGATGATGGTCTGGCGCGGGCGCCGGCTGACGTACGCGCAGGTCGCGGAGCGCACGCGTCGGCTGGCGAACTACCTGCACGGTCGCGGTCTGGGCGCAAAGCGCGAGCGCTCGGAGCTCGCCGGCTGGGAATCCGGGCAGGACCACGTCGCGCTCTACCTGTACAACTGTCCCGAGTACATCGAGGGCATGCTCGGCGCGTACAAGGCACGCACGGCTCCCTTCAACGTGAACTACCGCTACGTCGAGGAGGAGCTGGTCTACCTGCTCCGCGACTCGAAGGCGCGCGCGATCGTGTACCACGCCGCCTTCGCGCCGACGCTCGCGAAGATCCGCCCGCAGCTCCCCGACCTCGAAGTGCTCCTGCAGGTCGAGGACGATTCCCGCCACGCGCTTCTTCCCGGCGCGGTCGAGTACGAGGCCGCGCTCGCGAGCAGCTCGCCCGCGCGCGCGCCCGTCGAGCCCTCGCCCGACGATCTGTACATCCTGTACACGGGCGGAACCACGGGCATGCCGAAGGGCGTGCTCTGGCGGCAGGCCGACATCTTCGTCGGCGCGCTCGGCGGGCGCGGACCCGGCGGCGCAGAGCCGCAGTCGCTGGCGGAGATCGCCGAGCGCGTGAAGGCGGGCGGTGCGAAGTCCCTGCCCACGCCGCCGCTGATGCACGGCGCCGCGCACTGGGCTTCGTTCAACGGCTTCCACTCCGGAAGCACGGTGATGTTCCAGGACGTGACCGATCGCTTCGACCCGCACGACGTGCTCGGCATGGTCGAGCGCGAGAAGATCAACGTGATGCTGATCGTCGGCGACGCGTTCGCGCGCCCGCTGATCGATCAGCTCCGCGTGCAGAGCTACGATCTGTCGAGCTTGTTCGCGCTGGTCTCCGGCGGCGCGGCGCTGAACGCGACGCTGAAGAAGGAGCTGCTCGAGCTGCTCCCCAAGGTGATGATCATCGACGCGATCGGCTCGTCGGAGACCGGCTCGCAGGCACAGAACGTCAGCACCGAGGCGACCGGCGCGACCACCGGCACGTTCAACCTCGGCCACGGCGCCTGCGTCCTCTCCGAGGATCTGTCGCGGATCCTCGAGCCGGGCCACGAGGGGCTGGGCTGGTTCGGGCAGACCGGCCGCGTGCCGCTGGGCTACCTCGGCGACCGCGCCAAGACCGAGCGCACCTTCCCCGCGATCGCGGGCGTGCGCTACTCGGTGCCCGGGGATCGCGCGCGGCTTCGCGCCGACGGAATCCTGGAGCTTCTCGGCCGCGACTCGGTCACGATCAACTCCGGCGGCGAGAAGATCTTCGCCGAAGAGGTCGAGCACGCGCTGAAGTCGCACCCCGCGGTCTTCGACGCGGTGGTCTGCGGGCGGCCGAGCGAGCGCTGGGGCAACGAGGTGGTCGCGATCGTGCGGCTTCGCGAGGGCAAGCCCGCCAGCGAGAAGGAGCTGCTCGAGGAGTGCGCGAAGCACCTCGCGCGCTACAAGCTGCCCAAGGCGTTCATCTTCCGCGACGAGATCGTGCGCTCGCCGTCGGGCAAGGCCGACTACCGCTGGGCGAAGCAGCAGGCGACCGGCTAGCCGCCGGGCTGCAGGAGGGTCGATCGGATGGACTTCGGGATCGCCCTGGCATCGACGACCGAGAGCTGGCGCGCGGCGAAGCGCGCCGAGGCGCTCGGCTTCAAGTACGCCTGGTTCTACGACACGCAGCTGCTGAACCCGGACGTCTTCGTGTGCATGGCGCTCGCGGCGCGCGAGACGAAGCGCATCCGGCTCGGGACGGGCGTGCTGATCCCGTCCAACCGGATCTCGCCGGTGGCGGCGAACGGCCTGGCGACGCTTGCGAAGCTCGCGCCAGGGCGGATCGACTTCGGTGTGGGCACCGGCTTCACCGGCCGGCGCACGATGGGGCAGGACGCGATCAAGCTCGCCGAGATGGAGCGCTACATCGCCGAGGTGCGCGGCCTGCTTCGCGGCGAGACGGTCGAAGCGCTGCTCGAGGGCGAGAAGAAGAAGATCCGCTTCTTGAATCCCGAGCTCGGCCTGATCCACCTGGGCGCGGAAATTCCGCTGCACCTCTCCGCGTTCGGCCCGAACGCGCGCGCGCTGGTCGCGAAGCTCGGCGCGGGCTGGGCGTTCTTCAGCGGCGCGCAGGCGCCGGCGCTGGGGGCGCTTGCGGGAATGCAGGCGAGCTGGAAGTCCGCGGGCCGAAGCGAATCGCTCTACGCGAACCTGTTCACGCTCGGATGCGTGCTCGCGCCGGGCGAGCGCCCGACCAGCAAGCGGGCGCTCGCGCAGGCGGGACCGCTCGCCGCGGTTCTGTTCCACGACCTGGTCGAACGCAGCACGCTCGGCGAGGTCATGGGCGCGCTGCCGCCGTTCCTCTCCGACGCGGTCGGTCGCTACGCCGAGATGTACCAGAAGTACGAGCCCGCCGACGCGCGCTGGCTCGCGGTGCACCGCGGCCACCTGATGTTCGTGCGCCCCGAGGAGCGGCCGTTCCTCACCCGGGAGCTGATCGAGGCCTTCACGTTCACCGGGCGGCCCGACGCACTGCGCGGGCGGGTCGAGGAGCTCCGCGACGCCGGCTACGCGCAGCTCACGATCCAGCTCGTCGAGGGCCAGGAGAGCGCGCTCGCCGACTGGGCGAAGCTGCTCGGGCCGCTGGGTCTGCGGAAGCCTGTGAGGCGAACGCGGAGCCGGCGCCGCTAGCCGCTGCGGTCTGCGCCTTGCGGCTTCTGGAGCTGCGCGCGAAGCGCGAGCCGCCAGGACTCCGAATCCGGCGAGGCTACACCGCGAAGCGACAGGTCGTCGGCGACCAGCCAGAGCGCGTGGCGAAGCCGCGCGCGGTCGCGCTCGAGCTCGGGCGAGGGCGTCGCGCTCTCGCCGCCGAGCGCGAGCGCCGCCACCGAGTCGGTCGGTCCGAAGAGGTCCGTGCCCGCGACGTCGGCCCAGAACGCCTCGAGCTCGACGCGCATCTCCTCGCGCGCCGCGAGCGAGCGGACCGCGAGCGCCTGCGGCGTGTGGCCGTATTTGGCGAGCAGGCGCGCGATCTCGTCGAGCGGGGTCACTTCTCGGGCCAGCCCGCGCTCTTCTCCTCGACGATCCGCCAGCCGCCGTCCGGTCCGGCGCCGAGCACGAGCTCGATCGCGCTCGAGCCCGCGTCCTGCGAGCTCCGCCGCGTGGCGCGCACGCGAACGCGCTCGCCCTCGGTCTCGAAGACGGGCTCGCGCCAATCGACCGAGATGCCCTCGACCTGCTCGCGCGCGATCGCCTCTCGGACCACGAGCTTGTACTCCGATCCGCGCAGGCCCCGATCGCCGGCGAGGGTGACCGACGCGTCCACGCCGTAGCAGTCGGTGAGCTGATCGTCCTGGCGGCGCAGCAGGTCGCGACAGTGCTCGAACAGACGCCGTGCGGTGTCGGACGGCGACTCGCCCGCTTTGGCGTGAACCAGCGCCGGGCGGTCGGTCTCGACCTGCGTCCGCGCCTCGATCGACTTCGCGCGCTCCCCGTCGCGGCGGATCGAGACGGGCAGGAGCAGCGTGTCGGCCACCAGCGAGAACGGCAGGTCGACCGCCGTGAGCACCACCCAGCCGAACGACAGGTGCAGGAACGCCGGGCCCATGATCCCGAGGTCCTTGCGCACGCCGCTGTACACGTACGGGCCCTCGTACCCGCGGCCGAGCTGAGTGTCGAGCGACATGCAGCCCGGCGCGGCGAGAAGCAGCGCGAGCAGGCCGGCGAGCGGACGCGGCGAGACCACCGGCTAGCGCTCCGCGGTGACGATCCAGGCGGCGTAGGCCATCCGGATGCCGTCGGCCTTTGCGTTGGCTTCGAGCGCCGCGCGCATCGAGGCGAGCGCCGCGTCGCGCTGGGCATCGGTCGCCCCGCGCAGCGCGCTTCCCGCGGGGCCGATCTCGGTCGCGAACGCGAGCGCCTCGTCGACCGTGCGGCCCAGCGAGATCTCGCCGAGCAGCGCCTCGTGCGCCACGCCGCGAAAGCCCGCGCGCTCGAGGATTCCGCGCACGCGCGCCGCGTCGGCGAAGGCGAATGGCCCGGGCGCGTCCGGCGCGGCCGGCGGGGGCATCGGCACGTGCTTGGCGATCGCGGCGATCGATTCGCGCATCCACGGGTTCTGCCCCAGCGCCTGCCAGCAGGCGAACGCGAGCCGGCCGCCGGGCCGGAGCGCGCGCCGCAGGTTCGCGAACGCCGCGTCGGGCTCGGCGAAGAACATCACGCCGAAGCGCGAGAAGATCAGGTCTACACTTTCAGGTGTGAACGCGTAGGTCTGCGCGTCGGCGTTCTCGAATTCCGCGTTCGCGACCTTCTCCGCGCGCGCGCGCTCGCGCGCCAGCCCCAGCATCGGCGCCGAGATGTCCACGCCGAGCACGCTGCCCTTCGCGCCGACGCGCGCGGCGAGCTCGAGCGTGGTGCGTCCCGCGCCGCAGCCGACGTCGAGAACGCGCTCGCCGCTCGCGGGCCGCGCGCGCTCCATCGCGGCCAGGCCGATCGGCGCGAGCATGGCGTCCATTCGCGCGCTCTCGGCGACCCACTTCGGTCCCGCCTGCAGGTTCCAGTACTCGATCTGCTCCGCGTTCGGTCCCGTCGGCTGCATGCGTTCCTCCCCGGTAAGAGCCGGATTCTAGTGGGTTTTGACCCACTTGACCGAAGTACGAAAAAAGAGCGAAAATCCGCTCGTGCGCTCGGAACCGGAGACCGCGACTCCCCGAATCGACCAGCTCCGCGAGCTTCTGCTCGAGGCAGGCCTCGGCGATCGGGTTCGCGTGGGCGCTTCGTGTCCCCCAGCCGAAGCCCCGCCGGCGGTTCCGAGAACCCACCGCACGGCGATCGAAAGACCGGACAACCCCGGGGCGGAGGAGGCGTTCTCCCCGGACGCCCTCCTCCGCCCCCATTCGCGCGCGTCCGGCCCCGCGAGCGAGGGGCGGCTGATCGAGCTCGCGGGCGCGCGCTCGTCTGGCAAGACCGCGCTCGCCTATCGCATGGCGGCGGGCGCCACCTCGCGCGGCGAGCTGGTCGGCTGGGTCGACCTGCCCAACGCGCTCGACCCCCGCTTCCTCTTGCGCGCGAAGGTGCGGCTCGAGGACGTGCTCTGGCTGCGGCCCCCCGATCTGCAGGCGGCGCTGCGCGCGGCCGAGCTCCTGGTCAAGACGGGCTTCGCGCTCGTGGTGCTCGACCTCGAAGGCGCGCGGCCGCGCGAGCTCGCGCAGCTCGGCGCATCGGTCTGGACGCGGCTCCTGCGCGCGCTTCGCGAATCCCGCGCCACCGCGCTCCTGCTCGGCACGCAGCGCGCCGCGGGGTCGTTCGCGACGCTCGGCGTCTCGACCACGCGCGAGCGCGCGCTCTTCGACGCAGGCCTCTTCGAAGGGATCGCCAGCCGCCTCGAGGTGCTGCGCAACCGCTCCGGCGCGAGCGACCTCGAGCTGCGCTTCTCGGTGCATCACCGGCCCTGACGAAGGCCCGCGCGCTCCAGATCTAGACCACCGACTCCCGCACGAGCGCCGCCACGTCCGCGCGCGCGGCGCCGAGCTTCTCCTGCAGCGCCTCGTGCCCGTGCTTGCGCGCGAACTCCGCCTCGGCGCGCGTGATCGGCACGAGCCAGATGAAGCGCACGTTTCGCGAGGCGTCGGAGAGCCACTCGAGCTCGGGATCGAAGAGCGTCGGCAGCGCGACGAGCAGGTGGTCGGCGCTCGCGCCGGGCAGCCAGCCGTGGCCGATCTCGAGCGCCTGCCCGAGCGAGAGCGGGTAGCGATCGTCGGCGTGCAGGTTCGCGACCATCGCAAGCAGCTTCGTCGCGAGCTTCTCGGGCGCGCGCGTGAGCAGCACGAACTCGAGCCCGTAGCCGTCCTCCATCGGCGCGGCCGATGCCCCCGCCGAGAGATGGATCCAAAGATCCGACGCCCCGCCCGCGGCCGGCGCGACGCGCACCACCGCGAAATCGGCCAGGTTCCGCACCACCCCGCCCTCGTCCCAGCCAAGCGTCTCGAGCGCGCGCCCCGGGAACACCCGCGACGCGTGCGCGCGAACCGCATCGATCAGGGATTGCCCGCTCATCAGACCTCGGCCGTGTAGGGAGGCGCGGGATCGTACTCCATCGCGCGCTGCACCTGCCGCGCGACCGCGACGCCGTGGATCTGCCCGACCAGCCAGAGCGCCATGTCGATGCCGGCCGACACGCCCGCGGCCGTGACGAGATTCCCGTCGCGCACGTAGCGCACGTTCTCGAGCACCTCCGCGCCGCGCTCGCGAAGCGTCGCGACGAAGCCCCAGTGCGTGGTCACGCGCCGGCCCTTCGCGAAGCCCGCTTCGTGCAGGAGCAGCGAGCCCGTGCACACGCTGGTCACCCAGCGGCACCGCGCGCCGGTCTTGCGCAGCCAGTCGATCAGCGCCGCGTCCTCGACCTCGCGGCGCGTGCCGATCCCGCCCGGCACGAGCAGCACGTCGAGCGCGGGCGCGTCGGCGAACGAGTGGTCCGGGAGGACCCGCATTCCCTTCGCGGCGCGGATCGGCTCGTGAGAGCGCGCGATCGTGACCACGCGGTCCTCCGGCACGATGTGGCGAACCATCCCGAACACCTCCCACGGTCCGACGAAGTCGAGCTCCTCCGCGTCGTCGAAGATCAGAATTCCGGTCGTGATGGCCATCGTCGTTCTCCTGGTGGGTTCGTGATCGGGTCCGGGCTCAGGCCGCGGCCGAGCGGAAGCGCGCCCGGTACGCGGCCGGCGAGACGCGAACGCGGCGCAGGAACGAGCGGCGCAGGCTCTCGGCGCTGCCGAAGCCGCAGCGACGCGCCACCTCGTCCACGCCCGCGTCGGACTCCTCGAGCAGCCGCCGCGCGGCCTCGACCCGCGCTCGCTCGACCCAGCGCGCGGGCGTTTCGCCGACCTCGCGCGCGAAGACGCGCGCGAAGTTTCGCGGGCTCATCGCCGCGCGCCGGGCGAGCTCGCCTACGCCCAGCCCACCGCTCAGGTGCTCGCGTGCCCAGCTCTGCAGCGCGCGGATCGCGTCGTGCTCGGTGGCCTGGGCCTCGAGCTCGGCGCTGAACTGCGACTGCCCGCCGGGTCGCTTGAGGAAGAGCACCAGCCAGCGCGCGACCGTGAGCGCGAGCTCGCGGCCGTGGTCCTGCTCGACCAGCGCGAGCGCGAGATCCATTCCCGCGCAGACGCCCGCCGAGCTCCAGACCTTGCCGTCGCGCACGAAGATCGGATCGCTCTCGACCCGGACCTTCGGATAGAGCGACGCCAGCCGCGCGCAGCTCGCCCAGTGCGTGGTCGCGCGCCGACCGTCGAGAAGCCCCGCCTCGGCGAGCAGGAACGCCCCCGTGCACACCGACGCGACGCGTCGCGCGCCCGGCGCGCGACGGCGCAGGAACCCGATCAGCTCTCGGTCGCGCAGCGCCTGCGCGGTTCCGCTGCCGCCCGCGACCATCAGCGTGTCGATCGGTGCGCGCAGCTCGCGCAGCCCGCGGCCCGCGATCAGCTCGATTCCGGACGTGGAGAGCAGCCGGCCCGGCTCGCGCGCGGCGATCTCGATCTCGTAGCGCTTCGCGCGCCGGTCGCCGAGCTCGTCGAGCCGGCGGTTCGCGTTCGCGAACACCTCGAGCGGGCCGGTGACGTCGAGCACCTGTACCCCGGGATGGACGAGCATGACGACGCGCATCGCAGGCAGGGTGGCCGCGATCCGCTCTGGCCGCAATGACAAAGACCCCACGATTCCTGCCAGGTGCGGCAGGGTGCGCGCGGGAGGCCGCGTCTAGGGCCGGGGGCAGGCGTCGCCGAAACCGTCCTTGTCGGAATCGGCCTGGTCGGGATTGGCGAGGAAGGGGCAGACGTCGCAGCCGTCGGGATGGCCGTCCTGGTCCCGGTCGAGCTCCGAAGGCAGGCAGCCCGGAGTGCCGCAGGGCACGTCGCGCGCCCCGAATCGGCAGACACGGTACGGTGTCGACTCGAGGAACCGGGCCCAGTTCACGTAGATGGCGCTTCCGATCACGAGCTTCTCGCAGTTTCCCGAGCGCGCCGTCTGCTTCGAGCGGCAGCCCGCCGGGTTCGGGTCCTTCATGCGGATGCGCGGGTAGATCGCGCCGTCCGAGATCGCGAGCGCGTCGAGCTCGAGCCGGCACAGGTCGCGCCCGTCGATACTGCGCGTGCACGGTGCGGACGCGAGCACACGGTCGCTCGCGTCGACGAGCTCGACGACGTCGAAGCGCCGGGTCAGGCGCGGATCCCCGTTCGCGTTGCGCGGATCGTTCAGCGCCAGCAGGTGGACGTCGACCCGGCCGTCCGGCGCATCGAGCCTGGCTCCCATCGGCAGCCACGCGCTCCGCTTGCCCGCGCGCATCTCGAAGCGGAGCGCGGGCTTCCCAGAGCCCGAGTAGTAGCAGCGGCGCGCGTGCATCGCGTCGATCAGCGCCTCGCGCGTTCGCGCCCGCACCCAGCAGACCGTCGCGCCGTTGCGCAGCGACGCGGCGCTGCGCGGGCCCTTCGCGTCGTGACTGTCGGAGCCGAAGGCCGGGAACACGCGGTATCCCAGGCGCAGCGCGCGCTGGTAGCTCGGCTCCCACTCCGGGTCGCGCTTGCCGGAGCTGACCTCGACGCCCTGCACGAACGCGTCCGAGAAGCCGCCGGGAGCGTTGCGCGGGTGCAGAGGCCGCAGGTCCATCGCGTCGGCCGCGCCGGGGTGCGCCTGGATCAGTACGCCCTGCGGCAGGCTCGAGGTCGCGAGCCAGCGGTAGAGCCGGAACTCGTCGGCGCAGTACTCGTCGCCGCGGAGCCGCCCGTCCTCCGCGCAGAGCCCGAGCGTCTCGGCGGGCAGGATCACGATCTTGTGTCCGCCCTCGCGAGGTCCGACACCCTTCGGTGTGAACGCGTAGTTGGTGAACTCGCGGCCCGTGAGCGCGAGGAATCCGCCCGGCCCCTCCACGGTCCTGGACGTCGCGAGCCGCGAGAGCGCGAGCGCCTCGTTCGCGCGGGGGTCCAGCACCGCTCCCTCCGCGGCCATCGCGTCGGGGAAGCCCGCGGGCGTGACGTTCATCGACCACCAGCGGTACTTCTCGCTCGCCGTCTCCAGGCAGACGTTCGCGATCGCTCCGGGATGGTTCGTGTCGTGGTGCGAGAGGCTGCCCCACTCGTAGCCGGCCTCGCGCAGCGCGTCGTAGGCGTCGGCGCTCGAGCCGTTCTCGTGCAGGCCGCCCGGGAACCCGGGCACCGGCGGCTCGCGCTGGAGTCGCTCGATCATCCAGAGCGTTGCCGCGTGCTGGTGGCTGTCGCCGGCGGCGAGACTCATTCCCGCGTACGCATCCGGCAGCTCGCCGGCGCGTGCGGCCGCGGCGATCGCGAGCAGGAGCTGCAGCGCGAGCGTGCCCGCGCGCAAGCTCAATCCACGAGCCCCAGCCGCTCCAGCGCGGCCGACAGCCGCGCGGCGGTCGCGGCGAGTCGTGCCGGATCGCCCGGCACGCGCGTGTGGAGCTGCAGCGGCTCTCCGCGGGTCCGCGGCATCAGGTGCATGTGGTAGTGGAAGACCGTCTGTCCCGCGGCCTCGCCGTTCAGCTGGAAGACCATCAGCCCGTCGGGCGCGAGCTCCGCGCGAATCGCCGCGGCGACGCGAAGGGACGCCCGCGCGACCGCACCGAGCGTGGGCTCATCGACCTCGTAGAGGTTCTCGAAGTGGTCCTTCGTGACCACCAGCGCGTGCCCGTCGGTGACCGGGAAGATGTCCATGAAGACGATCGTGTGCGCGTCCTCGTAGACGCGGTGCGCACCGGCCTCGCCGCGCACGATCTTGCAGAAGATGCAGCCCGCGCTCCTCGGCATCCGGTCGCGCTCCGGGCTCAATCGAGCGGATCGAGCGGCGGAGCGTCCTTCGTCGGCGAGAGCGTGAAGCGCGGCTTGCGCTTCTCTAGGAAGCTCGTCACGCCCTCCTTCGCGTCCGCCATCCGCCCCAGCGCCCAGAGAGCCTTGCCCTCGCGCCGCGCGACACGCGCCGGCGGCGGGCCGCCCAGATGCTCCCAGATCATCTGCTTGGTGAGTGCGACCGAGACGGGCGCCGTGTTCTCGGCGATCTCGCGCGCGATCTCGAGCGCGCGCGGCAGCACGCGCTCCGCCGGAACCGCCTCGTTCACGAGCCCGAGCCGAGCGGCCTCCTCGCCGAGCACGATCCGCCCCGAGAGCAGCAGGTCGGCCGCCCGCGCGATGCCGACCAGCCGCGGCAGGATCCAGGTGCTCGAGAGCTCCGTCACCACGCCGCGGCGCACGAAGAGGAAGCCGAGCTTCGCGTCGCTCGCGGCGATCCGGATGTCGTACTGCAGCGGCAGCGTGATGCCGACGCCGACGGCCGCGCCGTTGATCGCCGCGATGATCGGCTTGCGCACCTCCCAGGGCTGGATCGTCCGCGCCGGAGCCGCGCCGCCGCGCTCCCCGCCGTCGGCGAACGTGTCGCCGCCGCGCTCCAGGTCCGCACCCGCGCAGAACGCGCGGCCGGCGCCGGTCACGACTACCACCCGCACCGCGTCGTCCTCGTCGCAGCGGAGCAGGTGCTCGTTCAGCTCCGCGCCCATCTGCGCGGTCCAGGCGTTCATGCGCGCGGGCCGGTCGAGGGTGATCTGCGCGATGCCATTCTCGACGTCGATTCGTGTATGCCGCTCGCCGCTCATCCCTGTCTCCTCACCAGCCGGCCAGCACGGCCGCGCGCTCCCGGTGCACGACCGGCGTGCCGAGGAACGCGCGGTCGAAGAGCGCGCGCTTGAAGTAGATCTGCACGTCGGACTCCCAGGTGAAGCCGATCCCGCCGTGCGCCTCGACCGCGTCGCGCGCGACCTGCGTGTAGACCTGTGTCAGGTGCGCCTTCGCGAGCGCCGCGCTGCGCTCGGACTCCTCGGGAATCCGGTCGAACGCGTGCGCCGCGTACCAGTACAGCGCGCGCGCCGGCTCGACCTCGACGGCCATCGAGGCGAGCTGGTGCTTCAGCGCCTGGAAGCTTCCGATCGTGACGCCGAACTGCTGGCGCGTCTTGGCGTACTCGACCGAGAGGTCGAGCAGCGTGGCGGCGCCGCCGAAGGCATCGGCCGCGAGCATCACGAGCGCCGCGTCGCGAACGCGCCCGGCCGCCGCGGGGCCGCCCGGCAGCACGTCACAGGGCGTGCCGGAAAGACGCAAGCTCGAGATCCGGCGCGTGCGGTCGATTCCGCGCAGCGGCTCGAGCGAGAGCCCGCGCGCACCGCGCTCGCAGAGCGCGAGGCCGCCGCCGCGCGTGCCGACCACGAACAGGTCCGCGTGCTCGCCGAACGGCACGTGCGCCTTGCTGCCGTCGATCGTCGCGCCAGAGTTCATCGTCCACTCGTCCGGCTGCCAGCGTCCGTCGCCCTCGGCGAACGCCACGGTTCCCAGCAGATCGCCAGCGGCGAGCTTCGGCAGCCAGGTCTTCTTCTGCGCGTCGCTTCCCGCGTACAGGATCGCGAGCCCCGCGAGCGAATGGCCCAGGAACGGGCCGGGAACCGCGCCCGCGCCGAGCACCTCGGCGACCAGCGCGAGGTCGAGCAGCTCGAGCCCCGCGCCGCCGTACTCCTCGGGCACGGCGATCGCGCCGAGCCCGAGCTCCAGCAGCCCCTGCCACAGCTCGGTGTCATGTCCGTCGGGGCCGTCGAAGATCGCGCGCCGCCGCGTCGGCGGGCACTGGTCGGCGGCGAACTGGCCGACGGTCGCCTGGAGCATCTCCTGCTCTTCGGAGAGATCGAAGTTCATCGGACTAGCTCCTCTGCGCCGCCGCGTCGCGCGGCAGGCCGAGGCCGCGCTCGCCGATCACGTTGCGCTGGATGTTGGCGGTCCCGCCCGCGACGGCGGAGCCGAGCGACCAGAGGAACTGGCCGACCCACTGGCCGTTCTCGCGCGGCGCGCCGAGCCTGCGCTCGGTCGGCTCGAGCAGGCCGTCGTCGCCGATCAGGTCGAGCGCGATCTTCGCCATCTCCTGGCCGAGGTTCGTCGACATCAGCTTGTTCATCAGTCCGACGCGGCCGGGATCCTGCGCCTTCGCCGCCTTGGTGAGCTGCCGGTAGCCGGAGTACTGGTGCGAGCGCACGTAGCCCTCGAGCTGGACGATGCGCTGGCGGATCCCGGGGTCGTCGAGCGCGGGCCGGCCGTCGCGCAGCGACCGCTTCGCGAGCGAGACGAGCCCCTGGAACATGGTCACGGTCGTGGCCGCGTCGCCGATCATGTTGCGCTCGTGCTTCAGCGTGGTGCGCGAGACGATCCAGCCCTCGCCGCGCTTTCCGACGATCCAGTCCAGCGGCGTGCGCGCGTCGCTGAAGAAGACCTCGTTGAAGTCGGAGGCCCCGGTCATCTGGCGCAGCGGCCGCACTTCGATGCCGGGCTGCTTCATCGCGAGCAGCAAGTAGGAGATGCCCGCGTGCTTGGGCGCGTCGCGCTCGGTGCGACAGAGACAGAACATGTAGTCGGCCACGTGCGCGCCGCTGGTCCAGATCTTCTGGCCGTTGATCACCCACTCGTTTCCGACGATCTCGGCGCGGGTCTGCAGCGACGCGAGATCACTGCCCGAGCCCGGCTCGCTGTAGCCCTGGCACCAGACGATCTCGCCGCGCATCGTCGGGCCGATGAACTTCTCCTTCTGCCACTCGGCGCCCTTCTCCAGCAGCGTCGGCACGAGCATGCTCGGCCCGATTCCCGCCAGATCGCCCGGCGCGCGCGCGCGGAAGAACTCCTCGCGGATGATCTGCGCCTTCAGGACGTCCGGCGCCTGCTGCGAGCCGCCGTACCGCTTGGGAATCGAACGCGCGAGGTAGCCGGCCTCGATCGCGCGGCCGCGAAACAGCGCCGCCTTCTGCTCGGAGGGGAGCTCCGCCTCCGCGCCCTTCAGCGGCCAGCTCCCCGCCAGGAAACCCGCGACCTCGGCGCGGAACGCCTCGTACTCCGCGCTGTAGGAGAGATCCATCTCGACACCTCGTGCTCTGTGACTGCGAGGCGCAGTCTATCACGGTGTCGGGGCGCGAACGGGGCGGAGCTCCGGCAGCTCGAGCAGCTCGCGAACGCGCTCGATGCGCGTGTCGCAGTCGATGCGCAGCCCGACGAAGCGCACGCCCGCGCCGAGCGCCGCCTCGCGGTCGTAGCGCGAATCACCGACGACGATGGCCTCGCGGCTCGAAACGCCCAGCCTGCGGCACGCCTCGTGAACCATGTCGGGCGCGGGCTTGGCGCGCGGAACGTCGGTTCCGCCTACGACGGCGTCGAGCGCGAGCCCGGCCGCGCGCAGGATCTCGATCGCGAGCGGCGAGGGCGTGTTCGTGATCAGCGCCTGTCCGAATCCGCGCCGCCGCAGCTCCTCCGTGACGGCGAAGGCGTCCGGGTCCACGCGCAGGTGCCGAGCGTGCTCCATGAAGTGCGCGTGGTAGTGCGCCTCGGTCTCGGCGACGGTCTTGTGCGGGAAGAACCGCTCGACGTCGGCCGCGATTCCCTGCCCCCAGCCGGCGCGCATGACCTCGCGCGAGATCGGGATCCCGCCGAACTCCCCCGAGGTCTGGTTCAACAGGTGAAACCAGACCTCGTAGCTGTCGATCAGGACGCCATCGAGATCCCAGAGGACGGCGCGGATCATGCCGGGCCGGGGCTGCCGTCCCCGTCCCCCAGGTAGGCCGCGCGCACGCGCGGGTCGCTTGCGAGCTCGCGGGCGCTGCCCTCGAGTGCGAGCGCTCCGGTCTCGAGCACGTAGGCGCGGTGCGCCACGCGGAGCGCCTGGTGCGCGTTCTGCTCCACGAGCACCACCGTCGTGCCCTGCGCGTTGATCTCGCGCACGATCGAGAAGATCTGCTTCACGAGCAGCGGCGCGAGCCCGAGCGAAGGCTCGTCGAGCAGCAGCACCTTCGGCTCCGCCATCAGCGCGCGTCCGATCGCGAGCATCTGCTGCTCGCCTCCCGAGAGCGTGCCACCGGCCTGTGTCAGCCGCTCGCGCAGGCGCGGAAACAGCGCGAAGACCCGCTCCAGACCCTCGGCCTCGCCACCGCGGCGCGGCCACGCGCCCATGCGCAGGTTTTCGAGCACCGACAGGTTCGCGAAGATGCGCCGGCCCTCGGGCACGTGCGAGCAGCCGAGCGAAACGATCGCTTCCGGCCGGTGGCCGGTCACGTCGACGCCTTCGAGCAGGACGCGGCCGGCGCTGGGCCGGACCAGCCCGGAGACCGCGCGAAGCAGCGTGGACTTTCCGGCGCCGTTCGAGCCGATCAGCGTGACGATCTCGCCGGCCGCGACCGAGAACGAGACGCCGCGCAGCGCGTGGATCGCGCCGTAGCGCACGTCGAGCGACTCGACCGCGAGCAGCGCCGCGCTCACGCCTCGTCCTCCCCGTCGCGGCCGAGGTAGGCTTCGATCACCAGCGGGTCGCGGCGCACCGCCTCGGGCGCGCCGTCGGCGATCTTCTCGCCGTGATCGAGCACCGCCACGCGGTCGGAGAGATTCATCACGAACGAGACGTCGTGGTCGATCAGCACGATCGTGAGCCCCCGCTTCGCGCCCAGACGCCGGACCAGCTCGCGCAGCGCCTGCTTCTCGGCCGGGTTCATTCCCGCGGCCGGCTCGTCGAGCAGCAGCAGCTTCGGGCGCGTCGCGAGCGCGCGAGCGATCTCGAGCCGCCGCTGCTCGCCGTACGGCAGCGAGTCGGCGCGCGCGTCCGCGAACGCCCCGAGCGCGAGCTCGTCGAGAAGTCCGCGCGCCTCGGCCTCGGCCGCCCGCTCGCTCGCGCTCCAGCTCCCGAGGCGCAGCACGTCGCTCACCCCGCGGCGGCGGGAGCCCTGCAACGCAGCGCGCACGTTGTCGAGCGCCGACAAGCTGCGGAACAAGCGGATGTTCTGGAACGTGCGCGCGATGCCGAGCGCCGAGATCCGGTGCGGCGCGGCCCCGCCGATCTCGCGGCCTTCGAAGCGCACGCTCCCGTCGCTCGGGGCGTACAGACCCGTGATCACGTTGAACGCCGTGGTTTTTCCGGCGCCGTTGGGTCCGATCAGCGCGACGAGCGACCCCTCGTCGACGTGCAGGTCCAGCCGCGAGACAGCGGTGAGTCCGCCGAAGCGAACGCTGAGTCCGCGGATCTCGAGCAGACTCACCTCGAACCTCGCGTGAGGAGCGAGATCGGCCAGAGCTCGCGCTGCCCGAGCAGGCCCTGCGGGCGCGAGAGCATCATCGCGATCAGAAGCAGCGAGTACAGGACCATGCGCCAGTCGCCCAGTCCGCGCAGAAGCTCCGGCGCGGCCGTGAGCGTCGCCGCAGCCAGGATCGCGCCCGAGATCGAGCCGAGGCCGCCGAGCACCACGAAGACCACCAGCTCGAACGAGCGCACGAAGCCGAAGCTGTTGGTGTGGATGTAGCCCTCGCTGTGCGCGAAGAGCGCGCCGGCCACGCCGGCGAAGAAGCTCGCGACCAGGAACGCCTCGACCTTCACGCGCGTGGTGGCGATCCCGATCGACTCGGCCGCCGTCTCGTCCTCGCGCACCGCCCGGAACGCGAGCCCCCCACCCGAGTAGACCAGCCGCGCGATCGCGAGCACCGTGAGCGCCGCGACCGCGAACACGCCGCCCAGCCCCTCGAAGCGCAGGTCGACGGCCGGATGCGCGGACGACGCGAGCGAGAAGCCGCGCGCTCCCCCGACGGCGTCGATGTTCAGGATCGCGATGCGGATGATCTCGCCCGCGCCGAGCGTCGCGATCGCGAGGTAGTCGCCGCGAAGCCGGAGCGCGGGCACCGCGACGAAGATTCCGACGACGGCCGCCGCGAGCCCGCCGAAGACGAGCGCCAGCGGAAAGTACGCGACCCGCGCGACGGAGATCGGAACGAAAGTTGCCGCGAGCTCCAGCCCCTCCGCGCCCGCGAAGACCGAGAGCGCGGCCGAGGCGTACGCGCCGATCGCCATGAAGCCGGCGTGCCCGATCGAGAACTGGCCGGTGAATCCGTTCACGAGCTGCAGCGAGACCGCGGCGATCACCGCGATTCCGATCCGCGAGAGGATCGTGACGAAGTACGGGTTCAGCAGCCGCGGCGCGATCTGGTCGATCAGGACCAGAGCTCCGAGCGCCGCGACTGCGCCGGCCAGCGAGCGAACGCGCACGCCTAGACCTTCTCGGTCTGCGGCGCGCCGAACAGGCCGGTCGGCCGGTAGAGCAGGATCAGGACCAGGATCACGAACGCGATCGCGTCGCGGTACGTGCTCGAGAGATAGCCGGTCACGAGTGTCTCGATGACTCCGAGCAGGATCCCGCCGAGCATCGCCCCGGGAATGCTTCCGATCCCGCCCAGCACCGCCGCGACGAACGCCTTCAGTCCGGGCATCAGCCCCATCAGCGGATCGATCTTCGGGTTCGAAAGCCCGACCAGGATTCCCGCGGCCGCCGCCAGACACGAGCCGAGCACGAACGTGCCCAGGATCACGCGGTCCACCGGCACGCCCATCAGCGCGGCGGCGGGCGCGTCGTACGAGACCGCGCGCATCGCGCGTCCGAAGCGCGTTCGCCGCACCACGTACTGCAGGCCGCCCATCAGCAGGATCGCCGTCACGAGCACGACGATCTGGATGTTCGAGACCGCGATCCCGCCGATCCGCAGCGCGGCTTCCGAGCGGATCAGCGGCGGGAAGAACTTCGGATCCGCGCCGAAGACCAGCTGCCCCGCGTTCTGCAGCAGCAGCGACACGCCGATCGCGGTGATCAGCGGCGCCAGCCGCCCGGCGCCGCGCAGCGGCCGGTACGCGATCCGCTCGATCAGCGCGCCGAGCAGTCCGCAGGCGACCATCGAGGCGAGCAGCACGATCAGCAGCGCCCCGATCGACGGCGCGTCCGCCACGCCGAGGAAACCCGCGGCGTAGTAGCCGACCATCGCGCCGACCATGTAGACCTCGCCGTGGGCGAAGTTGATCAGCTTCAGCACGCCGTACACCATCGTGTAGCCGAGCGCGATCAGGGCGTAGATCGAGCCCCATTGGATCCCGTTCAGCAGCTGCTCGAGCAGGTTCTCCACGGGACCCGACGGCCGTCAGTCGGCCGACACCGTCTTGTGATAGCGGAACTTTCCGCCCTCGATCTCGAGCACCACGGCGTCCTTGCGCGCGTTGCGCTTCTCGTCCATCGAGATCCTGCCGGTCACGCCGTCGAAGCCGGACGTCGAGGCGATCGCGTCGCGGAGCTTCGCGCCGTCGGTCCCGCCCGCGCGGCCGAGCGCGTCCGCCAGGATCCCGGCCGCGTCGTAGCCCAGCGCCGCCATCGCGTCGGGCGTTGCGCCATTCTTCGCCGCGAACTTGCGCACGAATTCCTGCACGCGCGGGTTGTCCGAGTCCGCGGCGTAGTGGGTCGAGAAGTAGTAGCCGTCGACGGCAGCGCCGCCGATCTCGACGGTCTTCTCGGAATCCCAGCCGTCGCCGCCGAGAAGCGGCACGTTCAGGCCCTTCTCGCGCGCCTGGCGCGCGATCAGACCGACTTCGGTGTAGTAGCCCGGCACGAAGACCGCGTCGGGATTCGCGGCGCGGATCGTGGTCAGCTGCGGCCGGAAGTCGATGTCGCCGCTGGTGTAGCGCTCGTCGGCCACGATCTCCGCGCCGAGCTCGCGCGCCTTCTGGCGGAAGAACTCGGCCAGACCCACCGAGTAGTCCTGCTTGAAGTCGAACAGGATCGCGAGCCGCCGACCGCGCAGGTCCTCGACCGCGAACCGCGCCATCACCGCGCCCTGGAACGGATCGATGAAGCAGGCCCGGAACACGTAGTCGCCGACCTCGGTCACCTTCGGGTTGGTCGAGCCGGGCGAGATCATCGGCACGCGCGCGCGCTGCGCCTCGGGCGCCGCGGCGAGCGAGCGGGACGACGCGACCTCACCGAGCAGCGCCACGACCCGGTCGCGCTGCAGGAGCTTCTGCGCCGCGGTGCGCGCCTCTTCCGTGATCGAGCGGTCGTCTTCGGTGATCAGCTCGAGGGGGCGACCGAGCACGCCGCCCGCCGCGTTGAGCTCCTCGATCGCGAGCCGCATGCCCTGGTCGGCGCTGCGCCCGAAGGTCGCGGTGTCGCCGGTCATCGACGCGACGTGGCCGACCAGGATCGCGTCGGCCGCCCGCTGCTCGCTGCCACACGCGAGCGCGAAGAGAAGAAGCGCCGTGCAGACGGAACCGGCCCGCCAAACCCCCCGCATGCTACCTCCCGAGATCCGCTTGGGGTACACGTCCCGGCAGCGCCGCGCAAGGCGGGCTTTGAGCGGGAAGCTCCACAGGGCTATCGTCGCGCGCGAATGGAATTCGAGGCCTGGCTCACGGTGGCGGTCCTGGTCGCGGCGATCGCCGCGATGGCGCGCGAGCTCGCCGGCCCCGACGTCATCCTGATGGCAGGCGTGATCACGCTCGCCGCCGCCGGCGTGCTCACTCCCGCCGAGACGTTCGCCGGCTTCGCGAACGAATCCATGCTCACGATCGGAGCGCTGCTCGTGCTCGCCGCGGCTCTGCGGGCCACCGGCGCGCTGGAGGCGAGCTTCGGGCGCATCTTCGGCCGCACGCGGAGCGAGCGCGTGGGACTGCTGCGGATGGTCTTCCCGATCGCGACCGTCTCGGCGTTCCTGAACAACACCACGATCGTCGCGATGATGACCCCGGTCGTGATCGACTGGGCGCACCGGAACCGCATGTCGCCGGGCCGCTTCCTGATCCCGCTGAGCTTCGCGACGATCCTCGGCGGTGTCACCACGATCATCGGCACCAGCACCAATCTCACGGTCGCCGGAATGATGCTGCAGTCGGGGATGAAGCCGATGGGCTTCTTCGAGCTCGCGCCGGTGGGAATTCCCGTCTGTGTCGCCGGGCTGGCCTACCTGGTCTGGGTCGCGCCCAGGCTGCTGCCCGCGCGCCGCGAGCCGACCGAGGACCTCGGCGACGCCCGTCGCGAGTACACGGTGGCGATGATCGTCGAGCTGCGCTCTCCGCTTGCCAATCGCAGCGTCGAGGACGCGGGGCTGCGGCACCTGCCCGGCCTGTTCCTGGTCGAGATCGATCGCGCCGGGCGCGTGATCACGCCGGTCGCCTCGGACGAGGTGATCTTCGAATCGGACCGGCTCGTCTTCGCGGGCGTGGTCGACACGATCGTCGACCTGTCGCGAATCCGCGGCCTGGTGCCGGCGAGCGACGACGAGCGCCCCGCCCCGTCGGATCCCGGGCGGCGGCTCTCGGAGGCGGTGGTCTCGCACTCCTCGCCGCTGGTCGGGCGCAGCATCCGCGACGCGGGCTTCCGCACCGTCTACGACGCCGCGGTGATCGCGGTGCACCGAAACGGCGAGCGCGTGGCGGGGAAGATCGGCGACATCGTGCTTCGGCCGGGCGACACGCTTCTGCTGCAGACCGCGCCCGGCTTCGCGCGCGTCCACGGCAACAGCCCCGACTTCTACCTGGTGAGCGAGATCGCGGGCACCGAGAACCCGCGCTACGACCGCGCCTGGGTCGCGCTCGGCGTGCTGGCCGCGCTGATCGCGACCGTCACGCTGGAGGTCCTGCCGATCTCGATCGCGGCGTTTCTCGCCGCGGGCGCGCTCGTCGCCACCCGCTGCATCAGCGCTGCGCAGGCGCGCCGCAGCATCGAGTGGTCGATCCTGATCTCGATCGCAGCGGCGCTGGGCATCGGCTCGGCGATGGAGAAGACGGGCGTAGCGGCCGCGATCGCAAGCCAGCTCGCGGGGATCGTCGGCGACGTCGGACCGCTCGGGGCGCTCGCGCTGGTCTACTTCGGGACGATGCTGCTGACCGAGGTGATCAGCAACAACGCGGCCGCGGCGCTGATGTTCCCGATCGGCGTCGCGACCGCGGCGCAGCTCGGCGTCGACGCTCGGGGATTCGTGATGGCGATCACGATCGCGGCGAGCTGCGGCTTCTCGACGCCGATCGGCTACCAGACCCACCTGATCGTGTTCGGACCCGGCGGCTACCGCTTCAGCGACTTCGTCAGGGTCGGCGCACCGCTCGACCTGCTCTGCGGTGTGGTCGCGCTCGCGGTGATTCCCTATTTCTTCCCCTTCTGAACCAGGAGAAGAGATGGTCCACCGCTACGCGGCTCTGTGTGGCTTCGCGCTCGTGCTGATCTTCGCTACGCCCGCCCAGGCCGAGAGGAAATGCCCCAACGGGCGCGGCGCGCAGAGCGCGATGTGGTTCTCGATCGCGCACCCCGGCATCGGCGAGTACTACCTGAAAGGATGGGGGCCGTTTCTGAAAGGATGGGGGCCGTTTCCGAACATGCCGCAGAAGAAGTTCTGGCTCGGCTTCATTCCGTTCTACGGCTGGCCCGGCTACCTGCAGGTGAAGAGCGCGATCGACGCCGCGAACTGCCGCACCAACGACGACATCTAGAAGCGGCTTCTAGCCGCGCGGCTCCATCCCGGTCTTTCCGCCCAGCTTCGGCAGCCCGTCCTCGACCGAGACGAAACCCGCTCGGTCGTCCACGTAGACGTGGAGCGACGGCGCGCGGTCGATCTCGCCGTCGAGCGAGCCGAGCGCGACGTCGAGGTGATCCGGGTGCTTGCTCGATTCGCAGAGCATGCTGCTCCCGCAATGGCCGCAGAAACGCCGCCAGCCGTGCTCCGAGGAGTCGTAGCGGCGCAGCGCGTCTTCTCCTGCCGTGATCCGGAAGCGCTCGTAGGGCACGCCGATCCAGGTGACGAAGCCGGCGCCGTGCGCCTTGCGGCACATCGAGCAGTGGCAGTGCGCGCAGAACAGCGTCGGCAGCTCGACCTCGAAGCGCACGGCCCCGCAGAGGCAGCCGCCGGAGACGCGGTCGATCCGCTTGGGGGCGTCCGTCACGGCTTCAGTCTATCCGAATCCGGCGCAGGAATGCCTCGAGGCGGTCGCGAGCGAATGCGCGCTCGTCCCACGGCTCGCGGGTCAGCAGATCTCGCTGCGCCTCGCGCACCACGTAGACGCTCGCGTGGGGGCGCGCGCCGTCCGCGACCCGGACCTCGAGCCATCTTCGCTCGTAGAGCGGGCCTTCGAAGCGGTCGAGTGCCGCGAGCGCGGTGTCGTCCACCTCGCGGTAGAGCGTGCCCCTCGTGCACGCGCCGGACTCGGGCAGAAGTCCGGGATAGTCGGCGTCGCGAACGCGGTAGCGTGCGAAGCCGTCGAGCACCGCGGGCTCGCCCGCGAAGGTTCGCCCCGTGACCTCGCGCATCACCTCGGCGAACTCGAGCGATCCGTAGCAGAACAGGAACATCCGCCGCGCCGCTACCGCGCCGCGCGCCGCAGCCGCAGCGCGTTCGCGATCACGCTCACGGAGCTCGCGCTCATCGCGGCCGCCGCGAGCATCGGCGAGAGCAGCAGGCCGAAGATCGGGTAGAGAGCGCCCGCCGCGACGGGCACACCGAGCGAGTTGTAGACGAACGCGAAGAAGAGGTTCTCGCGGATGTTGGCGACCGTCGCGCGCGACAGGCTTCGCGCGCGCGCGATCCCGCGCAGGTCTCCGCGCACGAGCGTGACGCCCGAGCTCTCGATCGCGATGTCCGTCCCGGTGCCCATGGCGATCCCGACACACGCGCGGGCGAGCGCCGGCGCGTCGTTGATGCCGTCACCGGCCATCGCGACTCTTCGGCCCTGCGCCTCGAGCTCCGCGACCACCTCTGCCTTGTCGGTCGGCAGCACCTCCGCGCGCACCTCGTCGATGCCGAGCTCGCGCGCGACGGCGTCCGCGGTGCGCCGGCTGTCCCCGGTGAGCATGACCACGCGAAGCCCGTCGGCGCGCAGCCCGCGAAGCGCTTCGGCCGCGTGCGGCTTGATCGGATCGGCCACGCCGAGCGACCCGAGCACGAGGCCGTCCTGCCAGACGAAGACGACGGTCTCGCCGCGGTCGCGGCGGGGGTCGGCCTCGAGCTCCAGCGCGTCGATCTCACCGGCCGCGACGCCGAGCTCCCGCAGCAGGTTGCGGTTTCCGAGCGCCGACGCCCGGCCGTCCAGACTTCCCCTCACGCCGAGCCCCGCTCGCGAGGCGAAGTCCGCGACGGCGACGGCCGCGACGCCGCGCTCGTCCGCGCCCGAGACGATGGCCGCGGCGAGCGGATGCTCGCTTCCGCGCTCCAGGCTCGAAGCGACACGGAGAAGCGTCGCATCGTCGACGCCCCGGGCCGGCTCTACGCTCGCGAGCTTCGGCTTCCCCTCCGTCAGCGTTCCGGTCTTGTCGATCACGAGCGTGTCGATCTCGCGCAGGCGCTCGATCGCCTCGGCGTCCTTGAACAGCACGCCGAGCTGGGCTCCGCGTCCGATCGCGACCATGATCGACATCGGCGTCGCGAGGCCCAGCGCGCACGGACACGCGATGATCAGAACCGCGATCGAGTTCACCAGCGCGTGCGCGAGCCGCGGCTCGGGGCCGAAGAGCGCCCAGAGCGCGAACGTGAGCAGCGAGGCGCCCACGACCGCGGGGACGAAGATCGCGGCCACGCGATCGACCAGGCGCTGGATCGGCGCGCGGCTGCGCTGCGCCTCGGCCACGCGGGCCACGATCTGCGCGAGCAGCGTGTCGCGGCCGACTCGCTCGGCCGCGATCAACAGGCTGCCGCTCTGGTTCAAGCTCGCCCCCGTGACTCGATCGCCCGGGCGCTTCTCGGCGGGAATCGGCTCGCCGGTGAGCATCGACTCGTCGACGCTGGAGGTACCTTCGAGCACGCGCGCGTCGACCGGGATCTTCTCGCCCGGGCGCACGCGCAGGCGATCCCCCACGCGCACGTCCGCGAGCGCGACGTCGATCTCGAGCCCTTCCGGGCGCACCAGCCGCGCGGTCTTCGGCGCAAGCCCCATGAGCGCGCGCAGGGCCGCGCCCGTGCGGCCGCGCGCGCGGAGCTCGAGCACTTGTCCGAGCAGCACCAGCGTCACGATCACGGCCGCCGCCTCGAAGTACGGCGCGATCGCGCCGCCGTGGCCGCGGAACGCCTCGGGAAAGCTCCCCGGCGCGAGCACCGCTGCGACGCTGTACAGCCACGCGACGCCCGTGCCGAGCGCGATCAGCGTGAACATGTTGAACCGCCGCGTCGCGAGCGACCGCGCGCCGCGCACGAAGAACGGCCAGCCGCCCCACGCGACCACCGGCGTGGCGAGCGCGAGCTGCGCCAGCCCCAGCAGCCGCGGCGACACCGCGTGCTGCAGCGGCATTCCGGGCAGCATCTCCGACATCGCCAGCGCCGCGAGCGGAACGCTGAGCAGCGCCGAGACCCGGAGTCGGCGCTGCATGTCGGCGAGCTCCGGGTTCTCCGGCTCGTCTGGCGAGGCCTCGAGCGGCTCGAGCGCCATTCCGCAGATCGGGCACGACCCGGGCCCGATCTGGCGGATCTCGGGGTCCATCGGGCAGGTGTAGATCGCGTCGGGCGCGACCGGCTCCTGCTCTACGGGGCGCGGCGCGAGATATCGCTCGGGCTCGGCCTGGAACTTCGCGAGGCAGCGAGGATTGCAGAAGCGGTAGGTCTGCCCGGCGTGCTCGCAGCGGTGCGGCCCGTCGGCGGCGACGGTCATCCCGCAGACCGGATCGATGAAGCTCGCGTCCGGCATGAGCCCGTCCTCCGGCTAGACCCGCTCGAGCTTCAGGAACGCGCCGCAGCCGGGACAGCGCTTGATCGCGGGCAGCTCGAGCGGTGGATCGAGCGTCTGCTCGGCGGCGCAGCCCGGGCAGGTTCCGGCCAGCGAGAGGATCTCGCGCGCCTGCTTCAGGCGCTGCGTCGCGAGCACCGAGCCGACCAGCGTGAAGCCGAGCAGCCACGGAACGTGCGGCGGGATCAACAGGCACGCGCAGCCCGTCCCGAAGATCGGCAGGAAGCGCCGCAGCGCGCGCCGGAATCGATCGCGACGCCCGTACTCGGCGATCTTCGCCTCGAGTCGCGTCGGCTCGTGGCCGTGCGTGCTCGCGCTGACTCCGACTTCGACGATCGTCATCTTCCAGCCCCGAATCCAACGAGTCTCTGCTCTCGGATGCTACCGCTCGATCGCGTATGATCGCACGGATGGAACACGCCGCCGACCGGGGCATCGGCCTGGGTGGATTCGGGCTGCGATTCGCCTTCGCGCTCGCGCTGGTCTACGCCAGCTACAACCCGTGGGGAGTCTCGTACGTGGCGTGGGTGATCGGCACGTGGACGCCGGCCGACGAGTCGAGCTGGCTCGGCTCGCCCGCGCTGAAGTTCGTGGTCGGAACCGCGCTCGCCATCGCGTGGGTCGTCTACGGAACCGCGGCACGCCGCTCGCTCGGCGGCGTGGGAATCCTGCTGGTCGTGGCGCTCTGCGTAGGGCTGATCTGGCTGCTCGTCGAGCAGGGCGTGTTCTCGATGTCGAGCCTGCCCGCGCTCACGCACGTCGCGCTGGTCGTGATATCGCTGGTGATGGCGGTCGGAATGAGCTGGTCGTTCACGCGGCGCCGGCTCTCCGGGCAGGTCGACACCGACGACGTCGACACGCGCTAGCCGTACATCCGCGCCCGGCGCTGCTCGCGGAAGTTCGTGATCTCGAGCCGGATCCCGTCGGGATCGTCGAAGAAGGTCGCGTAGTAGTCGGGCGCGTACTCGGGGTAGAGACGCGGCTCGCTCACCGAGACGCCGAGCGCGCGAAGCTCCGCGGCCGCCTGATCCACGGCCGCTGCATCGAGCACGCGAAAGCAGAAGTGGTGCAGGCCCGGCGCATAGGGATCGTGCGCCGGTGTTCCCGCGCGCGCCGGCCGGAGCGAGAAGCCGAACTGGCGGTTGTAGTAGTGCACGTGCGGGTCGCCGGCGATCGCGGAGTCCACGCGCCGGTAGCCGAGCGCGGCCATCACCCCGTCGTAGAACTGCGTGGAGCGCGCGAGATCGCGCACGGCCAGATAGACGTGATCGATGCCGAGCACCTCGACGGGCATTCCTCCTCCCTTCGATCTCAGCTCGCGACGAGCTTCAAGCCGGCCACGAGCAGCACCAGCGCGAGAACGCGGCGCAGCGACTTCGGCGCGAGATGTCGACTGCCCACGCGCGCGCCGAGGAAGCCGCCGACGAGCGCGGCCGGCGCCCAGAATCGGATCGCGTCCGGCACCTGTCCGACGCTGGCCAGGTGGCCTGCGAGCCCCGCGATCGAGTTCACGAAGATGAACGCCGCCGACACCGCGCTCGCGCGCCGCGCATCCGCCCAGCCCGCCAGGAGAAGCAGCGGCGTCAGGAAGATCCCCCCGCCGACGCCCGTGAGCCCCGAGAGCAGGCCGATGCCTGCGCCCCACGCGAGCGAGACCCCGAGCGCCGGCCGCCCGCCCTTGTCTGATCGCGCGGCGGGAACGTCGATCAGGAACCGCGTCGCCGCGAAGAGCAGCACGACCCCGACGATCACCCGGTAGACCCCGCTCGGCGCCTGGATCGCGCCGCCGACGAAGGCCATCGGAACGGACGCGAGCGCAAAGGGCGCGAACAGCCGGAAGTCGAAGAAGCCCGCGCGCGCGAAGCTCCCCGCGGCCAGCGCCGAGACCAGGATGTTCAGGACCAGCGCCGTCGGCTTCATCACCTCGGGTGCGACACCGAAGAGCGCCATCGCCGCGAGATAGCCGGACGCGCCGCCGTGACCGACCGACGCGTAGAGCATGGCGGCGGCGAAGATCAGCCCCGTGAGCATTGCGACCGATTCCTGGGACAAACGCGCGCGCCCTCTAGCCTGGATTTCTCACCACTCAAACGAGCACAGGCCGGCTGACTTCTGTTAACCGTTGAGTTGCAAGACAAAACGGGCCAACAGAAAGGGCCGACCTGTGCAGACAGAGTGTAGCGCGACGCAGCTTGAGTTTTCGCCGCTGGGACGACGGCCCGTGGTGGGCCGGTTCGACGCGGAGCACGCGAGCAGCGACGGCGGGGTGCTGCTGCTGCGCGAGC
>Ga0194120_10002770_pt1 | contig 29578 bp, 26 predicted proteins | sample TA2MahCa65mmetaG_FD_148642 | JGI IMG/M metagenome (GOLD analysis project Ga0194120, IMG submission 148642) | Freshwater microbial communities from Lake Tanganyika, Tanzania - TA2015019 Mahale Deep Cast 65m | ecosystem: Environmental > Aquatic > Freshwater > Lake | place: Tanzania: Lake... | reverse complement strand
GCCATATACCTATTATTGGCAAAAATTTAAATAAAACGCTGGGTGTAGGAACTCTCGCTTTAGGCTACACTGCTTGAAAAAAACCTTAGAGTAAGCAGCCTCCTAATTTGCTGCACCGCAAAATCCTATTTGCACCTCTTTCATTGAGCGACTTACATTAAGATTAAAGACGTTTCCCTCACCGCGAACAGACTTCTGGGTAATTCTTTCTAATTGAGTGAATTGGTCATTTATGCCAGGCGATAGCCGCGCTGATCTGTAAAATCAGATATTGAACTTCGCTCAGCTCGATTGAGACGCCAATAATTTATTTTGAGCGATCTTCTGACCTTTAGCATTTCATATTCTGATTTACTGGGCTGACTATATACTGCGCGACCCTATATATTTTTTGGTTACTTAAGAGACCAGGCGTCGCTAAATTGTCAACAAAAGACCCATCGCTTGAAAATTTCTATCCGGCCTCTCCAAAAGACGCCTTGGATCGTATCCGTGAACTGCTCAATAATTATCTCATTGGATCTGATGAACTAATCGAGAAGCTCCTGATCTGCTTATTGGCTGATGGACATATCCTCATCGAAGGCGCTCCAGGATTAGGTAAGACAAGATCAGCAAAATTACTTGCTCAAAATCTCGACCTCTCCTTTGCGCGAATTCAATGCACCCCCGATCTCATGCCAGCCGATATCACCGGCACCTCCGTATGGCGGCCTGATCGCGGCGCCTTTGAGTTTCTCCCGGGACCAATTTTTCATAGTTTATTGTTAGTGGATGAAATCAATCGCGCCCCGCCGAAGGTTCAGTCAGCGTTACTCGAAGCAATGGCGGAGAAACAGGCGACAGTCGCAGGAGAAACACGCACTTTACCTACTCCATTCATGACTATTGCTACTCAAAACCCGATCGAGCAAGAGGGAACATTTCCCTTACCAGAAGCACAGCTAGATCGTTTCATGTTGCATGTTGAGCTTTCACTCCCCAATGCCGAAACCGAACGACAGATCCTCGATCTATTAGAGGGTGCGAGCTTCAGCGAACCGCCCGTCTCAGATATTCCATGGAATTCAAAAGCAATTCTTGCTGCGCGAAAAGGCGCAAGAAACGTTTTCTTATCGCCAGCGATCAAAGATTATATTGTCCGATTAGTAACGGCACCACGCGATAAAAGTTTTGCTCCCGATCTAGCGATAAAGATTGATTATCCGGCCTCACCAAGAGGAACCTTAGCGCTCGCAGCTGCTTCTAAAGCGCGTGCTTATTTATCCGGGCGTGATTATGTTTTGCCTGATGACGTCCAGGCGCTTGCAGTTGATGCTCTATCGCATCGCACTATTCTTTCCTGGCAGGCCTTATCTGAAGGCTCAACCACTCGTAGTCTCATAACGGCCTATCTTGAACGTGTCATGCCCACATGACCAGCGAAACGCAAATCCCTGGTGTTGATATAACTGTTGAGGGGCTCATGAGCCTGCGCATGCTCGGCGCACGCAATAGGGTAAAACGCGTAAGCATTGTTCCCCTAGCAACATCTCTATTTAACCGAAAACGAGGAAGAGGTGCAGAACCCTACGATGTGAGGCCATGGTCAGAAGGAGATGATGTTCGCCAGATTGACCGTAATGTTACGGCCCGAACAGGCATGCCGCACGTAAGAAACTTTCATGAAGATCACGCGGACAATACTCTTTATCTTATTGATTTACGTCCATCGATGCAATTTGGGACCCAGCGAGCCTTTCGCGCGGTAGCTGCCATTGAAGCAGTTGTAATCTCAGCCTGGCGTACTCTTGACTTGAATGGTTCAGTTGGCATTGCCATTGCGACTGCTACAGAAACTATTTTTCTTGGATGGGCAGTAAATCGTCGACCATTTAATGCGCTGCTTCATAAGCTCGTGATGATTTATCAAAGCATAAAAAATATATCCGATGTATTTGAACCTCAGCTCTGTAACGCATTAGAAACTGTTGAGAAGATCGGGGAGAAAGCATCTTTAATTATTGCAACAGGTCTTGATAAGCCTGGTGACTATTTCGACTCTATCATTGCCCGTATCGTAAAACGTAGAGATGTTACATTTCTACTGATCTCAGATCCTTTTGAGAGAGTCCCACCACCTGGTAACTACCCCTATCATACCCTAGATGGCCTTGAAGGACAGATTTTCGTGAACCATAAAGAGTCAAAACCGAAAAAGGATATCTGGCCGGGGCATTTACTGAGGATTGGCGCAAGATCTCTCCATATCAATACGGAATTTACTGCTCCTGAGATGGCAAGCATTGTCGAGAGAATCTTCGATGGATCACGCTGATACGATCGCAAAGCTTCGCGATATTCATCTGCCGCAAGCACAAGGTATCACAACAACAATTATTATATCACTCCTAGGCTGTATAAGCGCAATTATTTTATTCAAAGCTGTAATTTACTTTAGTTTTTATTCTTACCCGATACGACGCGCAGCGCTAAACTCTCTTAGGAATTCGCGCACATTAAACCCCAGCGACCGCCTTGCAGAACAATCTCGCCTATTACGCAGAGTTGCTCAATCAATTGATGATAAATTATCTTTTCAGAAGGGAGACGAATGGCTTGAACAACTGGATAGAATTTTTGCGACAAATTTTTTTACCAACGGACAAGGCAGAGTCTATGGTCAATTACTCTATCAAAAAACTAATCATCCACCCGTAGATAATCTCGATAAGGAACTAGAAAATTTACTATCGGCTATCAAAAAATGAATAACTTTGAGTTTGCTTCACCTTTATTTTTTTTACTGCTGCCTGGGCCGATGGTTTGGTGGTCTTTATCAAACTATTTTTCGGTCTCTATTAGAGGCCTCGTATTACCACCTTCATTTTTACAAAAAAATCAATCAGAAATCTATAATCAATCAAGTATTCACTTATCATGGAAATTAATCGGGATTTATATCGCCTGGCTAGGAATTATTGTTGGGTTATCTGATCCACGCATCCCAGATGCTGTAGCGGCACTCCCAATTTCTGGTAGAGATATTATCCTCGCGATTGACCTTTCAGGCAGTATGGCCAAACATGACTTTGAACTCAACGGTGTATCAGTAAGTCGTCTTGATCTTGTGAAACAGATAGCTTCAGAACTTATACAACGTCGAGAGGGCGACAGAATCGGCTTAGTCATTTTTGCAGAGAAGACTTATGCAGCCTCGCCGTTGAGTTTTGACGTTCGCTCTGTCGCAAAAACCCTCAAAGAACTAGAAATTGGACTTGTCGGCCGCTCAACCGCGATTGGCGAAGGTCTTGGTCTTTCCCTAAAGAGACTAACGAATTCTAATGCCCCGACACGCATTGTTATTCTTTTATCTGACGGCGCAAATAACGCAGGCTCAAGTCAGCCTACAGCAGTTGCAGAATTATCCCGACAGCTCGGTATTAAAATCTTTACCATTGGCCTTGGGGAGGACAATGCCAAGTTACTTTCTGATTCTCGAGACGCTGTCGATTTTGTAACACTTGAAAATGTTGCACGGATTGGCGGTGGTACAGCGTTTTTAGCGCGTTCCGGAGCAGACCTTGATCGGGCAATGCGTTTGATTGAGGAAATGATTACGGGATCAATGCCTTCTCCGCCTAGAGTGATCTATCATGACCTTTGGAGTTACCCAGTAGCGCTGTCTTTTCTTACACTCTTTATTATTGCTCTCCTCACGAGATCAATAAGATGATTATTTTCGAGTCCCTTGCTCTGCTGCGACCCTATTGGTTACTTACGCTACCAATATTAATATTGATATTAAGATTCACTAAGTCAAAAGATATGCTCCTTGGCGACTGGCCGCGTGCAATAGAAGCGCCACTGCTCAGCGCAATCTTAAAAAGACAACAAGTTAGCTATGAACCTTCAAGAAATGGCGCGCTATATTGGAGCATTGGATTAATCGCTTTGGCGTTAAGCGGGCCCGCAACAAAATTGACAGAGAGGAATCTTTTTCACAACCTCGAAGTTACGGCGCTCCTTCTAGATGTGTCCCAAGCTGAAAATTTATCAAGAGTAGCTTCAGCCGCTCAGGCTATTTTATCTGAAAGCGAGGCTCGCCAGATTGGCCTTATTCTATTTGCTGGAGAGGCCTATCTCGCTTGTCCCCTTACTGATGATACTTCGGCCCTGGAAGCATTGATTTTTGCAGTTGATAATAAAACGGTTCCAGAAGGGGGCAGTCGTCCAGATAAGGCGCTTTCTTTAGTAAGAGACTTACTCCGTGAGGCGCAAAGTTTTTCTGGAGATATTGTCTTAATTTCAGATGGCGCTGGTCTGAATTCAAATGCATATGAACTAGCAGCAACTTTATCAAGAGAAGGACATAAATTACATACGCTTTTTATTTCCTCAGGCATAGACGCTAAATCAGCTACTAACAAAAGTCGCGCAAATATGCAAGTTCTAGCAAGTTCCGGCGCAGGGATTATGAAGGATAGTTTTACTGCAAATGAGATTGTTGCAGCGATAAATCGTAAAGGGATTGGTCACATTACCCATGACCCAAGAAGTGCGCTAGAGTGGACTGACTATGGGCGTTACTTACTTTTATGTGCCGCACTTCCTTTACTTCTGTACTGTCGTCGAGGCGCGTTATGAGAAAAATCGCGCTTGTCATCCTAATCTTATCACTTGGCGTCGAAATTTGGCGTGTAGCGCCACCAATAATCGCCCATGCCTTACTCCAGCTTGGCTATCCATCGATAGCCTCAAAGCTTTTTAGCGATCCGAGCTGGAGAGGTCTTGCACTTTATAGAGCCGGCCGGTGGAATGAGGCTGCCAGGATCTTTGCAACAACTATTAAAGAAAATTATAATCTCGGAAATGCACTCGCGCAAAATGGCCATTACGATGAAGCTATCGCAGCCTATGAACGCGCTCTAGCCGACCAGCCTGATGATGAAGATGCGGCCTATAATAAAGCGTTATTGGAAGCAGCCCTTCAAAAACACCCCACTTCGCCGAAAACCCATCTATCCCAACCAGCTCATGACTCCCCTGCAGCCAAAGTAGGCGGAACGCGCGATCGACCTTTGACGGAGGAAAATTTTGGTGGTGCGGGCGCTGGGCTGGCAGCCGGGAGCGAGACGCAAGCGCAGGGCTCTAAAGGGGGTAGCGCAGCTAAGGACGGATTAATTCTCAGCACCGCAGCTAACGAGAACAATCATCAATCAGCTGCAGCCGCTGCCGGCTCTAGCGAAAGCGTCAACCAAAAAGAGAACGCACAGGTAAATTTTCCTGATTTACTTCAAGAACGCGAAAGTCGGATGCGACGACGCCAACAAGAGGCAGGGGTCCACCCTACTCCTGAATGGCTACAAACATTGCCTGATGATCCTGGCCAATATTTAAAACTTAAAATCCTAGCTGAAAAGGCGCGCCGACTAAATGCGAATGGCGGGCCGATTCCAGAGGACGACTAAATGACTACCCGTTTTATTTATATAGTCTCAATTTTATTTCTTTTATTCTTTAGCAAGTGTGAGGCGCAATCGATTGACGCTCCAGTGAGTAAAATTGAGGCGATTGTCGAACTACCAAAAGAAAAGCCTTATGTAGGCGAGCCATTACGACTTATTCTTCGTTCTGCAATTCATGCGCAAGTCGCTAGCGAAAGAATTTATCAACCTGAGCTCACAGATTTTGACTGGCAGCAATTTGGCGTCGACACATTTAGCACCGAATTCATTGATGGATTTTGGATGCCTGTTGTTACTCGCGTCCTTATGATTTACCCGTTACGCGCAGGACAACTCACAATCAATTCCTTTAGAAGACATATAACTTATTATTCGACTGATGGCGCAAGAATTGAGACCGAGCTTATTTCAAAACCCATTTCTATTGATGTTGCTTCAAGAGACTTTAACTTAGATCAGGGAAATTCTTGGCTTCCAGCTAAATCACTACATGTTATCGATAAATGGGAGCCAGAGCCGGATAAAATATATTATGGCGAAACAGCCAAGCGCATACTAACGATAGAGGCAGAGGGGCTTACCGCTGATCGTCTCCCCAACCTCCCGCCTTTTCGCGCACCGGGAATTATAACCTTTGCTAGACCTGTTGAACGACAAACAATTATCACGGATAAAGGCCCTATTGGTAAGGCCGTGTATCAATGGAATGTTCGTCCAGTTTCGATCACGCCGGCATCTGCTCCAGCAATAACATTAAAGTGGTTTGATGTCTCAAAGCGTTCTATGCAGGAAACAATCGTACCTGAACGCAGTCTAGCCTATATCCAAAATAATTCTTTTAAAGAAACAAAAGATTTCAACTCTGTCTCTACTCTTTACACTACAGAAGCGGCTACAGAATTTATATTATCTTTTATCATCACCGGCTCATTAGCATTCCTAATTTATTCATCAGAATCTCTCAAGAATCTCGGATGGCGCAATTCGACAAAAAGATTGAGATTATTAATAATTCTGCTGAGTAAAGCCGTTAAAAATCAACAAGAAGATTTCTATGTAACAATAACGAAATTAACGACCCTCGATAAATCAGTTCACACGTCAATTTTGCAGCATAAAGATATAAAACAAGAGATTATAAAGATAGAAGAGGCGCAGTTTGGCTTCAGAAAAAAATATCAAACTCCCAAGCTGCGAAGCCTGACTTTCAAACTAATACGGGCTATATTTGACTGACAGATCTTTCAAAATTATAATTGAAATAAACTCTAATTTATAAGGATAATTTACTGAGGAAAAAATAACAAACAATTTGCCTAAATGGAATTATTAATACTAAACAATAAACCAAAAAATTTGATGTGGTCGATTAAAACTAATATCGATAAAACAAGATTAAACTATCAATCACGGCTTACTTCAAGCTCGATAGAGGCATAATTTTTAAAGGTGGCTCATAGTCAGGCATGACGAGCTGTTGGGGCGAAAAACCAACTATACTCGCTAATATGAAGCCAGCTAATACCATACCAATGCCGTTAGCCATTGCGATTGCAGCCATTCCGACAAGGTGATTTTCAGTGGAGCAGCCTATCTCTTCATAATTCAGATCATGCATGGCAAATCTCTCATTTTCTGTTCTATCATCAACACATCATGGTTAAAAATTTCTTAACGACACTCATAAAGTCATGATTTTAGAGATTTTGAACAACATCAGTGAAAATATATTCCTCACCGAAAAGTCAAATCAAGTACGAATATTTATATATCTTAAGGGAAAAATTACACCGCTAATCATCAAGTATTTTTATTTGCAGAGACGACCACATAAGGTAAATCGTGCAATAATATGATTAGGCTCTTATTGAATTCATGACTAACTAATGAGGATCTCAGCATGAGTCCTACTGCTGTAACAGTTATTTCAATTATCTGTTTTCTCTTAGCATCAGGAGTTGGCTTACTTCTTGGACAGATACTCCCCCAAAGTGAGTGGAGCAGAGAAAATCAAGAGCTTGTTAAAGAAAGCCGACGACTTGTTGTCGGCATCGCGACGCTATCACTCAGTTTAATTTTAGCCTGGGCAACAACTAGCTTCAATGAAAGACAAAATGAAATTGAAAATAGCGCATCAAAAATAGTCGGTATTGACTCTACACTTGCAAAACTTGGGACAAAAGCAAATGAATCTCGAGAAATGTTACATAGTATTGTTACAAAGGGAATTACGCGGATTGATGCGATTGCCACTAGCGGCTTTGGCACAGAAGCAACGCGAAAAGGAATTGGGATTAATAAGCTTCAACTAAAAATATTAGATTTAGCTTCTGATACACAAAGAGATGAATGGCTTAAGTCATCTGCTTTAGGCCTCGTTAAAGAACTAGCACAATATAAATGGCTACAATTTTCAGGAGAAAACGGATCAATACAAACCCCTGTTTTGATTATTATGATTATTTGGCTTTCAATCATTTTCCTAAGTTATGGGATGGTGTCACCCATGAATTGGACTGGGGCGACAACCTTATTTGTTGTGTCATTAGTGACGTCTTCTGTAATTTTTGTAATACTAGATCTAGACTCAACAAGTGGCGGCTTGATCCAGAGCATTTCTAGCGAACCACTTAAAGCCGCACTACAACAAATCGATATCGCTAAAACGAAATAAACAATTCTTCTATCATTACGCCCATTTCTGTATCAATTTATCTAATTCAATTTTACTCAGTTCTCAGAAAAATTGGCTCTGAGCAGTAGGTATTGGCAATAATACGAGAAATTAGAAGAAAAATGTTGGTATAAAATTTATGCCGCAGACATACGATAGATAATTTTTGAACGTAAATCTAATTGAGCAATAATTAAAATCTCAAAACAACTGTATCGGTTGATAGCACGCAACCTTGTCAGAAAAGACTATTTAGATAAATCTTCTGAAAAAGATAATGGTGGGGGAAGTAGGACTCGAACCTACGAAGGCTTAGCCAGCGGATTTACAGTCCGCCCCCTTTGCCGCTCGGGACATTCCCCCATCGCCGTGCACTGAGATTGTCTCTCAAGCGCAAATCAAAGCACGCCCAAGGGCTTGCTTCTGGCTGGCGGCATATGCGCGCCCTGTAGCTTTCCTGTCAATAGCAGTTCGCGAGATTATCCGATTTATCATCTAAATTCAGTATTATAGCCATAGAAGCCGCTCAGTCCCCGGCCCTTTTTGATTGGCTTTTTGTCATCAAAATCAGAGCCGCACAGAAGAGAGGTCCCATGGCTAGCGCGATCAGCGCCTGCACATAACTGCCCCCACCGCCTTTTATCCAGCCAACGAGATAAGGCCCGGCAAAGCCAGCAAGATTTCCGATCGCATTTACTAATGCAATTGCGATTGCGGCCTCTGCGCCAAAAAAACGGTCACTGACAAAAGCCCAAAAGGGAGGCAAAACCCCAAATATACCGGCCGCTGCAAAACTGAGCGCGAGAATCATCAGGATGAAATTAGGCATAATTGCCGCGCCTATCAGTCCTGTGGCTGCGGCCAACGCAGCCAGGACAATGTGCCAAACTCTCTCACCACGCCAATCTGAGTGACGTCCCCAGACATACATTGCTGATGCGCCCACAATGAAGGGCGCAGCCGTTACATAACCAGCTGAAGCTGGTGAAACGCCATGCGCCTCAACCATCTGCGGCAGCCACATTGACAATCCATAAAGCGCCAAAACCACACCAAAATAAGCTGCGCCAAGAGTAACTGCGCGATGATCAACTAAAGCTAAAAGAACCGATTGCTGTGCAGGCTCCTCCTTCGGATCTGTCGTTAGATCCTCAAGACGCGATCGCTCTTCTAAACTTAACCATGAAGCTTTTTTTGGCCGGTCTGTTAAAAAGAAAAAAGCGATGAGACCCAGTATCACAGGCGGAATAGATTCTAATATAAAAAGCCATTGCCAGCCTCTCAGACCCATTAGTCCCTCGGTAGCTATCAGCAAATAACTTGAGATTGGCGCACCAAAAACGGTTGCAAGCGGCACGGCAAAAAGAAAATCAGCTAAAATTCGCGCTCTTCGTTGAGGTGGGACCCAATAAGTCAGATAGAGAATAATCCCCGGCATAAAGCCCGCTTCAGCAGCTCCTAATAAAAATCTAAGGAGATAAAAACTGGTTTCATTCCAGGTTAGGGCAGCCAGACCAGAAATAATTCCCCAACTCAACATGATGCGCGAAATCCATATACGCGCGCCCAGAAGATGCAGCATATAATTACTAGGAGGCTCAAGGAGCGCATAGCCTAGAAAAAATATACCTGCGCCCCAGCCGTAGACCTGAGGCGAAAAATGAAGATCACGCGTCATTTCAGTTGCGGCAAAGCTCAAATTAACGCGATCAAGATAGGACGCAAAATAACTAATCGCCAAAAATGGAATTAATCGGCGCGCAATCTTAGCAACTAAAGCATCATCGTAACGAGCTTGATCTTCCCTTATGCTGAGCTCATTCATGGGCGTTCAAATACAATAAGCTGATGCCATTTTTGCGGAACAAAGCTTGAAACAAGCTTTAAACCCGCCTCATTTGCTAGCTTACGCAAAACTGAGCGGGGATCAGGGTAATCATTCCCTGAGATATGCGCGCAGATTGCATCGCGCTCTTCCTTATTAAGATTGATCATTGTTTTTTGAACAAAGTCACAATAATGCTGATGATAATTTTTAAGATTTTGCCCCTCTTCCCGCACCACATCTACAAAAAGAACTAAGCCGCCAGGACTGAGGATTTTAGCAGCTTGATGAAAGAACTCTGCTTTCTCAGGAGTTTTTAGGTGATGTAATGCAAAACTAATATAAACCACATCTTGCTGTGGGGACTTCGCGAGCGCCGTCACGAAATCAGCCCGCTGGAATTGAGTAGAACACTTAAGAAAGGACAAATTTTTCTCAGCAATCTCTAAAGCAGCTGCAGAAAGATCAACGCCATAATAACTTTCAATAGAGAATTCTTGTAAAATCGGCGCAAATGTCGCCGCATCTCCGCAGCCTAAATCTAAGATCCGAATCGCTTGATCTGCAAAACGCGATCTGATCGCCGCGCTCACAGCCACACCCAACTCTCGATGAAACATATAATCGCCAGAAACTACTTTGGCGTAAGTATCCCAAACATGAAAAAATTGAATTGCTGGATTAGCTGTCATACATCATCTCTCAAAGCAAAGCCTATAGTTTTAAATGCCACAGCCAACAAGTTAGCCTACATTTAAACTCTAACTGCTCACCTACTTTGCCTAATATCGTTTTCAAATAGGATCAACACTGCACGGTGTCTCATATTCACAGCTCAGTAAAAGCAGAATTAGCGTCGCGCAACAATAAAGAGGCGCGGATAGCGTAGGAGGACCTTACCATCTGACTGAAGTGGATAGACCTTCGCCAATTCCGCACGGTAGCGAGCAAGGAAAGCGAGCCGCTCCTCTGAGCTTAAAGCGTCTAAAAAAGGACGCAGACCCGACCCTTCAAACCACTTCACGATTTCATCGACATTAGCGAGCGGATGAAGATAAGTGGTTTGCCAAATATCGAGCTCCTGACAGTTTTTAGCTAAAAGTTCATAATATTCATCCGCAGACCCAACCAGCGCTTGCGACTTAGCAATTGGAACAAGACGATTTGCCCAAGGCCCATCAGCAGCGATCATACGCATTAATGCATGGGACACTTCATGAATATTATTTGGCATCTGAACGGCGAGTACACCGCCAAACTGGAGGGAGTCGACAAGTTGCACTAATCGGGTCTGATGATCTGATAAGAAATGTAAAGCCGCATTCGCAAAAATAAGATCTGCGGGGGCATTTGGACGCCAGCTACTTATATCGTCTTTTAAAAATTGTGCCGAAGAAACTCGGCCTTGTGCAACTCGCAACATTTCATCCGAAACGTCTACGCCAACCGTGTTAGCTTTTGGGAAAGCTTCAACAAGGAGCTCCGTGCTATTGCCCGGCCCACAACCCAGATCAAATATATACCCCGGATTAAGATTAGGAATATGCGCAAGAAGATCTCTTGCCGCACGAGTGCGTTCTCTCTCAAATTGAAGATAGAGTTGTGAATTCCAAATCACTTTGGTCCGATAGCTCCTGATACAATGGGAGTAAGGCTATCAGATAGATGCGCCAATCAATAGTGCGCTGAGCGCCAGTGATGCGCTTAAGATGATGAATGACTCCATAATCTTCTTAGAGCAAATAGCCTTGAGTAAGATTGACTACAAAAAAGAGATTTTTCAAAATAATCTTCGAATTATGACAGTTTTAAGAGAATCGTTTTTCTTAAAAAGCAATCTGATATTTTTCAATAGTGTCAAATTTTTTATAACTCGGCCTAATTTTATCCACTGATTTTTATGTAAACTAACGCAAAACACTTAAAATCTAAGAGACCTGGATTTTTTGCAACTTACCCAGAAATATTCCAGACATTTGTTCCACAAAAAAATGACTTATCCCTCGCCAAACTTCACCTATTGGCGTTCTAAAGCGGACATTTCCCGCTATGAATGAGGTTCGAGAGTCCAGGCTGTAACGGTCAGGCCCAGCAACGTTGAAGAATGACTGATTTCAATATCATCTGTGTAAAACTCCCTAGCAGGCTGAAAGGCGTGACGGCGGCTCCTGAGACGGAAGCGCCTTATAGCCTTTGCAAGCCTCACAATGCTTGTGAGGGCTAAGCCGAGATGAATGAAATCGTCGTCGTCGCACTAAAGCGGCCTTACACCTTCGTTGTTCTTGCGATCGCTATTTTGCTTTACGGCATTATGTCGATCTTCAAATCACCGACAGACGTCTTTCCCAACATTCGCATTCCTGTCGTTGCGGTCGTATGGTCATACGCCGGCCTTTTGCCAGAGGATGTCTCAGGCAGAATTACCTTTTATTTCGAACGTCAGCTTACCTCCACCGTGGAGGGCATCGAACATATCGAAAGCCATTCCTATTATGGCATCAGCGTTGTTAAAATTTTTCTTCAACCTGACGCGCCACTTGGCGCAGCTGAATCTGAAATCGTCGCTATTTCTCAAACTGTCATCAAGGCGCTGCCACCTGATATTTCGCCGCCAATGATTTTTCGACTGGACGCCTCTTCTGTTCCAGTCGCCATGCTACAGATTGAAAACGAAAATCTAACGCCAGCCGCCATGTTCAACATGGCCTTTAACAATATTCGACCGCTGCTGGTTACGATCCCCGGCGCAATTGTCCCCCAACCCTACGGCGGCATGCCCAAACAATTGCTGGTCTCACTCAATCAGCAGCAATTACTTGCGCATCACCTAACGGTTTCAGACGTCCATGAGGCTTTTGGCAATCAAAGTATTGTCCTTCCAGCAGGCGATCAGAAAATCAAAACAACTGACTGGATGGTGGTAACAAACGCCCAACAAATGGAGGTGGAGGACTTTAAAAGCCTACCCATAAAACGCGTTGGGAACGCAAATATTTATCTCAGAGACGTTGCTGACGTTCAATTGGCTGGCCCACCACAATTAAACGCTGTTTTGGTGAAGGGTAAGCAAGCCGTCATTCTAGTGGTCATGAAGGATGGCGAGTCTTCAACGCTCTCCGTCGTCAGCGGCGTTAAAGAAGCCATTCCAGAAATTGAAAAAATCAGTCCCGAGGGCACTAAAGTAAAGTTACTCAACGACGCCTCAATTTTCGTGAAAGATTCCATCACGGATGTTGTGCGTGAGATGCTATTAGCTGCTGGCCTAACGGGTATTGTCGTTATTCTTTTCTTAGGCTCTTGGCGCGCGACTGTAATTATCGCCACATCCATTCCTTTAGCGATCCTAAGCGCCATTATCGGCCTCCATATCGCTGGCCAGACGATTAACATCATGACCCTTGGCGGCTTAGCGCTTGCCGTCGGCATTCTCGTTGATGACGCCACCGTCATGATTGAGAATATCGATACGCATTTGGAAATGGGCAAGCCGATCGAAGTTGCGATTATTGACGCCGCCAATCAGATCGTCACCGCGACATTTGTGTCAACACTTTGCATCATGATGGTCTGGCTCCCGCTCTTTGAGCTCACAGGCGTGTCAGGATTTCTTTTTGCGCCCATGGCCGAAGCTGTCATCTTCGCGATGGCCGCCTCCTTTATTCTCTCGCGCACACTCGTGCCGACCATGGCGAAATATATTCTCGTTGATCCAAGCTCGCCCCATGCTCATGGACATGCGCCCGCCGAGGGCGGGAGTGGCGGGTCAAATGAGATAGCCAAGCAGATTTATGATCTGGCGAATGCTGATGCTGTTAAAGCCGCTGAAGCAAATGTTGGCGGCGTCTCGCATTTTGCGAAAGCTATTCCCAGCGAGCCGCATAAAGAAGAAAAGACCCCTGGCTTCTTAAAACGTTTCCAACTTGGATTTGAGGCCGGTTTCCAAAGATTTCGTGATGGCTACAGTGATATTTTGAAAATGGCGCTAGCCAACCAAAATAAATTCATCAGTATATTCCTAGGCTTCGCCGTCACCTCGCTCTCGTTATTCCTATTCAACGGCCAAGATTTCTTCCCCGAAATTAAAACCGGCACTATGCAAATGCATATGCGCGCCCCATTGGGCACGCGTATTGAAACAACCTCTCGCATAACCTCTCTTGTCGCAAATGATGTCGCTCGTCTTCTTCCTGGTCAGGTCGAGAGCGTTGTGAGTAACTGCGGCCTACCTGTCTATGGACCCCACAATCTGGCCTTTATTCCAACTCCAACAATCGGATCGCAAGACTGCGACATAACAATTGCGCTCAAAAATGAAGCCTCGCCCGTTTGGGATTATCGACGTATCTTACGCAAAGAATTAATTAAACTTTATCCCGGCACAGAATTTACGTTCCAGCCCGCCGATCTGACTGACAAAATTTTGAATTTCGGATCACCCTCACCGATAGACGTGCAAATAATCGGCATGGATATGTATGAAAATTATGATTACGCCCGCAAACTCGCGTCTAAATTAAAACTCATCCCTGGAGCGGCGGACGTTGTCATCCAACAAGTTATGCGACAGCCGACGATTTTGGTTCAAGGCGAACGCACATTCAGTCTCGGCACAGAAGTTACAGAAAAAGACATCGCAAATAATCAGCTGATGACACTTTCCGGCAGTCAACAGGTCGATCAAACCTATTGGCTTGAGCATAAAACAGGCATTGTCTATCAGGTGAATATCTATACGCCGCAACCGCAGATGTATCGCGTGCGCGATCTGCTCACCATACCGGTTGATAAGGATAATCTTGGACCAGATTCAAAAGAAATTCAGCTTTTAGGCAATGTCGCCTCAATCTCGCCGATTGGCACGCCAGGAGTTGTCTCTCACTCAGATATCCGACCCATCTTCGATATTTATGTTTCAGCAGAAGGCAGGGATCTTGGCGCTGTTTTGAAAGATGTAAAAAAAACCGCAGCAAGTCTAGAAAAAGAATTACCGCGCACAGCGACGATGGAAATTCATGGTCAAGCCGAAACCATGCACAGCGCTTATACGCAATTAATTGGCGGGCTCGTTGCGTCAATCGTTCTGATTTACCTTCTAATGGTTGTAAATTTTCAATCCTGGCTTGATCCTTTTATTATTATTACCGCCTTACCTGGAGCATTAGCCGGCATTGCTTGGTCGCTCTTTATTACCCATACGAATATTTCCGTTCCCGCTCTGACTGGCGCAATCATGTGTATGGGCACGGCAACAGCCAATTCAATTCTTGTCGTCTCCTATGCACGTGAGCGTTATGAAATGCATGGAGATGCGATTGAAGCGGCGCTAGAAGCAGGCTTCGCCCGAATCCGACCTGTTATCATGACCGCCTCAGCTATGATCATTGGTATGGTGCCTATGTCGATGAGTAATTCGCAAAATGCGCCGCTTGGCCGCGCAGTGATCGGCGGGTTGATCCTCGCCACATTCGCAACTCTATTCTTCGTGCCCTGCGTTTACGCCCTTGTCTACAAGCGCTTCTCTGGCCAACAAGGGAAAGCAAATGGATAAAAAACCATCCGCTAAAAATATTGCGATTTTTGCAGCAGCGGCTCTTGGAGCCTATCTCGCTTATCAAACTTATTCGCGCCTAATGTATTCAAAGCGGCTCGGGGATGAAACGATTGAAGGCGCCATGCCTGCCGTGGCCGTCACCCATGCGCGTCCAGGACCAACAAGCGAAACAATTACGCTGCCAGGTAATATTGACGCTTGGTATTTGGCGCCGATTTACGCTCAGGTTTCTGGCTATGTGAAAATGTGGTACAAGGACTATGGCGCTAAAGTTAAAAGAGGCGATGTATTAGCAGAAATCAACGTGCCAATTCTCGACGCGCAATATGCTCAGGCTAAAGCGGCGCTTGATTCTCAGAAGGCAAAATATAACCTCGCTGTCGTTACGGTAAATCGTTATCTAGCCCTGCGTAAATCACGCGCCGTCTCAGAACAGTCTATTTCAGTTTATGAAGCAAACGAAAAGTCTGAAGCCGCTGAAGTCCAAGCCGCTCAGCACAATGTCGATAATTTTACGGCTCAGGAGAGATTTAAAACAATCGTTGCTCCTTTTGATGGCGTCGTCGTCGCTCGTAACATCAACGTCGGCGATTATATCAATAAAGAAGGCAATATCAGTAACACAAAGCAAATCACTGAAATGTTTTCGGTTGCTGAAATACACAAAATGCGTGTCTTTGTTTCTGTTCCTGAAGCCTTTGGTAATATTTTACAACCTGGATTAACGGCCGACGTGACTGTCCCGCAAATGCCGGATCGTCATTTCAAAGCTGAATTTTTAACCTCAGCGAATGGGTTTGACCCGATTACCCGAACGGCGATTACAGAGTTCACGATAGAAAATGAAGATCGAGCTCTTTGGCCTGGATCCTACGGCGCAGTCACAATTACAGCGCCACTTAAAGGCGATACGCTCATCATTCCATCCAGCGCTCTTGTTTTCCAAGAAGCCTCAACAGAAGTCGCCGTTTTGGATGCAGAAGATCGCGTTCACTTTAAACCGATTAAAGTTGGGAAATTGATGGATGGGTTCACTGAGGTACTCAGTGGAATTTCAACCGCCGATAGGCTTGTTCAAACGCCTAGCGCCGCATTGCTTGAAGGCGACAGAGTGCGCGTTGTCACGCCTAGACCTGGCTATGAAGATAAAACGATCAAGTCATCGATCAAGAGCAACAAAGAAACCGATAAAACAAAATCTGCTGAATGAAAAAATTAGGCACATACGCCACATGGCTCAAAAACGCCTACCGCTTTTTAAATAAAAGCGGCTTGGGTTTTTTGGCGTTTGCCCTTGCGCTCTCAGCTTGTAATGCGGTGCCGCATGTTGACCTAGCCCCGCCCTATGAGCCTGTCGAATTTGTTGTGCCAGATTCCTACCATGGCTCAGGTCCATTTTTAAAAGCCCGTCCGTCAGATGACGAAATCCGACTCGATTGGTGGACGCTCTTTCATGATCCTGTTCTCAATAAGCTTGAGGACCAGGCCATGGCGTCAAACCCCAGTCTGCAAGCTTCAGCCGAGCGCTTTGTGCAAGCGCGAGATATGATGATGAAGGCGCAATCGCGTCTTTTACCGCAAATCGGTTTAAACGCCGATTCATCCGACAATAAGCAATCCACGAATTCGCTTTTTCGCGCACCAACGACAACCTTTTATCCTGGCAGCCCAGTCTACGACACCCGCGTCGCCACAGGCAGCCTGGCCTCATGGGAACCTGACTTTTGGTCAGCCATTCGCAACACAACGCGCGCTCAAATCCACCTCGCCCAACAACGCGCCGCTGAATATTGGCTAGCGCGCCTTAGTCTTCAGGCTGAGATTGCATCTAATTATTATATTCTACGCGGCTATGACGCGCAGAGTTACGTTTATAAGCAGTCTATTGATTACTATAAGGAATCTCTTCAAATTGTAACTGATCAGTTCAATGGTAAGATTGCCTCTGAACTCGATGTGGCTCGTGTAAAATATCTCCTTCACGATACGGAAGCTAAATCGGAAGAAGTAAAAGCCGATCGGGAAGTTACGGAGCATGCTATTGCAGCTCTGTTGAACGTTTCCGCATCTAGCTTTAAAATTACGCCAGTCGGCGAATTACAAATGGCGAAATTTAAGCTGCCGCGCACACTACCCTCTAGTCTTTTGGAACGCCGCCCAGATGTCGCAAGCGCTGAGCGTGAAATGGCGCAAGCAAATCGCGTTATTGGCATTGCTCGCGCGGCGTTTTTCCCTAATGTCGTTTTTAGACTTGGCGGCGGCTATGAGGATAAAGCCTTTAACCTTTTTTCGCTTGCCAATAGCCTGTGGTCTTACGGCTCAATGGTCTCGCTGCCTATATTTGAAGGCGGCATGAGGCGGGCTGAATTACAGCAATCCTGGTCGATTTACCGGGAAACAGAGGATAAATATCGCGCGACGGTCTTAAATGCCTTTCGTGAGGTTGAGGACGGTTTGAGCCTAACAAATCGCATGACGGAAGCGTCAAAGAGACAGGATCTTGCCGTTGCAGCCGCTCTTGAGCAGCAAAATCTAACCATGGAACTGTTCCGCGGCGGCTTGATCTCCAGTCTTGATCTTGTTTATGCGCAAATCAACACGCTTGAAGCACGGATCAATAGCGTCAAAATTAAAGCGCGCGTTTTAGAATCTGCAGTCTTACTAGTTAGATCCTTAGGCGGCGGCTGGGATCGCGAGCGCCTACCAAAAGATAAAGAAATCCAACCCTTTGAGCCGTTTCAATATCGCAACTTGGACAAGCCAGAGTCTGTAGGCGACATAGACGTCTCTACGCAGGATCGATCGCTGTTTGATAATTTAACGGGTAACAATCTTCACTAAACAATAGCCGATTATTAGTAGGCCTCGTCCAAGATTTCTCTAGCTTTGAGATCTTGTAACTTAACTTTCTTTTTACGCATGTTCTTACTTGGCTTAGCGGCCAACCAGACAAAGAGCGCGAGCAGAGCAAACAAGAAGCCGCCTAGCAAAAAAGCGTCTCCCAAACCAAGCAAAGCGGCCTGCTGTTTCATTAAGCGTGCGATCTGCGCTTGCGCGACCGGCTCGCTCATGCCGAGCGCTTTAAATTTTTCAATGAGCTGGGGTAAAAGATCGAGAGAAGCAAAGCGTCTGCCGCCAAGATGATCTGCAAGATCCAATTGATGAAATGGCGCTCGGCGAAAAGCAACAACGCCTTGTAACGTAATTCCCATTGCACCTGCAGCAGTTCTTAACATTGATAATTCTTCAGCAGCGCGAATAAGTCTTTGTCCTGACATGCCCTGAACAGCAAGGGCAGAAGTTGGCGCAAAGAATGTTGCAAGAAAAAATCCAAAAAATATCATTGGTGTTGAAATTTGATCAAATGAAGCTGTTTTATCAAATAGTCCTAGCCAAGTTAGAACGACTGCAAACCCAACAAAATTAAAACAGGCAAGAAAACGAAGATCGATATCTTTAATCAGCTCATGAATAAAAGAAATCATTGGAACCGCAAGAATAGCCATCATAAGATAAACAACGCCAGCTAAAGACGACGTATAGCCTAGCAACGTTTGTAATTGACCGACAAAAACGGATAATGTTCCTTGAACAACCAAAAAACCAACGACGGAACATCCCATGGCTACTGCATAATTGCGATAGCCATAAAGTCTAATTTCCAAGACAGGATGACGCTCTCCCATCTCCCAGATAATGAAACTAGGCAGCGCAAGAATAACAAGAATAAGCAACAGCAATAAAAAGGGTGAGCCAAACCAATCAAAATCATTGCCTTGGTTGAGGATTGTCTGAGTCCCAACCAGAATTAAAGTGAGTAGCAAAACGCCAATTGGATCAAAACGCGTGATCCTACGCGGATATTTTCGCCCATAAAGCAAAGCGAAAACAAAGCCAGCTATGGAAACTGAAAGAAAAATATTAGAATAGAATAGCCAACGCCAATTGAAATATTCCGCCCAGAATCCGCCCATAAAAACGCCAAAGGTAAAGGGCGCCATGCTCTGCATTGCCCAGAAGCCGACACCATAGGTGCGATATCGCTCAGGATATTCGTTGAGCGCCAATAATTGACCAATCGGCAATGCGATGCCGCCAGCAAGGCCTAATAAAAACCTCGCTATAACGAAAAAAGAAATTGTTTCACTTAAAGAACATGCAAAAGACGCGAAGGCAAAAGCAATTAATGCTGTAATATAGACTTGATAGTCGCCATATCGACCTGCAAACCACCGCGCCAGCGGCAATCCCATCACGATACCCATCATGGCATCCGTCGTGCCCCAGGTTCCAAAACTCGGGGTGACCCCTTGCAGGCTGCCGGCCGCATAGGGAACAAGCACTGTATATCCGGGAATATTCGAAAGGATGATGATATTAGCGAGCGCTAAGACAAAATTAAGGACGAGAAATCGCCAACTTTTTAATTGATAACTGGCGCTACTATGCATCATTAGCCTTGATCTGTTTCCGCATAGCGCTTGAATTGAATGAGTAAGGATAATCTTATGATTTAAGCCACGCGGCAAGCAATAAAAAAGCTACTCGCTCAACATTAACAAAAGAATAGATGCGGAGGTCTATCTCCTAAAGTTAGATTTTTAACCCCACCTAATTCAAGATTGATCCAGGAAGGGCAGCCCACACACCTGTCCCTCTCTATTAATAACCATTTGATATAAAATGGCTTTATTATCTGGGCGACAAAAGCCAATTTAGCGATGCTTTGCGCCCTGCTCATACCAGATCTTTGAGCGCTTCACGATACTAACGACCGAGAGCATGACTGGCACCTCAACCAATACGCCAACCACAGTGGCAAGCGCGGCCCCCGACTGAAAACCAAACAAGCTAATTGCTGTCGCGACGGCAAGTTCAAAGAAATTGCTAGCGCCAATGAGCGCTGAAGGTCCCGCAACACACCAGGCTACACCCAGCTGTCGGTTCAAAAGATAGGCGAGACCAGCATTAAAATAGACTTGAATCAAAATTGGGATGGCCAAGAGGGCGATAACGATTGGCTGGTTGATAATTTGAGCGCCCTGAAGACCAAATAATAAAACGAGGGTTAGCAAGAGCGCGGATAAGGAAAGAGGCCCCAATACCTTTAAAATTCGCTCTAAAGCGAGGCTCCCGCCTGAATTCAGCAAACTTTTTCGCCAAAGCTGAGCTACAATAACTGGAGCAAGGATATAGAGAACAACAGAAATCATCAATGTGTCCCAAGGGACCGTGATGGATGACAGCCCGAGTAGCAGCGCAACAATTGGCGCGAAAGCTAAGATCATGATCGAGTCATTAAGCGCTACTTGCGAAAGAGTAAAATGCGGCTCGCCGTCAACAAGATTTGACCAAACAAAGACCATTGCTGTGCAGGGGGCTGCAGCAAGCAGGATCAGTCCCGCAATGTAGCTATCAATCTGATCAGCAGGTAAGTAAGGCTTAAAAAGATGCGAGATAAAAATCCAAGCAAGAAGCGCCATTGAAAAGGGCTTTACAAGCCAATTAACCCCGACAGTTATTACAATACCGCGCCAATGATCCTTCACTTCCTTTAAAGCTGAAGGATCAATTTTTAATAACATCGGAATAATCATTAACCAGATGAGGATTGCGACTGGAAAGTTTACTTCAGCTACTGTCATCGCGCCAATTGTTTGAAAAATAGATGGTGCAATCTGCCCAAGAAAAATTCCAACGATAATGCAGAGGCCGACCCACAGCGTCAGATAACGTTCAAATAAATTCATTTTTCTATCTCATAAAATTTATTATCTTGGGTCTTTGTTAAGGCATTTTTTTATTTATTTTACTAAAGGGCTCATGATGCAAAGTTTTAAAAATTTATTGATGGCATTTATTTCTTTGCTTTTGGTAAAACTACTTCGCCATCCTCTTTGGTGAACGCGCCGATTTCTGCATTAGGTAAAATCTCGAGCACCTTCTCAGAAGGTCGACAGAGACGAACGCCCAGTGGTGTTTTTACAATCGGTCTATTAATAAGAATTGGATTTTCAATCATAAAATCAAGCAACTCCCCGTCTGACCACTTCGTGTCCGCTAGCCCTAACTCCTCATAAGGCGCGGCTTTTTCACGCAAAATATCTCTTACTTTCGTTCCCATCATTTTGAGGAGTTCTTTTAAGTCTTTTTTTGTCGGGGGATTTTTAAGATATTCGATTATAACTGGCTCTTCGCCACTACGGCGGATCATCTCAAGCGTATTTCGAGATGTTCCACAGCTGGGATTATGATAAATAGTTATTGTCATGATGATCTAACCTTATAGGATTTGATGCGTTAGGAAATTTTCCTCACAGGGCATAAAATATCCCATTGAAAGTGATAATGCTCAACAGCAAAGCTTTTTCGCTTCATGCTGAACTTCACAGATATCAGATCGTTCACCGCAGCAGTCCTCAAGCAAGAAAGCCGTCAGCTTTTTAAATTCTTCAAGGTTCGCCCGATAAATTATTGATCGACTCCGTCGATCTCCCTCTATCAATTTTGCGCGCGCTAAGACGCCAAGATGTGCTGACATTGTATTTTGCGGCACAGCCAAGAGCCGAGAGATTTCACCTGCCGGTAGGCCAGATGGTTCATAACGAATAAGCAGCCGAAAGGCTTCAAGGCGTGTGGTCTGCGCAAGGGCGGCAAGACTCAAAATGGCTCCGTCTATATCCATATATCCAGATTAACAGATATAATCAAGCAAATCAAGGTGGAAATTCTACCTGAGACTTAATCATAACTATATGTTTAATATATATTTAGCAGGAAAGGCAGCCGCATTTTCCTCGTTCCCTAAAATACTGTCTCCTTAGTCAGGTTTAAATAACGCCGAGGCAGACCAAGGCCTGCCCCGGTCTAGAGTTTATTGCTTGGGCTTAGCGTCAGAGTTTTTCATGTCATTGCCCATTTTGTCATGATCCATGTGCTTCATTCCTTCGCCCATTTTTTCATGACCCATATTTTTCATATGTTCTTTCATTTTATCATGGTCCATATTTTTCATCGCTTCACCCATACCTTCGCCAGAAGCCTGCGCAAAAGCGACGTCGCCGCTAAAAAGGGCGAAGAAAGAAAGACTCAATGCAGCGCTGATAATTCGTTTATTCATCTGTTTTCCTCCTTAAAATCACTCTTCATTTAAAGAGGGTGAATGCTTCATTTAGTATGTTTCAGTCTAATCCATCTCAAATAAAAAGCCTATGAAAGATTATGCTGAGGATTTTAAGTCTTTAAACCGTGCATATATTCTGAATAGTCGCATCCTCTTGAAATTGATGGCTCCTCGCCATACGTCACAAACTAATTCATAGCGGTTAACCCTTGTGTCTCATTAGGCTGTCTAGAATAATGTGTGAGGCAGCGCACAGTAAATCTATCAATTAATTAGACAATGATCTGCCTGACTGAATGCTGCGTCCTTAAGGTGAGTAATTAATTCATGAAAAAATTGATTGGCTGTAGCGCAATTTTTTTCTTCATATGCGGCTACGCATTAGCCTTAGTGGATGCTATCCTCATTCCATCTCCTCACTACACCCCACCCATAGTCGAGAAAAAATTAGAAAGAATTATTCTTGCGGGCGGCTGTTTTTGGGGCATGCAGGGCGTCTATCAGCATCTAAAAGGCGTAACACAAGCAATTTCTGGCTATGCTGGCGGTTCGGCGGAAACAGCGCATTATGAAACGGTCAGCAATGGCCAAACGGGACACGCTGAGGCTGTTGAGGTTACCTATGATCCAAAAAAAATTACGCTCGGCGATATACTCCAAGTCTTTTTTTCCGTTGCTCATGATCCTACGCAAATAAACGCGCAAGGACCCGACGAAGGAACGCAGTATCGCTCTGCTATTTTCACAAACGATAAAATCCAAGAAAAAATAGCTAAAGATTATATTAATCAACTCAATAAAATGCAGATCTTTAAAAATAAAATCGCTACTAAAATAGAATTAGGAAAAACTTTCTATCCTGCTGAAGACTATCATCAAGATTATTTAGAGCATAATCCCACGAAGCCCTACGTCGTCTTTAATGATCTTCCTAAGATTAAAAATTTAGAGAAGCTCTTTCCGCAATTATATAAAGCAACGCCCTCATTGACTACACATTCAGCCAAAGATTTCCATTCAGACCACTAACAAAACTGAGCCATTCCAATCAGCCTGAGTTCATCTCAAATTTTAAGGCCTGTTTTTTTTCATGATTGTGGCTCTCAAGCCCAATGTGCGGCCAGGATATCCCGCAGCGTCAAAATAGCGATTTTTTCCAATAGACTGGATCTGGACAACTGTCTGATTACCAAAGCGATCCGGCGGGGAGATTAAGCTCGACGCTGTCCATTTAGGCACTATTCCTCTTGGCATCGCCTCTGAAAGCACACGACCAATCAACTTCCCCTTATCGTGAAGTTTAAGTTTAAGCAGGTAGGCCATGGTTTTGCCTATATCAGCATTGCTCATTGGCGCTGGGTCAGTAAATTTTTGACGAAAATCCGGACCAATGGCACCACCTACAACTGCCGTGTCTGCGCGACTAAAACTTCCATGTATCCCTTGTCCTTGCTGCAAGATATAATCTGCCACCTCAACACCACAATTGAGAGGATCAGAGCAGCCTGTAGAAAAGGATCTAAAATTTACTACAATAGAGGGCAATGGCGTAACTGCAGACCCTTTCAAATCAACCTTAGATAACGGCAAAGCGCCGGTAATTGGGCCCAGATCGTCTGATACAAAAAGACCGCTGACATAGTCTTGTGTTGATAAAAAGTCGACAACACGCCTTGCTAATTCGCGATCTCCATCCGGCAAATATATCAAATCACTGCCGCCATTCGCCGCGACCACTAATCGGGGATGTATGTTATCTCCCCCAATCAACCCATTACTCCTTTTTGAATGTTCTCCCAGGAGCACAGGCTGGTATTTTGCATCCGGATCTATCAAGGGCATATTAAGACTATGCGCCAAGTCTATTGCTAAAAAACCTGGCGGAAGTAAACCTTTCGGTACATCCGTGTAGTTCTGCGTTGCAGCAAAGCTTGTCCCGCTTTCTTTGGAGATTGTTGAAAATCCATGGTCCGAAGCAACAATAATATTTGTAGTCTCCTTAAGACCAAGAGTTTTCAACGTAGATAGGATTTCAGCTAAATTATTATCTGCATTGTGAATGGCCTTTAACGTTGTTGGCCCATTAATGCCTGGTACCAATCTATTCAGACTATCGCCTTGATTATGCTGTGTCCCATCAGGATCTCTTGACCAAAAAACGAGCATGAAAGGTTTTTTATCTTCCTTGAATTTTGGTAAAATGACCTTAGTTGTAACATTTGCAAAATATGCCTGCTGGATTTCATTACTGTATAAAGCGCCTTGATTTTGAAAATCGCCAGCTTTTGCGTTTTCGCCACGAGACGGCGCCTCAATAGGTAGCCCAGCCGCTTCCAACCGCCGCTTGATCTCCTTATTGAGTGGAATTCCCGCAGGCCGACCTGTACTATCATCAAAGATAAGGGTCCGTTCGCCGCTGCGTTCTGTATGGTCAAAAATCAGCGTCGGGCCCAACTTACCAATACTCGCTGTATTTAATCCAGCCTCTCTTGCAGCTTTCATGACAGTATCTTGATTGAGATAATCGCCAGAATAATGCTCATCTACATCACCAAGAATGGAATCACTTTCTAAATAGGGCGTCAGACTATCTCCCGCGCCTGGCACCTGAAAACCCGCATCAATGGTGTTAGAAAAATCTCCCGTATCTCCCAACTTATGTCCCGTCGCCATTGCAGAGGCATTAGGCGTCGTAAATGTTGGAAACATAGAGTGAGTATTTGAAAATCTTACGCCTTCAGCCATTAAACGCACTAACGTTGGAGCTGTTTCCGGAGTGACTAGACCCGGACGTAAACCATCAGCTATAAAAAAAATCAGATTATGCCTTAATGGCTCAGCACAAGCGGAGACTGAAGTTATTAAAATTAAACAAAAAGCTATGTAGACTTTTTTCATATTCCTAAGCTCTTTTGAAAATTATATTTCGTATATTTGATAACATAAATTTATAACACAGGGAGAATATTAATTCAAAATAGAAAATATAATAGCCGGAGATTTGACCTATTTCTATTAACTAATCATCTTTCCAATCAATTCAGGTGAAAATGCGCAAAGATCTATCTATTTTATAAAGACTTAATGATAGATATGCATTAAGGTTAGACTAGATAGATTTTTTTGGTGTAGAAAAATGGAATTAATTACGGCTTATTTTAAAACAAGCGATGGCGTTTCTCTTCATTCGCTTGAAGCTGGTTCAGGAGATATTCTACTCTTTATCCCAGGCTGGTCACAAACTGCTAGGCTTTTTGAAATATTATTAAAAGATTTAGCGATAGACTATAAGGTTATTGCGCTAGATATGCGAGGCCATGGCGAATCTGAAAAACCAGAACATGGCTATCGACCTTCAAGATTTGCCGCTGACCTTCATGAGTTTATCGAAGATAGAAAATTAAACAATATTACGCTTATCGGTCATTCTATGGGATGCGCCGCGATCTGGAGTTTTCTAGAATTATTTGGCGATAAAAATATCCGAAAAATTGTGCTAATCGATCAGGCGCCCTCTGTTGTTGCTTGGCCGAGCTGGAGCGAGGAAGAAAAGAATTTATGCGGCTCTCTACATACGCCTGAAAGCCTTTTTAATACGCTTAGCCTACTAACCAGCAGTGAAAGCTCACGCATGAGAGAGAGCTATATTCGCGATTGCCTCCTCACAAAACATTGCCCATCTGATATCGCCGATTGGGTTCTTTCCGAGAATATGAAATTTCCAGCGCTTTATGCCGCCCGCTTACTAATGGAGGGGTCGACACAAGATTGGCGGGATATTATTCAACAAATTACTTTGCCCACACTCATCTTTGGAGGCAAAGCAAGTATCTTTAATCCGCAATCACAAATATGGATTTCGCAACAAATTGAAAACTCTACGATACATATTTTTGAGGAATCTGAGGGAGGCAGCCATTTTATGTGGCTCGAAAATCCCAAGAAATTTTTAAAGTTGTTACGAGGATTTTTGACTAAAAAAGATATCTAAATATTTAATATTATGAAAGAATGAGCGCTATTAAACGCTCATGCTCGTAGTTTATATACGGCTTTATAGTTTTAAAGCTTATCTTGGAACAACAACAACTGGAGCTGCCGGCGCAACAACGACTGGCGCTCTGGGAGCTACAACAACAGGACGCCTGACGCCTGGGGCGACAACAGTAGGCCCGCGCGCTACGGGACGGCGCACCCAAGCTGAAGCCGGCTCAATAAAAGACGCAATCAATAGGATTGCCGTTGCAAATGACTTAAGGTTCATAATCTTCATTCTCCAGTGTAGGAACCGCTACTCTAGCCCTTTATAAATGGCAACGAGAAGTAAAATATTTAAATTTAAGTCGACAAAATACTCCCTAAGGCACCGTAAAATCTTCAGTTCAGTAAAGAAATTCTTTTCGCATCTAAAGAAGGATATATTTTTTGGATAGCTGCTAATTTTGATCCTTTAAAAAAGCGTCTAATCGGTGATTTTCTTTTAAATAAAGCTGCATTTTATCTAGCTTCAGCGTTGAAGCATCGCAATCGTATTACTAGCAAAACGGAGACGTTGTGATAAAAGCTTGATGACATAAGAGAGCAATGCTTCACATAAATCAGGATCATCCTTTTTTATTCTTTCAAAACAAGTAAGAGTAAGCTGGTAGATAATACTATCTTCCTCAGCAATAATTGTTGCGCTGCGACGTTCTCGCGTTAAAAAACCCATTTCACCAACTGTCGTATAGCGTCCAAGACTCCGAACTCTCGTCAGTCCGCCGTCTTCGCGCTGAACAGCTATTCCGAGACGTCCATTTAAGATGAAATGCATGGAATTAGCCGCCGCACCCTGCTGCGCAATAATCATTCCTTTTTTAATCTCCAATTTTTCACATGCATTTGCTAATCTACGCGCAAGTTCGCCTGAACCAAGATCGCGCTCAAACCACTCAATAAGATCTCTTACTTCTTGCTGTGGCAGATGATGACGCGAAATGACATCATTCTCACAAGCTTCAAGCGCTTGATCGAGACTTGTCATCACTTGGTCGTCTTGTGATAAAATGGCTAGAAAGTCACCCCGGTGATCTTCAGATATATTCACCAAAATCAACTGTATCCTACGTTCTTTTGCGAGCTGTTTTATTTGACGAAAGCTATGAAAAGCAGATGAGTCAATGCCATTAACAAGTGAAAAATCAAATATCAGGAATTTGCATTTTTCGCGTTGATTAATCGTTAATTTAACACGCTCATAGAGCTTATTGGATGTACCGAAAAACAAATAGCTATGTAAGATAAATCCTTGAACTTCTTCACGATTGGACGCTAATATTACGAGCTCATCAGAGCCTCGATCGAGGGAAGATCGATACTCCGCCCCATCAAAGCAAAATTTAATCGCATTGGTTCTACTTGCGCCATATGCAAAAGTTATACAGCCAATGAGCACCCCAACAAAAATACCTGCGATAAAACCCCAATAAAGAATTACTAAAGTTACTAGTAATAAAACAAAATATTCTCGCCAAGGAATTAGCCGCTTCGCGTCAAAGAGCCATTTTTTTACTAATCCCGCGCCAAGCGTTATAATTAATCCGCCAAGAACAAATTTCGGCACATAATGAGTAAAATTGGCCCCAATATAAATAATTATCGTCGAGATAAGTGCCACTATGACGCCGCTTAGTCTTCCGCGGCCCCCTGCGGCATAATTCAGGGTCGTTCGACTTAAAGATGTACATCCAACATAGCCGCCTAGTAGAGCTGAGGCTAGATTAGCTATGCCAATCGTTTCGAGTTCATTTCTTAAATCAGCCTCTTTTTGCGAAATCAATTCTATACTATTGGTATTCAGCAGCATTGTAATTGCTGTAACAAAAACGACGGCAATAATGTCGCCACTTAAGCCTGGAAGAGCGCTCCACGGAAAGAGCCAGAGATCGCCCAGATCCCATGTTTTTACAAGCGCAACTTCTCTTGGCGCATGGATAAACCATTCCTGGGTAGCAGCACTACTAAAACTTAGACCCAAAAAGAAAAGATATAAATGCGCACCAATTACACCCAAGATAACGCTCACGGGCAGCGCATAGGGACTCCGCCAGAGTTTTTGTAAGGCATTAATCATGAGTGCGAGCGCAAAAGCAGCGCTAATTTTTTCTAATTTATTGCTTTGTAAAATTTCAATCAGGAAATTAAAGCTAAACCCTCGATCAAGAACAATACGGATCCCACCATTAATCATCAGCCAACCAGTTGCTGCAAGAAAACCGCCAATAACTGGAAAAGGAATAAAGCGGATAGCGTTCGCAGCCCGTAAAACACCCAGTAGCCAAAGGATTAGGCCTGTTAGACCCGTTGATAGCGCAATGACAATCATCACCGGCGCCAATAAATCATCTGGATCGCCAATATCATTTAACTTAACAATAAGCGCAGAGACTAAACTTGCAGTAACAGCGGCCGTGGCTCCATCCAGACCAGCGATGACAAAAGGAATGGAGCTGCGTAAAGCCATTACGCCCGAGCCAATAGCCATCGCTAAGAACGTTGCGGCTAATCCATAACCGCTCCAGGGCTTCATTTGGCCAGAAAAAATGAGATTTGAAAAAGTAAGGCCGTAGGCGATTGCGACAACACCGCTTGTCAAGCCGCCAATTATATCCCCAACAAGGTTTTGCCGTAGCTGAGAAAAAATATTGTTCACCCCTTCCCCTTCTCCGCGTCGCAAAACAAAAAGAAACTTTATGTTGGGTTTTCCTATGGAAATTGATATTCTAAGAGCGTGTTGGCGCTAAAAATTCCTAAATTGTCGATTGAATTTTAGCAATAGTCTGAGGTATTCTTAACTCAATTGAGCCTCTTGCAAAACTCTTGAGGTTTTAAGAGATCAGAAGCCCCTTTGAAGCCCAATATTATGTGACAGATAGTTTTATAGCTGATTTTATTGCTTGTCGCCAAAAATTGAGCTTTG
>Ga0194120_10002766_pt1 | contig 29618 bp, 32 predicted proteins | sample TA2MahCa65mmetaG_FD_148642 | JGI IMG/M metagenome (GOLD analysis project Ga0194120, IMG submission 148642) | Freshwater microbial communities from Lake Tanganyika, Tanzania - TA2015019 Mahale Deep Cast 65m | ecosystem: Environmental > Aquatic > Freshwater > Lake | place: Tanzania: Lake... | reverse complement strand
CTGGTCGAGGTGTTCGCCCGCCGCCTGATCATCCAGGAAAAGATGACCGCCCAGATCGCCAACGTCATCAACGAGGAGCTTCAGCCCAAGGGCGTCGCGGTCATCATCGAGGCGGTGCACCAGTGCATGACCACCCGCGGCGTGCACAAGCCCGGCACGACGCTAGTCACCAGCCGGATGCTCGGCGCGTTCCGCGACGACGCGACCACGCGGCGCGAATTCCTCGCCATGGTCGGCAAGCTCGGCGGCGGCGCCGGCGAATTCGCCTAGAACAAGTTTCCGACGGAGGCATACCCCTCCCCCAATCCCCCTCCCGCAAGGGGAGGGGGGATATTCCCAAAATAACCCTCCCCCTCGACGGGGGAGGGTTGGGGTGGGGGTGGAATGCGGTCCTAGCGCACCCAGTTGGCGAGGTGCTGACGGACGTTCTTCTCGATTTCGGCGTCGAAATCCTTCATCAGTCCCTCGATCAGGTCGAACTTGATCCGCTCGCGTTCCTGCAGCGAGGCGTCCTCCGGCACCGTGGTCCAGCGGCTGGCGATGGCGTTGGCGGCGGCGCGCCGGTTGACGTCGTTGATTTCGATCGCCGCCTCGACCTTGGCGTCGTAGCGTTCCGACTGCTGCTTGGTGAAATAGCCGCGCATCGACGTGTCGCGCGGAAGCTTGGTTTCCGTCACCGAGGCGTCGAGAATGACGAACCGCGCCGGTGCCGAGCCGCCGACCGGCTTGAGGCGCTGGCTCGCCCAGCGCTCGAGCGCGCGGGCGGGCGGAACCGGAAACGTGTGCTCGACGTTGGGCGCGCGCAACGTGGGCGCGAAGCGCAAATCGATTTCCACCCGCTGCACCGCGAGCGCGAGCGGCGGCAGGTGCGCGAAGGTGAGGTCGGGAAGTTTCTGCGCCGGCATCTGGGTCTCGCAGCCGGTAAGCAGGGCAGCGCCGAGGATCGCGGCGGCGAGCGCCGAGCGTGTGCGCGCTTCAATCGTCGTCATGTTCCGTTCTCCATGCTTTTCCGTCACCCGAACCGATATTGTCGCATGCGGTTTCACGCCCGTTCAAGCGTTGCCGACATATAGGCGCGCCAGCGCATCCATATCGAAGCGGTAATGAGTTCCGCAAAATTCGCACGTCACCGTGACCACGCCGTCGACCGCGAGGTCTTCGATCTCGGCCCGGGGAAACGCGGCCAGCGTACGCTCGACCTTGGCCCGCGAGCAGCGGCAGGCGTGGCGGATTTTACGGACGCGGTAGGCGCGCACGCCGTCTTCGTGGAACAGGCGGGCGAGCAGGTCGGTGGGTTTCAGCCGGTCGTCGAGCAGCTCGGCGGCGGTGACGCTGCTCGCGAGCGTCACCACCCGACGCCAGTCCTCTTCCGCGTCCTCGTCGAGCGTCGCCGGTTCCGGCGGCAGACGCTGCACCATCAACGCCGCCGCCCGACGCGGCGTTGCGCCCGTCCGATCCGAACAATTCTCGGCGACGACGATGGCGGTTTCCAGTTGCTCCGATTGGCGGAAATAGGTCTGGACGCATTCGCCGAGACGCGCGCCTTCGAGCGCGACGATGCCCTGATAACGCTCGGTACCGGCACCCTGATCGAGGGTGAAGGAGAGATTGCCGGCGCCGAGCAGGCGCGGCACCGGGGCGGAACCGCCGCGCTCCGCCGCGGCGACGCGGGCGGCGTCGACCCGGGCATAGCCGCGAAGCGCCCCCTCGCTGGTCATGTCCGCGACCATCAGGCCGATCGGCCCGTCGCCCTGGGTTTGCAGGGTGAAGACGCCCTTGTATTTGAAGCCGCTCGCCAGCAGCGCGGCGAGCGTGACCGCTTCGGCCAGCATCCCTTCCGCCGCCGAGGGAAGGGCGCGCGCGCCGAGAATCGAATCGAGCGCGGGGCCGACCCGAACCAGGCGACCGCGCACGCGCGCGTCCTCGACCTGAAAGGGCTGGATCGCGTCTTCGAACGTGGACGCGGGCGCGGATATCGGAACGGAACTCATCGAACGGATATGGGAAGAGCGCCGCCGGACCGCTAGTCCGCGAGGCACCAATAAAGAATGCCCTTCTGAGCGTGGAGGCGGTTTTCCGCCTCGTCCCACACCGCCGAGGCGGGCCCGTCCATGACCTCGTCGGTCACTTCTTCCCCCCGGTGCGCGGGCAGGCAATGCATGAAGAGCGCGTTCTTCTTGGCCCGCGCCATCAGGCGCGCGTCGACCCGGTAGGGCCGGAGCAGTTTGCGCCGCCGCGCGGCATCTTTGTGGCCCATGGACACCCACGTATCTGTCATCACCAAATCCGCCCCGGCGACCGCGGCGACGGGATCTTCGACCACGGCAACATCGGCGCGCTGGCTTTTGGCCCAGGCCAGCACCGCCGGGTCGGGTGCGAGTTGGCGCGGGCACGCGAGGCGCAGGCGAAAGCCGAACCGCGCCGCCGCGTGAATCCACGACGCGGCCACGTTGTTGCCGTCGCCGCTCCAGGCGACGGTGCGCCCGGCGATCGGCCCCCGCCGTTCCTCGAAGGTCATGATGTCGCCCATGATCTGGCACGGGTGCGAGCGGTCGGTAAGGCCGTTGATCACCGGCACCGTGGCGTGCGCCGCCATTTCGCGCAGTTTCGCCGGATCGTCGGTGCGCAGCATGATGGCGTCGGCGTAGCGCGACAGCACGCGTGCGGTGTCGGCGATGGTCTCGCCGCGTCCGAGTTGCGATTCCGCGCTGCCGAGCCCGACCACCTGGCCGCCCAACTGCTGCATCGCCACCTGGAACGAGGCGCGGGTGCGGGTCGAGGGCTTCTCGAAGATCATGGCGAGGGTCAGGCCGGCGAGCGGCCGGGCGCGGCCCTTGGGCGGGCGGCCCTGCTTGAAGGCCGCGCCGAAACCGAGGATCCGGCGCAGCGTCCTGGCGTCGAGTCGGTCGAGGTCGAGAAAATGTCGTAAAGATGTGCGGGCGCGCGCGCTCATGTCACGCCGCCTTTTCGGCGAGCGACGCGAACACCCGGTCCATGATCGCCGTCGCTTCGCCGATGTGCGATTCCTCGACGATCAGCGGCGGCACCAGCCGGATCACGTTGTCGCCCGCGACCACCGTGAGCAGACCGGCGTCCGCCAGCGCGCTCGCCACGCCGGCGTTCTCCGGGATCGTCTTGAGGCCGATCATCAGGCCGAGGCCGCGCGCTTCCGCGATCACGCGCGGATGGCGCCGGGCGAGGCCTTCGGCCGCGTCCTTGAGCCGGGCGCCCATCGAACGCACCCGTTCGAGAAAACCGTCGGCGAGAATCACGTCAAGCACCGCGTTGGCCGCCGCCATGGCGAGCGGATTGCCGCCGAAGGTCGAGCCGTGGCTGCCCGCGGTCATCACCTTGGCGACCTTTTCGACCGCCAAGGTCGCACCCACCGGAAAGCCGCCACCGAGGCCCTTGGCCACGGCGACGATGTCGGGGCGGATGTCGTCCCATTCGTGGGCGAACAGCTTGCCGGTGCGGCCCATGCCGGTCTGCACTTCGTCGAGGATCAGAAGCAGGCCGAATTCGTCGGCGATCGCGCGCAGACTTTTCAGGTAGCCCGGCGGCGCGGCGCGCAATCCGCCTTCGCCCTGGACCGGCTCGACCAGGATGGCGGCGGTCTCGGGGCCGATGGCGGCGCGGGTTTCGTTCAGGTTGCCGAACGCCACCCGGTCGAAGCCGCCGACCACCGGATCGAACCCCTTCAAGTGCTTGGCCTGGCCGCCGGCGGCGATGGTCGCGAGCGAGCGGCCGTGGAACGCGTCCTGGGCGACGATCACCCGGTAGCGGTTGGGCTGGCCGGTTTCGTCGTGGTAACGCCGCGCCATTTTCAGCGCGCACTCCATCGCCTCCAGGCCGGAGTTGGAGAAGAACACGGAATCGGCAAAGCTCGCCGCCACCAGGCGTTCGGCGAGTCTTTCCTGGCCGGGAATGCGGTAGAGATTCGAGCAATGCCAGAGCGTCGCCGCCTGCTTCTGCAGCGCCTGGACCAAGTGCGGATGGCAATGGCCGAGCGAAACCACCGCGACGCCGGCGCCGAAGTCGAGCAGGCGACGGTTGTCGGTCGTATAAAGATACATGCCCTCGCCCCGCGCGATGGCGAGGTCGGCCCGGGCATAGGTGGGCATCACAGGCGAAATCACGGTCGTCGCTCTCGTTGGTCGTATGCCGGCATGAAATCCGGGAAAGCCGGCCGGGAAAGCCGGGGAGTATCGGGGCCGGGACCCGGCGTGTCAATTCGGGCCGGGGGCACGGTTCGCCGAAAACAACGATCTTTCAATGCGTTGGCGCGGTCGGGATGTCAGGCCTTGAGCTTGTAGCCGGTCCGGAACATTTGCCAGCAGCCGAACCACAACGCCGCGTTCGCCGCCGCCAAGACCGCGACGCCGAGAACAGGCGAGACGTCGGCGTAGCCGATCACCCCGTAACGGAATCCGTCGATCATATAGAAGAACGGATTGAGCAGCGCGATGTGCACGAACGCGTCCGGCAAACGTTCGAGATTGTAGAACGTCCCCGACAGGAAGGCGAGCGGCGTGACCACGAAGTTGGTGACCGCGGCGATGTGGTCGAACTTCTCCGACCAGATGCCGCCGGCGATGCCGATCAGGGACAGCATCAGCGACGCGGCGACGAGATGGAAGAGCGCGTAGCCCCAATGATCGATGCCGATACCGACGAACGGCGCCATGGCGAGCATGGTGAGCACACCCACCGCCACGCCGCGCGTCGCGCCGCCGAAGGCGAAGGCGAGCGTCAGCTCGTGCGCGGTCAAGGGCGGCATCAGGGTATCGACGATGTTGCCCTGGACCTTGGCGATGACGATCGAGGACGACGTGTTGGCGAAGGCGTTCTGCGCCACCGCCATCATCACCAAGCCCGGCGCCAAAAAATCGATGAAGGGGATGCCGGCGATCTCGGCCCGGTCGGGGCCGATCGCCAACATGAACACGGCGAGAAACAAAAGCGTCGTCACCACCGGCGCGACCAGCGTTTGGGCGTAGACCTTGACGAAACGACGCACCTCGCGCGCGTACAGCGTCCATACCCCGATCCAGTTGTGAGCCATCGCGGTCATGCGTCTTTCCTTTCGGCGCGACGGCGGATTATATAAGGTCTCCGCCGCCTGCAAACTGGGGGCGCAAATCGGAGATCTTCCCCATGCCCTTGAGCGACGCCGACGCCCAGGCCTTGGCCCGCGCGTTCCTTGAAGCCGAGCGGAATCGCGCGCCGATCCCGCCCATCGGCGAGGCGCGCCCCGATCTCGGCCTCGACGACGCCTATCACATCCAGGATGCCCTGATCGCGCTGCACGTCGCAAACGGCCTGCATCCGTTCGGAATCAAGGTCGGCTCGACTTCGAAAGCCGCGCAACGCCGTTTCAAGACCGTCGAGCCCGCCATCGGCACGCTGTTCCTGCAGCGCCAGGTCGCCAACGGCGGCGCCTGCGCGATCGAGCGCCTGATCGCGCCCCGGATCGAATGCGAAATCGCGGTCCGGATGGGCGCCGACCTCAAGGGCCCCGGCGTGACGCCGGAGGACGCCGAGGCCGCGTTCGGAAGCCTGATGGGCGCGTTCGAGATCATCGACGCCCGCACCCGGGACTGGCGGATCAAGGGGATCGAGCTGGTCGCCGACAACGCGGTCAACGCCGGGTTCGTGCTCGGGCCCGAGAAGCCGGCGAAAGGGTTGGACGCCGCCGGGGTCAGCGTGCTGTTCGGGCGCGACGGCGACAAGCCGACCTACGGCTCCGGCGCCTCGGTCCTGGGCGGGCCGAAATTCGTGGTCGCTTGGCTCGCCAACTGGTTGGGCGCGCGCGGGAAAACCCTGAAGGCGGGCACCGTGGTGCTGACCGGTTCGCTCTCCGAAATCCTGCCCGCGAACAAGGGCGACCGCTTCAAGGCGGAGTTCACGCCGCTCGGCGATGTCGAGGTCCGCTTCGGCTGAATGCCGCGCCCCGCGGGCGGTGGCCGTGCCCCCGTGTGCCCTGTCCTTGCGCCTTGCCTACCCGATCCCGCCGTTTCGAGATCCTGGGGCAAACCTTTATTATTCAGGGCCATACCGGTTATCGCCTTGCGGCTACCGGGTTGCGCGGGACGGCGGAGCCGTCCAATAATGGCGAGGCTTCACGCGCAAGCGACCGAAAATACGCTTGGAACGTCCACCCGATAATCAGGGTCAAGACTCATGGCGGCGGACATACCTAAGGGCCGGATCGGCGGCACGCCCAAACCGCGCGTCCCCGTCCGGCCGACGAAGCCGGCCGCGGTTGCCGAAGCTCCCGCCGGGGCAACCCGTTCCGGCCCGTCTCCGAAAGCCGCCGCCAAAGGACCCCTTCCAGGGCCCGCCGCAACGGCAAGACCCGTCGTGCCCAAGGCCGCTCCTCCGGCGGCCGCCCCATCGAAGACCGCTCCGGCGAAGCCTGCCCCGGCAGCCGCCGCGTCGAAGGCTTCGCCGCAGCCGGATCCAACGGAAGCGCTCCGGGACGCGCGCGGGCGCGAAGCCAAGCGCCTGTTCGCCCTCGGCGCCGCGCTCCACCGCCAAGGCCGGATCGCCGACGCCGTGCGCGCCTACGGCCGCGCGATCGTGTTCGATCCCGCCTTCGCCGACGCCTATGCCAACCTCGGCGCCGCGTTCCGGGCCCAAGGCAAGTCCGAGGCCGCCGTCGCCAGCGCGACGCGCGCGCTGACGCTCGCGCCCGACCGGGCCAATTTCCATTCCAACCTCGGCAACGCGCTGCGCGACCAGGGGCGGCTCGAGGAAGCGGCCCAGGCCCTGCAGCAGGCGCTGCGGCTCGCGCCCGAGGCGCCCGAGATTCTTTACAACTTCGGCCTGGTGCTGCGCGACATGGGCCGGCTCGACACCGCGCTGTCGTGCTTCGACGCGGTGCTCAAGGCCCGCCCCGATCACGCCGAGTGCCGCTACGACCGCGCGCTCGCGCTTTTGCAGGCGGGCGATCTCAAGCGCGGCTTCGCCGAGTACGAGGCGCGCTGGAAGCTCAAGCGCAATCCGCCGCGCGCGTTCGACCGGCCACGCTGGAACGGCCAGGCGATGCCGGGAAAGACGCTGCTCGTTCACACCGAGCCGGGTTTCGGCGACGCCATCCAGTTCGCGCGCTACATAGCGCTCGCCAAGCAACGATCCGGCGCCACCCTTCTGCTCGAAAGCCCGGCCGAACTGGCCCGCCTGATGGAAACGCTGCGGGCGGTGGACAAGATCGCGATTCAGGGCGGGCCCTTGCCCGCGTTCGACGCCCATATCCCGATCATGAGCCTGCCCGCGCTCATGCAGACCGCCGCGACCACCATTCCGGCGACCGTGCCTTATTTGAGCGCGCCCGAAATCCGCGCCGTCGGCCTGCCCAATCTCGCCACTGGCGCGTTCAAGGTCGGGATCGCCTGGGCGGGCGCCGCCGCTCGCGCCGAGGGGCACCGCTCGTGTCCGTTCGTCCATTTTCTCGAATTGCTGCGGGTTCCCGACGTCATCCTTTACAGCCTGCAAACCGGAAAGGCGGCCGAGGACGCGCGCGCGCACGCGGCCGAACCGCTGGTGTTCGAAACCGGCCATCTGCTCGCCGACTACGCCGACATGGCGACCGCCATTCTCCAGCTCGATCTGGTCGTCAGCGTCGATTCGACCTGCGCGCATCTCGCCGGCGCGCTCGGCAAGCCGGTCTGGACGCTGCTGCCCGACGTTCCCGACTGGCGCTGGACCGCGCGCGGCAAGAACACGCCCTGGTATCCGACCATGCGCCTGTTCCGCCAAAAAACGCGCGGCGACTGGAGCGGGGTCGTCGCCGAGGTCGTCGCCGAATTGGGCAACATCGCGACCAAACGTCCGCGATCCGGCTGATCCATGTCCGCCGCTCCGCATCAACCGCCCGCCCGCAAGCCGACCCTTACCGACCTGTTCCGTCGCCTGCTCGGAATCCCTTCGCCCGAGGAACGGATCGAGGTGCGGGTCGCGCCCCTGATCGGCGACGACGAGGCCAAGACCGCGACCCGGCACGTGGCGGCGATCTTCGCCGGCAACAAGCGCTTTCCCGTCCGCATTACCGCCAAATCCTTCCCGTCCAAGGGGCCGACGCCGGCCTTCCCGGATGCGCCGGCGGACAACGCGGTTCCGCCGCCGTCGCAGTTCAGCTTGATCGCGCCGCTGGCGCGCCAATTTCTCGCCGCCGAACGGGGCGATCTTCTGATCTTCGGCGACGTTTCCGGCGACCGGCTGCTGCTGCGTTTCTCGCCCCTGGTCGCGCCGGAAGAGGACGCGCCCGATGCCTTGAGCGCGGGCGTTCCGCTTATCGTTCCGGCGGAGATGGGCGACGGCGCGGTTCATTTGGTCCGCGCCGCCGGGCTTACGGTGGTCGCGCCGGGACAGCCGCTCAAGGCGGCGACCGTGAACGCCGCCCTGGCCGCCGTGATCGCGCCCGCGCTCCGGGCGGCCGAGGCGCTGAAGGCCACGCTCGACGGCCAGGAAAAAGGGCTCATGCTGCTGGCGTTCGCTTCCGCGCTCGCGCGCGTCGGCTACACGCAGGGCGCCGCGCCGCTCCTGCAGCAGGCGATCGACCATTACCGCGCCGCCGCCGAGGCGTTCGGCCGCGACAAAGGCGCCTACGAGTGGGCGATGGCCGAGCGCCTGCTCGGCTCCGAACTGCTGGCGCTGGCGGAACGTTCCGACGACAAGACCGCGCTCGCCGGCGCACTCGCCGCCCTGCAGGCCGCGGCCCAAGCCTTGACGCGCGAGACCGCCCCGCGCGATTGGGCGGCGGTGCAGCATCGGCTGGGGATCGCGCTTCAGCGCATGCACGAGCAAACTTCGTCGGTCGAGCATCTGAAACAAGCCTTGACCTCGTTCCAGGCGGCGCTGCACGTCTTCACCCGCGCCGAGCACCCGCAACGCTGGGCCGACATCATGACCAGCGTCGGACACGCGGGGCATCTGCTCGGCCAGATTCTGTCGAGTCCCGAGGTCCTGGAACGCGCGGCCAGTGCGTGCCGCCAAGCGATCGAAATCCGGCGCAAGGAATCCCACCCGCTGTTCTGGGCGGCGAGTCAGAACACTCTCGGCTCGGCGCTGTTCGCGCTCGGACGGATGACCGGATCGATCGAAGCCCTGGTCGCGGCGGAGGAAGCGTTCGACGGCGCGCGCGAAGTTTATTTCGCGCGCGGGGCGGAAAAGCTCGCCATGATCGCCGAAAAGAACATGGTCCGCGTCCGCCAGTTGCTGCCCGCCGGCAAAACCAAGCCCGGCGGCCCCAAGGGCTGGTACGAAATCGAGGACGAGGAAGAGTGGAAGAAAATGAAGGGCGGTAAAGAAAAGAAGAGTTGAGCGCCGTCGTTTTACGACAAACGCGCGCGCAGCGCCCGCAGGTAACGCAGATCGCTCCGTTCGAACCGCCCGTCGCCGAGATCGCCGCGAAGCCCTTCGATGTCCTCGCGGGTCGAATCCGAAATATTGTCCATCGCCAGCAACGCCGCAATCAGGCCGCGCGCCTCGTCGGCTTCCTTGGGGGCGAGCGTTCCGGCCGTTTGGTCCGAGACAGCCTCGCCGTGCTTGTCGCCCATGTCGGTTGGCGCGTCGGTCGACGCGTCCGTCAGTGCGTCCGTCGGCGCATTTCGGGGACGCGTGAGGATTTCGTCCCAGGTCGCTCCCGATTCCTTGATGAGGCGCGCGATCTCGCGGCCCGCCGCGAGGGCATCCTTGTCGGCGGCGGCGTCGAGCCGTCCCAACAGATCGATCAGCCGGTCGCGATCAAGATCGGACATCTTTCAGGCTCCGGAATGCCGTTAACCACGTTTCGCCCCGATGCCGTTGTTACGGTCGAAGCCGCGCGCGTTGGCGCGCCCGGAAGGACTCGAACCTCCAACCCTCAGATCCGTAGTCTGATGCTCTATCCAATTGAGCTACGGGCGCAAACCGCGAAGGGCCCGGTCGGCACGTCCGGCCCTAATAACGCGAAAGAAGGGTCGGGAACCTAACGCGGAGGGGGCGGGTACGCAAGGGCGCGCAACCCGACGCCGCGAGGCCGACCGGACGCAAAGAGTCCTTGAGGATTAGGAACTTGTGCCCCCTAGGGGCATTGAGTAATATCGCCCGAACCAATGCACGGGGGGAGGGTTTCCCCTGCCGACGGGGCGCCTGGCGGGAGCGGTGCCCACGCTGCGGCCGGGCCAAGGAAATCACGCCACATGGGAAATTCACGCTTGGGAAAATCCAGCTATCGCAACGTTCTGCTCGGCGCGACACTTCTCGTCTCGGCCTGCGCGTTCACCGAAGAAGCCCTTTGGCCATCCCTGACCGGCGAGGATCCGGCCGGGCGTAATCGCGGCCAAGCCGCCCAGGCGACGCGCGCCGCCCAGCCAGGCCAGGTGTCCCAGGCCGCTCCGGCGCCGATGGCGATGCCCGCGCCCACCGCCCAGCCGCCCCTCGGCACCGGCGTGTTCCAGCCGACCGGGGTCACCCCCGGAACCCCCACCGGGACCGAAGTCGGCCGCAAGGTCAACGATATGCGCGAAGAGCTGCGCCAGGTCCAAGGCGCGATCTCGACCCACAACACCGCGCTTCAGCAAATTCGCGCCAAGATCATCCAGGATTCCCAGCGCTATCACGGCACCATCGCCGCCGTGAACGCCCGCCTCCAGATCGGCACCACCCCCGGCAATCCGATCCTGGTCCAGCAGTACAACAGCGCCCAGACCGACCTCGAAAAGCTGCATGAAGACGTGGGCGAGATGAACAAGCTCGCCACCGACGTCGCCGGCACATCGAGCAAGGCGGCGTTCCTGTCGGAAGCTTCCCGCGCCACCCGCGGCGTTTCCGGCGCGGTCGACGAAGACCACCGCCAGCTCTCGGTGCTCGAGGACGAAGTCGACCGCACCGTGGTGCTGATCGACCGCCTGATCAAGGAAGTCTCCACCGACGTCCGCCGCCAGACCAACTACATCGCCGGCGAAAAAGCCAACCTCAACACCGTCGGCGCCGCCATCAAGACCGGCGAGATCTACGGCGCGAGCCTCGGCCAGATCGCCAAGGACGCCCAGGAACGCGCCAATCCGGTCGCCGCCGGCGAGGCCCGCGACCCCGGCGGCCGGCGCCCGCTCGTGGTTATTCGCTTCGACCGCACCGATGTGCCCTACCAGCAGGCCCTCTATTCGGCCGTGAGCCGGGTTCTGGAGCGCCGTCCCGACGCGGTCTTCGACTTGGTCGCCGTGGCGCCCGCCGTTGGCGGCGCCGCGCGCGAGGCCGTCAACACCAACCGTTCCCGCCGCCACGCCGAAGGCGTGCTGCGTTCGCTGGTGGAAATGGGCCTGCCGCCGTCGCGGGTTGCGATCTCGACCCGCACGCTGGCCGAGGCCCGGGTCAACGAGGTTCATCTCTACCTGCGCTGAACGATCGCTCTTCGAGCCAAACGAAAACCGCGCGCCCCGATATGGGGCGCGCGGTGTTTAGAGCGCTTATGTGGCGAGGCTCAGAACTTCATCTTGGCGGAAATCTGCGCGCCATACTGTTCCATGCTGACGAACGACCTGCCGCCGCCCTGGGCATAGGAGTCGGACCCGGCCGGATTGTTGGTGACGGTATTTTCCGGCGACCAGAAGGCGCTGGCGCCCAGTTCCCACGTGGGCGTCAGCTTGTAGGATGCGCCCGCCGTGAGGTGATGTTCGGAAATCGCCGGGAACAGGAAATTGGCGAACAAGTGTTCCTCGTCGATCGGCGACTTGCCGTAGTTGTAGCCGATGCGGCCGGTGAGCTTGTCGGTCACCTCGTAGGCCGCGCCCACCGCGAACACGAACTGGTTGTGCCAGCCGAAACCGCCGTCGGCCGGCTCCTTGCCGCCGATCGATTTCACGCTCTGCCAGGCGATGTGTTTGACGTCGCCGGCGAGGTCAGCTTGGGCACCGGCGGGGGCTTGATCGCCAAGCCGACGCCCCATTGCGGGGGCATGTCCATCGGGCCTTGGAAGGTCCGGGCGAGCCGGTATTTTTCGTAACGCTCGGACCAGACGCGCGAGCGATAGGTGGCCCCGAGCGACAGGATCGGATCGGGCTGCCAGAACACGCCGAGATGGAACCCGGCGCCCATGGAACTGTCGGTCTGCTGCTTGTTAGCGGCGGAAAGCTGGGCGGCGCCGTGACCGAGTGAATCGGTCTTCATGTCCTGATAGGAGATGATGACGCCTAAGCCGAACGACCAGTTCTTGTCCTGAGGAGGGGTGTAGGACACCGACGGCTCGAAGAAGAAATAGCGAGTGCGGATCTGGTGATCGTGTCCGCCGTTGTTGCCGAACCCAGCCCCGGTACGCCGATGCGGCCAGTCGGTGGCGCCGCCGCCGCCGGGGAAGGCGGAGAAATTGAAGGCCCACTGGTCGTTGTGTTTCCAGTTGATCGCCAGAGTGCCGTCGGGGAAATCGGAGGCTTCGCTGTCCTGAGGCGTGGCCGTGTTGTTGCCGTTGGCGGTCCCTTTGACTTGGCCGGTCACGTCCGCGTGCAGCCAACCGGCCGAAATCAGCAGCTCGCGTCCGGCGCGGCCCGAAAGCGCGGGATTGAGAATCGCGCCCGCGGCGTTGCCCGTGACCGCGATGCCGGCGCCGCCCATGCCGCAGTTGTCGGTGCCGTAGCAGATCGGGTTCATGCCGTTGGTCGCGGCCGCGTCGCGCGGCAAGCCCGCGAGCGCGCTGGTCGCCAAGAGCCCGAGAGCAAAAATCCGGATGGTCGGTCGCATGAGTCTTTTCCCCTTCGATAAGTCGTGAGGCCACCCTCGCCGCCGTCGCGTCGGTCGCGCGGCGAAACGAGCGTTCTTGCTTGTTTTCTCGATTGTTACGACTAACCGAACAAAAATGACCCGATGTAGTATCGGAATACGCAAATGCGTTTTTCGTCCGAGTGTGCCCTTTTGGTCACATGGTTTTTAATCCCATAGTTGAGATTCCGAATGAAACTCATTTAAGCCTGGATCGCAGGCTTTTCCTGGCAACATTCCCCCCCGCCGCGGGAATCTCCCGGAAAACGGCCGATTTCCGTAGGCAGCGGGTACTACCGCGCGGCCGAAGGCGGCGCCTAAGTTTTTGATCGAATTGGGCTTGATCCGGTTGCGCGAACGCTACATTTCTCCGGTGCGAGGGGTGCCAGGCCGCAACCGACCACAATTTCCTTCATATCGAGAGGAACGAAGCGCGCCATGACCGCCGAATCCGCCAACCAGAAACGGATGTCCATCATCGTCACCAAGGGCACCCTCGATTGGGCCTATCCGCCGTTCATTCTCGCGACCACGGCAGCGGCCATGGACGTCAAGGTGTCGATGTTCTTCACCTTTTACGGGCTGCAGCTCCTGAAGAAAAGCCTCGATCACCTGCAAATCTCCACCCTCGGCAACCCGGCGATGGAAATGCCGATGATGGGCATGCACATGTCCATGCCCAACCTGATGCCGATCATCCCCGGCGTGGACGCGCTGTGCACGACCATGATGAAGAACCTGATCAAGAAGAAGGGCGTCGCCTCGATCCCCGAGTTGCGCGCGGCCGCGATCGAAGCCGACGTCGGAATCATCGGTTGTCAGATGACGCTCGACCTGTTCGAGATGAAGAAGGAAGATCTGATCGACGGCATCGAGTTGGCCGGCGCCGCCGCCTACATGGAAAACGCGTTGAAGTCGGACATCAACCTGTTCATCTGAGGAAAGGCGAGACCATGGTCGGCATGGCACGAATTGGCGCCGAACGTCCTGGCAAGCCCAAACTAACGCGCGGGGAGACGCCGAAACCCGCGGTTGAGAATGCGAAGCGGCCGCTCGATCGCATGTTCGCGCTCTGCCCCGCCGACCCGTCGCAGGAATACAAGCCGCTCCGCCGGTCGATCCGGCTGCACGGCCATTCCACCACTCTTCGTCTGGAAAAGGCATTCTGGACCGTGCTTGAGGAATTGGCGGAAAAACAAGGTTCCACCTTGGCCGCGTTGATTACCCGGATTCACGACCATTGCGTCGGCACCGACCAGAAAAACCTCGCCTCCTGCCTGAGGGTCGTCTGCCTGCAATACATCGAAACCTGCCGTTGACATCGCGTCCCGGATTCGGGAGATTCTCCGCATCCAAGCGAGGACTTATCCCATGAGTGCGACGCTCGACGCCCGCGGGCTCAACTGCCCGCTCCCCATCCTCAAGACCAAGAAGGCGATCAAGGAAGTGCCGGTGGGCGAAACCCTCAAGGTGCTGTCCACCGATCCCGGCTCGGTCAAGGACATGGACGCCTTCTGCCGCACCACCGGCAACGACCTGGTGGAATCCGGCCAGGACGGCGACACCTACACGTTCCTCATCCGCCGCAAGGCGTGAGTCCCAATCCCGATCGAGACCGTTCCGCGCGATCGTCGACGGTCGCCGCCGCGCGACTGCCTATTGCCGGTTTCGTTCTGCTGGTCGGGGTGACGCTGGTCTGGGGCGTCAACTGGCCGATCATGAAAATCGGCCTCGATGCCCTGCCGCCCTTTACCTTCCGCGCCGCCATGGTGCCGGCGAGCGGCGTCTTGATCCTCGTCCTGGCGGCGGCGCTCGGACAACGCATCGTGGCGCCTTGGGTGGCGTGGCCGCCGCTGCTGGTGTCGGCGCTGTTCAACGTCACCGGCTGGCACGCGTTTTCCGCCTTCGGCGTCCAGGCAATGGATTCGGGGCGTGCCTCGGTCATTGCCTTCACCATGCCGCTGTGGGCCGCACTGCTCGCCCGCCTCTTTCTGGCCGAGCCGATCGGCGCGCGCCGGATGCTGGCCCTGGTCCTGGGCGCGGCCGGCATCGGCGCGCTGCTCGCGGGCGATCTCGCGCGGTTCGCGGCCGAGCCGATGGGCCCGCTGATGATGACCGGTGCGGCGATCACCTGGGCCGCCGGAACCCTGTGGCAGAAACGGATCGGCTGGGCGATTCCGGTGCTGCCCCATACCGGCTGGCAGCTGTTGCTGGGGGGCCTGCCGATGGTCGCCGCGGCGTTCGCGTTCGATACCGCCGAGGCCGCGCAATGGTCGACCGGCATCGTGATCCTCGTCGCCTACAGCATCGTCGGGCCGCTCGGGTTCTGATACTGGGCCTGGTACAAGGTGGTAACCCTGTTTCCCACCCATATCGCCGCCATCGGCACCTTGATGATTCCGGTGCTCGGCGTGACCAGCGGCGCCATACTCCTCGGCGAGCCGTTCGGTTGGACAGAATTCGCCGCGCTCGCTCTCGTCGTCGGCGCGATCGCGCTGACCCTCAGCGAGCGAACACGGGTTTGAGGCGTCTCCCCGGGCGTCAGACGGCGGCGGACGTCGCCCACAGCACCGCCACATAGCGCGCGCACTTGCCGATCCCGACCAGGGTCAGAAACAACCAGACATTGACCCTCAGAACCCCGGCCGCGACGGTCAACGGATCGCCCACCACCGGAACCCACGCGAACAGAAGCGACCACGACCCGAAACGGCGGAACCAGGCACCGGCGCGCTCAAGCCGCTCGGCCGTGACCGGAAACCAGCGCGCGCCGCGCCAATGGATAAAAAACCGCCCGAGCAGAAAATTGGCGAAGCTGCCGAGGGTATTGCCCGCGCTCGCGGTCGCGAGCAAGGCGCCGGCCTCGGCTCCGCCCTTGGCCGCGTAAAGCCCCGCGAGAACGGCCTCGGACGAAAACGGCAGTACCGTCGCGGCGAGGAACGCCGACAGGAACAAGCCCCCGTACTCCAACATGGCGTATTCGACCGCGTCGCCGAGCATTCCGCCCTTCACGCCGCCACGTTGTCGATCAAGCGCGTTTTGCCGAGCCAGGCGGCCGCCAGCACGCGGCGCGATCGGGTCGCCGGCCCGGGAACCTCCAGCGTTTCGGCGTCGCGCACGGCGACGTAATCGACCTTGCCGAATCCCGCCTCCCGCAAGGCCTGCATGGCGCGGGATTCTTCCGCCGGCGCCGGCCTGCCCGCGGCGACATTCCGTGCCGCCTCGGCGATGACGCGATGAAGCGCCGGCGCGATCGTCCGCTCCGACGCGGACAAATAGGCGTTGCGCGAGGACAAGGCGAGCCCGTCGGCCTCGCGCACCGTCGGCACGCCGACGATTTCGACCGGAACGTCGAGATCGCGCGCGAGGCGGCGGATAACCAGAAGCTGCTGGTAGTCTTTTTCGCCAAAAAAGGCGACGTCGGGCAACGCCTGCAACAAAAGCTTCGTCACCACCGTGGCGACGCCGGCGAAGAATCCGGGACGGAATTCGCCTTCGAGCGTGTCGCCGAGGCCGGTGACCGTCACGCCGGTCCGATGGCCGTTGGGATACATCTCCGCCACCGACGGCGCGAATACGAGATGCGCGCCGGCCTTTTCGATCAGGGTCAGATCGCGCGCCTCGTCGCGTGGGTAACGGGCGAAATCCTCGTTGGGGCCGAATTGCTTGGGATTGACGAACAAGGTGACGCAGGTGCGCGCCGTGGTCGCGAGCGAACGGCGGATCAGCGCGAGATGGCCGTCGTGCAACGCGCCCATGGTCGGCACCAGGCCGACGCTCGCGCCTTGCCCGCGCCAATCGCGGACGCGGGCGCGGAGCGCGGCGACGTCGCGCGCGATGCCGAGCACGGGGTTCAATCCTTCGCCGGCTTGACGCCGTAGCAGTGCTCGGGGCCCGGAAAGCGGCGCGCGCGGACGTCGTCGGCGAATTGACGGACGGCCGCTTCGGTCGCCGCGCCCAGTTCGGCGTAGCGCTTGACGAACTTGGGCGTGAAATCGGCGAACAGCCCGAGCAGATCGTGGGTGACCAGAATCTGGCCGTCGCAGGCGGGCGAGGCGCCGATGCCGATGGTCGGAATCGGAACGGTTTCGGTGATGCAGCGCGCGAGCGGCTCGACCGTGCCCTCGATCACCATGGCGAAGGCGCCGGCCTCCGCCACCGCGCGCGCGTCGTCGAGCACATGCGTCGCCGACAGGTCGTCGCGGCCCTGCACGCGGAAGCCCTCGCCCGCCGACTGGGGCAGCAGCCCGACATGACCGAGCACGGGAATGCCGGCGCCGACCAGGCGGCGGATCGCGGGGGCGACCGCGGCGCCGCCTTCGAGCTTGACGGCGGCCGCGCCGGTTTCGGCGATCGCGCGCGCGGCCGAGGTGTAGGCCTGTTCGGCGCTGCGTTCGTAGCTGCCGGCGGGCAGATCGACCACCACGCACGCGCGCTTGGCGCCGCGCGTGACCGCGCGGCCGTGGGCGATCATGGTGTCCAGCGTCAGCCCGACGGTGGTGTCCATGCCGTAAACGATCATGGCGACCGAGTCGCCGACCAGGATCAGGTCCACCAGCGGATCGAGCCGCTGCGCCTCGGCCTTGGTGTAGGCGGTGAGCGCGACGATCGGCACGCCACCCTTGCGCGCGCGCAAGAGTTCGGGCGTGATCCGTTCGGCGGGCGGAGCGGTGTCGGGCGGCATGGTCGGAAATGCCCTGGGTTCAAAGCCCTATTGGCGCGGGCCGGATATTACCAGATCGGGGGCTTCGGGCGCCATGATCCGGGTCTGCCGCTGGAAAACGTCGTCGCCGCGCCGGACCAGCAGATAGAGCGCCCACTGCCCCGGTTTGGGCAACGCGACGCGGGCGGTGTAGAGACCGTTTCCTTCCGCCACCAGCCCGACCCGGCGATCGAAGCCGTCCTCCACCGGGCGGCGGATCAGCAGTTCGGCGTCGGCGCCGTCGACCGGATCGCCCTCGCGGGTGGTAAGTCGGACCTCGATCACGCCGCCGCCGCCGCGCGACTCGAACGCGATGTCGGCGCGCCAACCGAGCCGTTCCTGCGCGGCCTGGCCTTCGAGCGCGCGGTTGTAGTCGAGCCCGAGGTCGCGATGGCGCGAGGTGACGAGACCGGAAAACGTGTCGTCGGCGATCCACGCGAGGAAACCATTGGCGATCATGGTCACCGCCATCACGCCGAACAGCGCCCACGGGTACCACCACCCCGGTTTGCGCGCGGACTTGGCCAAGTCCCTGATCTTCATGGCCCGTTGAACACATTGGTGCGGCGGTAAACGCGCCCGGATACGGCATCGGTCGCGGCGAATTCGATGTCGCGCGCGCGGGCTCCGAGCCGGTCGGGGCGCGTTCGCACGAAAACGCGGAAGGTGCCGATCGAATCGCCCTTGACCGGCAGGACCGCATGATCGGCTTGCTCGGCCGTGAAGCCGGGGACGTTAAGGGTCGCCCCGGGAACGCCCGCGACCGCGAGGCGGAACTCCTTGTCGGCGCGCTCCATGTTCAGGATCTTGACCGTGTAGCCGTTGCGCACGTCGCCGTCCGAAAGCCGCACGAACAGCGGCGCGCGATCGGCGATGACGTGAACCTCGGTCCGCACGCGCAGCGCCAACGCCGTCGCCATCGCCGCCGCGACCACCAGCAGGATCGCCGCGTAGACGATCGTTCGCGGCCTGAGCCAGCGAACGCGCGGGGTTTCGCCCTTCATGCGCGCGGCCTGATTGGCGATCGAGTCGTAGGTGATCAGGTTTCCGGGCAATCCGAAGCGCGGCATGATCGAGTTGCACGCGTCGACGCACAGCGCGCAGCCGATGCACGCCATCTGCTGGCCCTTGCGGATATCGACGCCGGTCGGGCAAACCTGCACGCACAAGCCGCAATCGACGCAGTGGCCCCGCCCTTCGAAGGATTGGCCGTGCTTGGCGCCGCCGCGCGGCTCGCCGCGCCAGTCCTCGTAGGTGACGATCAGGGAATGCTCGTCGAACATCGCACCCTGAAAGCGCGGCCACGGGCACATATAGATGCACACCTGCTCGCGCGCGAACCCGGCCAGAACATACGTGGTCGCGGTGAAGAGCGCGGTGAAGCCGTAAACCTCGGGCGAGGACGCGCCGACGAAAAATTCCCGCATCAGGGTGGGCGCGTCGGTGAAATACATGATCCAGGCGCCGCCGGTCACAAACGAAATGGCGAGCCAAGCCCCGTGCTTGGCGGTTTTCTTCAGCGCCTTGGCCGCCGAGAACGGCGCGCGGTCGAGCGCCATACGCGCGGGGCGGTCGCCTTCGATCAGGCGCTCGACCCACATGAAGAGGTCGGTCCACACCGTTTGCGGGCAGGTGAAGCCGCACCATACCCGCCCGGCGATCGCGGTAACGAGAAACAGTCCGATGGCGCCAAGGATGAGCAGCCCGGTGAGGTAATAGACTTCCTGCGGCCAAATCTCGATCGAAAAGAAATACGCGCGCCGGCCGGGCATATCGACCAGCAGCGCCTGGTCGGGCGCTTCGGGCCCGCGGTCCCAGCGCAACCAAGGCGCGCCGTAGTAGATGCCGAGGAGGGCGATCAGCGCCGCCCATTTCAGGCGGCGAAAGGTTCCTTGCACCTTGCGCGGGTAGATGTCCTCGCGCGCCGCGTAGAGCGACGCCGGCGCGGCTGCGGCAGATGATTTGTTCATACCAAGGCCAAAACGGGCGGACGACACGCGCAGTCCGCATTCGATCTAAGCCGAAAGGCGCGAATGCGCAACCCGAGCCGGATGGCGGTTATTTCCCGCCGCCGAGGGCGTACACATAGGCCGCAACCATCTTGAGCGCGACCGGATCGAGGCGGCTTTCCCACGCCGGCATCATCCCCAGGCGCGGGTTGGCGATCTGGGCGACGATCGCCTCGCGGGTTCCGCCGTAGAGCCAAATACCGTCGGCGAGATTGGGCGCGCCGAGATCCTTATTACCTTTTGCATCCTCGCCGTGGCACGCGACGCACTGTTCGGCGAACAGTTTGGCGCCCGCCTCGCTCTTCGGCTTTTGTCCCGCGAACGCCAGCAGATGATCGGCGATCGCCGCGATCTCGGCCGCCTTGAGAGCATCCCCGAAACGGGGCATTTCGCTCGCCCGCGCGTCCTTGTGCCCGGACCGGATGCCGACCCGGATCGAGGTCAAAATGTCCTCGGGCGAACCGCCCCAGATCCAGTCGTCGTCGGCGAGCACCGGATAGCCGCCCGGCCGGCCCGCGCCGCCCGGGCCGTGGCAGGGCTGGCAGTTCTCGGCGAAGATCGCCTTGCCACCCGCCGTCGCGAACACCAGCAGATCCTGGTCCTTGACGATGTCGGCGATTCCGGCGGCGGCGATCTTCGCGCGCTGCGCTTCCTGCGCCTTGCGGGCGGCGGCGATGTCTTTCTCCAACTCGGCGCGCGACGAATAGCCGAGCACGCCCTTGGCGTAAGTCGAAAAAGTCGGCCACGACGGATAGACCACCCAATAGCCGATCGACCAGACGATGGTCGCGTAGAACACGTACAACCACCAGCGCGGCAACGGGTTGTTCAGTTCCTTGATCCCGTCCCACTCGTGGCCGGTGGTCTCCGTGCCGGTGACGGTATCCTTATCGACGTTGGCCACGGGTGACTCTCCTTCAGTCTTCCTTGAACGGGATCCGGCCGTCTTCCTCGAAGCGCCGGCGGTTGGCGGGCCAATAGGCCCACGCCACCACCGCGCCGAAGGACACGATCATGCCCATCATCCAGTAAGGGGCCAGTCCCAACACCAGCTCGGTCCAATTCATGACGTCGCCTCCATCTCAGCGCCGCGACAGTTCGGGCCGGAAGGTGGTGAAATCGACCATCGTCCCCAGCACCTGCAAATAGGCGATCAGGGCGTCGAGCTCGGTGATGCGCTTGGGATCGCCGTCGAAGTCCCCCATCGGCGCTTTCGGGTAACGCTCCCCGAACGCGCGCGCGTCGCCGTCGTCCGCGCCGGCCTGGGTCCTGAGATCGGCCAGCGCGTTGGCGATGTCGTCTTCGGTATAACGCACGCCCACGGTGCGCAGCGCCTTGAGGTGCTCGGCGATGTCGTCGGTGCGCAGTTCGCGCCGCGCCAGGAAAGGATAACCCGGCATGATCGATTCCGGCACCACTGCGCGCGGATTGACCATATGCAGCGCGTGCCAATCGTTCGAGTATTTGCCGCCGACGCGCGCCAAGTCCGGGCCGGTGCGCTTCGAGCCCCACTGGAAGGGGTGGTCGTAAATGCTCTCGGCCGCCAGGCTGTAATGGCCGTAGCGTTCGACCTCGTCGCGGAATGGCCGGATCATCTGGCTGTGGCAGAGATAACAACCTTCGCGGACGTAGATGTTGCGTCCCATCAGTTCGAGCGGGCTGTAGGGCCGCACGCCTTCCACCTTCTCGATGGTCTGGTCCATGGTCGCGAGCGGCACCATCTGCACCAATCCCCCGATCGAAATGGTGACCAGGATCAGGATCGACAGCAGAACGACGTTGGTTTCGATTTTTTCGTGGCTGAAGGCCATGACCGGATCTCCCTCAGGCCCGCGCCGGGGCGGCGGGCGCCAGCCCGATCGGTTCTTCGTCGCGCACCCGGCCCTTGGCCGTCTGGATCAGGTTGTAGACCATGACCAGCGCGCCGGCGAGGAACAGCACGCCACCCATCGCCCGGATCACGTAGTAGGGGTGCATCGCCTGCACGGTCTCGATGAACGAGTATTGCAGGAAGCCTTGGCTGTCGTAGGCCCGCCACATCAGGCCCTGCATGATGCCGGACACCCACATGGCGGTGATGTAGAGCACGATGCCGATGGTCGCGATCCAGAAGTGCAGCGTCACCAGCTTGAGCGAATAGAGTCTCGAGGTCCCCCACAGCCTCGGCACCAGGTAATAGACCGCGCCGAAACTGACGAACGCGACCCAGCCGAGCGCGCCGGAATGGACATGGCCGACGGTCCAGTCGGTGAAATGGGAAAGCGAGTTGACCGCCTTGATCGACATCGCCGGCCCTTCGAACGTGCTCATGCCATAGAAGGCGACCGAGGAGATCAGGAACCGCAGAACCGGATCGGTGCGCAGCTTATGCCACGCGCCCGAAAGCGTCATGATGCCGTTGATCATGCCGCCCCAGGACGGCATCCACAAAATCAACGAAAAGGTCATGCCGAGGGTCTGCAGCCAGTCGGGCGCGGCGGAATAATGCAGATGGTGCGGCCCGGCCCAGATGTAGAGGAAAATCAGGGTCCAGAAATGGACGACGGAGAGACGATACGAATAGACCGGCCGTTCCGCCTGCTTGGGAACGTAGTAGTACATGATGCCGAGGAATCCCGCGGTCAGGAAAAAGCCGACCGCGTTATGGCCGTACCACCACTGCGTCATGGCATCCTGCACGCCCGCCCAGACCGTGTAGCTCTTGGTCCCCGCCCAGCTCACCGGCACGGCGAGGTTGTTGACGATGTGCAGGACCGCGACGGTCAGGATAAAGGAGAGGAAGAACCAGTTGGCGACATAGATGTGCCGCTCGCGCCGCTTGAGCAGCGTGCCCGCGTAGGCGATCAGATAGGCGACCCATACGATCGTCAGCAGCAGGTCCACGTACCATTCGGGTTCGGCGTATTCCTTGCTCTGGGTGATGCCGAGGACATAGCCGGTCGCCGCCAGCACGATCACCAACTGGTAGCCCCAGAAGATGAAATTGGCGAGCCCCGGGCCGCCGAACAGCGTCGCGCGGCAGGTGCGTTGGACGACGTGAAACGAAGTCGCGAACAGGGCGCTGCCGCCGAAGGCGAAAATCGCGGCCGAGGTGTGGACCGGGCGCAGCCGGCCGAAGGTGGTCCATTCGAGGTCGAGATTGAGAACCGGAAACGCGAGCTGCAGGGCGATGACGACGCCCATCGTGAACGCGGCCACGCCCCAGAAAACCGTGGCGACCACGAACTTGCGCACGATGTCGTCGTTGTAGGGAATCGCCGTTGCGTCGGCGCTCGAATCTGCCGTCATTTTTCTCTTCCCCTCCTACGCTTTATTACATCTCGCGCCGGTCCGCCGACGAATGGCGGGACGTCGTCTGGGGTGTATTAATGGCGTAGGCTGAAACCATAATTGACCCAAGTCAAATGCCCCTCGAAAACCCGCCGACCGCGTGCCGCGGTATGGGTCGCGGGCTTGTAATCATTGGGATTTTGGCCGGATTACGGTAAGGTTGCGCCGCGCAAAAGCGTTCTTGAGGGGAGAACACGCCGCCATGACCGCCAAACCGGAGGGGCGCGCCGCCATGGGCGGGCTGCTGGCGCTCGTTGCCGCCGCCGCGCTGCTGGCCGGCTGCGCCGAGATGGACTTGGAGCTGCCGAAACCGGCTCCCGCGGCCGCCCCTCCCGCCGCCCAACCGGTCGCCGCTCCTGCTCCCGCGCCGGCGCCGAAGACGCGCCCGCCGGCCGGCGAATTCGCCGCCAGCCGATTTGTCGCTTCGGCCAGCCATCCGCTTGCCGCCGAAGCCGCACGCGATGCGCTCGCGGCCGGCGGCACGGCTGCCGACGCGGTCGCCGCCGCGGCGCTGGTCATGGGCGTGGCCGAGCCGCACGCCTCCGGAATCGGTGGTGGCGGATTCCTGCTTTATTTCGACGCCGACAAGAAGAACCTTCTCGCCTACGACGGCCGCGAGGCCGCGCCCGACAGCGCCACCCCCGGCATGTTCATGGAGGGGGCCAAGCCGATGCCGTTCGGGATCGCCGCGCGCGGAGGCCGACCGGTCGGCGTGCCCGGCCTCGTCCGCCTGCTCGAAGCCGCGCACAAGGCTCACGGCAAGCTTCCCTGGAAGGACCTGTTCGCGCCCGCCATCGGCCACGCCGAAAACGGGTTCGCCGTGTCGGAGACGATGCATCGCGCCATCGTCGAGGCGGCGAACGATCTCAAGGCCTCGCGCGAGGCCGCCCAGCTCTACCTCGACGACAAGGGCGAGGCCCGACCCGCGGGCTATCGCCTCAAGAACCCCGCGCTCGCCGCCACGCTGCGCGCGGTCGCCGATCAGGGCGCGGACGCGTTCTATGCCGGGCCCGTGGCCGATGCCATCGTCCGCGCCGTGCGCGAGGCGCGCCATAACCCGACCGTGCTCGCGCCCGCCGATCTCGCTCAGTACCGCGTCAAGGCGCGCGAGCCGATCTGCCTGTCCTACCGCGCGCATCGGGTCTGTTCGATGCCGCCGCCGTCGTCGGGCGGGATCGCGCTGCTGCAAATTCTCGGAACCCTCGCTCCCTTCGATCTCAAGGCGGAAAAGCCGTTTTCGGCAACCGCCGTGCACCTGATCGCGGAAGCCTCGCGGCGCGCCTTCGCCGACCGCGAGGTGTACGTCGGCGATCCCGATTCGGTGCCGGTGCCGACCCAAGGACTGATCGCCGCCGATTACCTCGCCGAACGGGCCAAGGGCATTTCGCGCACGCGCGCCGCACCCAAGGTCGCGCCGGGCATGCCCCTGATGGGAGATTCGGGCGGCATTGAATTCGCGGAACCCTGGACCGGGGAAATTGCGGACGAAGGCGAATCCACCGCCCATGTCACCGTGGTCGATGCCGCCGGCAACGTCGCCGCCCTGACCGCGAGCGTCGAGCGCCGGTTCGGCGCGCGCATCGTCGCCGCCGGGTTTGTCCTCAACAACCAGCTCACCGATTTCGCGTTCGAACCGACCCGTCAGGGCGGCCAGGTCGCCAACGCGCCGGCCAAGGGCAAGCGCCCGCGTTCCTCGATGGCGCCGACGATCGTGTTCGACGGCAGCGGCCGGCCCGTGCTCGCGCTCGGCTCGCCCGGGGGACCGCGCATCATCGGCTACGTCGCCAAGACCGTGATCGCCGCGCTCGATTGGGACATGGACGTGGGCGCGGCGGTGCGCGCGGCCAACGTGCTCGACCGCGGCCGCGGCATCGAGATCGAGAAAGGCTCGGCGCTCGAGGCGCTCAAGGTCGCGCTCGAAGCCAAGGGCCACGGGGTGTCGATCATCGAGCTGGAGAGCGGCGTCAATGCCGTCCGCGTCCGCCCCGGTGATCCGCCCGCGCTGCTCGGCGTCGCCGATCCCCGCCGCGAGGGCGCCGCGGCGGGGGAGTAAAATCCACGCCATCGTCGTTTCATGACATCGCCTCATTCGGCATCCCCTCCCCGCGTCTATCTGCTGCACGGCCGCGACAAGCGCGTCGGGTTCGGACATCCGTGGGCGTATTCGAACGAAATCCGCATGGACGCGGCGGCCAAGGCGATCCCTCCCGGCGCGCTCGCCCAACTGGTGCGCGTCGATGGCAAATTCGTCGCGACCGGCACCTTCAACCCAAAAACCCTGATCGCCTTCCGCGCCTTCGCGCGCGACGCCGACACGCCGATTGACCGCGCGTTCATTGCCGGGCGGCTCCGGGCGGCGCTCGCGCTGCGCGAGCGCCTCTACGCCAAGCCGTTCTATCGCCTGATCCACGCCGAAGCCGACGGGCTTCCCGGCCTGATCGTCGACCGCCTCGGCGGAACTTGCGTCCTCCAGGCGGGCACGGCCGGGATCGAAACCTTGACGCCCGAAATCCTCGCCGCCCTCGACGAGGTTCTCGGGCCCCGCGCGGTGGTGCTTGCCAACGAAAGCCCGCTCCGGGCGCTCGAAGGATTGGAAACGTATGCGCGCCTCGTGTCGGGCGAACTCTCGGGCCCGGTCGAGGTCGAGGAAAGCGGCCTCGTCTTTTTCGCCGATCCGCTCGGCGGCCAGAAAACCGGCTGGTTCTTCGACCAGCGCGACAACCGCGCCTTCGTCGCCCATCTCGCGCGAGACGCCGGATCGGTCCTCGATCTTTATTCCTACGTCGGCGGTTTCGCCGTCGCGGCGGCGCAAGGGGCCAGGCGCGTGCTCGCCGTCGACAGTTCGGCGGCCGCCCTCGATCTCGCCAAACGAGCGGCGGCGAAGAACGGGGTCGCGGGGCGCTGCGAGTTCCGCAAACAAGACGCCTTCGACGCCCTGGAGGCGCTGGCAGCCGGGCCCGAGCGTTTCGACATCGTCGTCGCCGACCCGCCGCCCTTCGCCCGCTCAAAGAAGGACGTTCCCGCCGCCCTCAAGGGCTATCGCAAGCTCGCGCGCCTGGCGGCGGGATTGGTCGCGCCGGGCGGTTTCCTTTTTATTGCGTCTTGTTCCCACAACGTGACGGCGGAAGCGTTCGCCCTGGAAGTCGCGGGCGGCGTTTCCCGGGCCGGGCGCGAAGGGCGCGTCCTGCGCGCCACCGGGGCCGGGCCCGACCACCCGGTGCATCCGCTGCTGCCCGAGACGGCCTACCTCAAGTCGCTGACGCTGCAGCTCGACTGAGCCGCGCGCTTATTTGAATCGAAGCTTGCCCCACAGCACGGCGGAGACCAGGGCGAGCGAAACGCCGTTGGCGGCGATCAGGGGAATTTCGCCGAGCAGAATTCCGTAGGTCAGCCACAGCGCCGTGCCGAGCACGAGCGCGGCGAACGTGGCGAGCGAGATATCCCCGGTCGAGCGGGTGCGATACACCTTGGCCACCTGCGGCACGAAGGCGAGCGTGGTCAGCGTGCCGGCGGCGAGGCCGACGGCGAGAATGGCGGATTCCATGATGAATGGGTCTTGGATTGTCAGGCAGACGGCTCCAGGTAATCGGCGAGCAGTTCGCCGAGGCCGACGATCGGCAGATCCATGCCGTAATGTTCAATCGCTTCCTCCATCACGTTGCGGCAATTGGCGCAAGCCGTGACCATGGCCTCGATGCCGCCAAGTTCATCGATCTGGTCCTTCTTGCAGCGGAACGCGGCGAGGCGAAGGGGTTCGGCCCGCGAGTTGGTGCTGACGCCGCCGCCTCCGCCGCAGCAGACGTTCCACGGCCCGGCGTTTTTCATCTCGACGAAATCGGGCGCGACCGCCTGCAGGACCGCGCGCGGCTCCTCCACCAGCCCGCCCCGGCGCACCAACTGGCAGGGATCGTGGAAGGTGAGCCGGCGCGGATCGCGCCCGCGCGCGCGGATACGGCCTTCCTTGAGCAGGCGCGCGAGTAACTCGACGATGTGCACGACCTCGAACGCGTAGGCGCGCCCGATCAGGTTCGGCCCTTCCCACTTGAGCGCGCCATAGGCGTGGCCGCATTCGGGGCTGATGACGTACTTGACGCCGAGTTCCTCGGCGACCGCGACGATGCGCCCGACCAAGGTCGCCGCCACCTCCCTGGAGCCCATCTGGATGCCGACGTTGGTCGCCTCGAACGTCTTGGTCGAGATGGTCCAACTGATGCCCGCCTGCCTGAACAGCTTGGCGAGCGCGCCGATGGTGCCGGGAAAGCCGACGATTTCCATCGCCGACAGGATCACCAGGTAATCGGCGCCCTTCCGGTCGAGCGGAACCGGAATGCCGGTTTTCTTTTCCTGAATCTCGATCGTTTTCCGGAGCGCCTTTTCGCGCACCCCGAGCGGACTGCCGGTGGCGATCGCCAGGTCGGCGGCCTTGTAGAGATCGGCGGGCGCGAATCCGCCCGCGGTCATGCCTTCGCGCATCTTGCGGATTGCGCCGGCGATGTCGATGCCCATCGGGCACACCACCGTGCAGCGCCCGCACAAGGTGCAGGAATCGTAAACCAGCGGCGCCCATTCCTCCAGTTCGGCTTCGGTGACCTCGGACGGCGCGAGGCCGAGGGCACGCTTCAACGGCGCGAACGGCGCCTTGTGGCGCCGGTAAGCCCGCGCCATCGGCCGGAGCTTATGGGTCGGCGTGTATCTGGGGTCTTCGGTGACGAGGTAGAAGTGGCAGGCCTCGGCGCATTCGCCGCAATGGACGCAGGCTTCGAGATAGGAAGCGACGGCCGCGTCAGTGAGGGCGAGAAACTTCTCGACCGCGGCGGAAGCGCTCTTGGCCTCGGGGCGGACGGAGGTCACGGGGTCACTCCCCGGCGCCCGTAGGTCGCGCCCGTATACGAGCGGCTGAAGACGAACGTGACCGCGTGCATCAGGCGGCTGAACGGGAAATAGATCAGCCACAGTTCGACCGTCAGCATGTGCAACGCGCGCAGCTCGGCGTGGCTTTCCTGCAACGCGAGGCAGCCGGTCAACATGACGATGAAGGTCAGCCACGAGCCGATGTGGTCGTCGGCGTCGGAAATCGTCCGCAGGACCGGATCGGAGATGCGCCGGAACCAGAGCAGAATCAGTCCGGCGAACGCGGCTTCGGCCGCGATCACGAAGCCCCAATGCGGCAACGGTTCCCAGCCGAAACCGAGCACGCGCTTTTCGAGGAAAGCAACATGCGGCGCCGCCCAGAACAGCAGCGCGAACAGGCCGATGTGGAACAGATAGCCGGCGAACAGATGGAACGCGGTCCGCCGGCCGAAGCCGCCGTGGGGCACGAAATGGAGAAAGAAGCCGCGCACGGCCCCGGCCAGCGCCGAGCCGCGCGGCACGCTCAGGTCGGGCTTGCGGCCGAAACGCAGGATGCCGGCGAGTCGCCACAAGGCGCCCGCGACGAACACCGTGGCCGAAAAGTACCAGAGCGGCCCTTCGATGAAGCCGATGATGTCCATTGCCGTCCCTTTACTCCGCCGGTGCGCGACCAGGTACGAATGGAGGCGCGGGCGTCGTGGTCTTGGCCTTCTCGGCTTCGGCCGCGATTACGTCCTTGGCCCAGAGATCGTGATGTTCGAGCGCCCAGGTTTCGTCGACTCGTCCCGTGGTCATGCCTTCGAGCGCGCCCTCGACCCCGATCGTGCCGAGATACATGTGCCCGAGGGACGCGGCGATCACCGCCAACGCCGCGATGACGTGAACGATGTGGGCAAGTTGAAGCTGCTGCACGGTTTCGGCGAGCCAGGGGAAATCGAGCAAAAGCCCGCTGCCGGCGAGGGCGAATCCGCCGAGCGAGGAAATCCAGAACCAGGTTTTTTCGCCGAAATTGAACTTCCAGGAACTGACGTGGCCCTTGAAAAACATCCCGCCCTTCAGCACCCAGGCGACGTCGGCGGCGCGCGGCCAGTTGTCCTTGAGATAAAGAACGAACATGGCCACGATTCCGACGGCGAACAACGGTCCGAACAGGTTATGGCCCTGCAACGCGGCGCTCGCGACCACCGCGAACGCGCCGACCCCGATCACCGGCTGGAGCACGTACTTGCCGAACAGAATGACGAGCCCGCTTGCCGCGAGCAGGATGAAGGTTGCGGCGACGAACCAGTGCGCCGCGCGCTCGGCGTGAGTGAAACGGGGTAGCGTGCGGCCGCTGCGGCGGGACAAACGGATCCGGCCGCGCGCCACGTAGAACAAGCCGACGCCCGCGGCCGCCGCCGCCAGCAGCCATCCGCCGTAGGTCGAAATCGGGCCGTTGCGCAACGCCCGCCACGCGGCGCCCTCGGATTGGACCAGAACGGGCGTGCCGGAGGTGGTTCCGCTCAGATTGAATGCCTGACCTTGGCGGATTTGGCGCCAAAGTTCGGAACCGCTTTGCTCGCCGCGCGTGCCGCCCGGCGGCGACTCCGCGGCGGAGGGAAGAGCCAGCAATATCAACAGCGCCGCCATCGCGGCGCGGCATAATCCGCCGAACGACGGCCAGCGGAGAAGATCGCGCATGTCCCTCTCGATCACCACGTGACTGAACAACGCAAGGGGCGCGTCATGTATCGCTCGGAGGTTAGAGGCGAACCCCGCCGTTTGTCCACCCCTCATGCGCCGAAGCGCGTCAACGTGCGTTCGACGTCGCCGACGTAACTACCGCCGAACAGGCGCACGTGCACCAGCAGCGGATAGAGATTGTAGAGATCGCGCCGCGCCTCGAAGAAACCCGGCCGCAACGGGCGCAGTTCCCCGTAACGGCGGAAGAACGCGGGCCCGAAGGTGCCGAACAGGGTGCCGAACGCGAGTTCGATTTCCGGATCGGCGTAGTA
>Ga0194120_10002764_pt1 | contig 29626 bp, 18 predicted proteins | sample TA2MahCa65mmetaG_FD_148642 | JGI IMG/M metagenome (GOLD analysis project Ga0194120, IMG submission 148642) | Freshwater microbial communities from Lake Tanganyika, Tanzania - TA2015019 Mahale Deep Cast 65m | ecosystem: Environmental > Aquatic > Freshwater > Lake | place: Tanzania: Lake... | reverse complement strand
CGGGTACAGCGGGGCTAACCAGTGCCGCACTGACCGGCGCCGGACTGACATTTGACACGGGCACGAATGACGGATTTATCGCGAACGACTCGTTGTTGTTCAGCTCGCGAACACTTACACAGAATCGACTCAACGGCATGCAAGCCATCGCCGAGTTTCAGTTCTTGGAGTCTGATCATTTCGACCTCGGCGGCTTTACGAAGGCCGGCGTGTACTACAACGCCGCGACCGGTTCGATCAGCGAGCAGTACGTCGGCTCCGGCAGCAACAGTTCGACCTACACACGCAGCTTGGCTGACGAGAAAAGTGCCGTCTCATTCCTCGGCCACGCGGGAGTGAACGGCCGGCTGCATTTGCGAAGCAACGTCAGCATCGTCGCCGGCTACGAAGCGGTGTACCTCGCCGGCCTGGCATTGGCTCCCGACCAAGTGCAAGCCGCGGCAACTCCCGTCGCCGGTGCCGCGTCGCTCAACCTGCGCACCGACGGCACCATGTTCATCCACGGCGGCCGACTCGGCCTGGAAATTTTGTTTCCGTAGCCCGACGAGCGCGGAGATCAGCGAACGAATGGATTGATGATCCGTACTCCACCAATCTCGGTTCCGTGACCCATGTCCTCGGAATAGAGCTGGTTGACACCGATATCGGAACAAGCAGCGATCAACAAGCTGTCCCAATGCGACAGACTGAATTGATCAAAGAGCTCCAAGGCGTAGTCGAAGACAACCGCGCGGGGAGTCCGGATTGGAAAGATGCTGCGAAAAGTCTGGATGTAGTTTGTCGCGCTCTCGTTGGAAATCTTCCGCTTGGTGGTCCAATACCGAAGTTGCGACGTGACTTCACAGAGCACTTGCCAAGGCAAAATCGTGCGCTGAGCCGAACTCCGCAATTCGCGCAGCAGATCTTGAGCGATCGAACGCTTCATGGATTCTGAAGCGTCCAGTGAGTACAGCAGGATGTTGGTGTCAACGGCGTTCATTGAGCTGTGATCGGCTCAAGCGATCCCGTTGAACCGCGACCGACGTCGTTTCCCAGAGCTTTTCCAGTTGGTCCCATGCCTGCGAACGGCTCAAGCGAGCCGGTGGGGTCAATTTCTTAGCAGCCCTTTTGGATTTTTCTGGAGCTTTTCGCATCTCAAACCTCATCGTTCCCGAACAGGACCGGTCATCCAGTGGTTCGCGAATTGATTCTGTCACAATTCGAGGAAGTTCGTCGAGCGGAAAACGACGGATTCCGCTCACTCGAACGCAAATAGCTTCTTGAAGACTTCGTTGATCTCACTGACGGGATTGGCTGAGAGGTCGTCTCCCACATCGGCGACACCGTCGCCACCGCGAGCAGCGCCGCCATTCCCTCCGGCGACCGTATCTCGGCCTATTCCACCGTTGATGGTGTCGTCATCAAAACCACCGATCAACAGGTCATTGCCGTCGTCGCCATTCAGTGTGTCCTCACCGAAGCCACCCAGGATCGTGTCGTTGCCAAGTCCACCTGACAGTGAATCGTCGCCGTCTCGTCCAGAGATCGCATCGTTTCGAGAACCACCGATCAACGTGTCGTTACCCGCGCCGCCAATGAGCGTCACGGCACCTCGCTTGAATGTGCTCGCGTTAATGGCTCGGCCCATGTCGTCGGCCGTCAATTCCGCCGTTTCCAGGGTCACCAGTCGATCCGTCCCGAGTCCTGTCAACGAAGTGTCGTTCAGAGTGAGGTTGGCGGTCGCCGTTTCCACCAGTCGATCCGTTCCCGCCCCTCCGATCAACGTGTCGTTGCCGTCGCCGCCGGTGAGGGTGTCGTTTCCTGATCCCGCGTCAATCGAATCGGACGCAAACGAGCCAACTAGGCGATCATTGCCTGCCCCCGATTTGATGACGACGTTGAACTCCGGGTTGGAATACTCCGCGTCGTCCAACCCGGTCAGGTCGATTTCATCGTTCTTCGATCCGCCAATGAACGTCAGTGTTTCGATCACGCTTGGTTCAAAGAACCGTTGTGGGACGCCGTTGAACTGCACGTTGAGCAGTCCGTCGATCACCACAGCTCGAAGTTTCACATTCCCAGCCACGCGATACACCGGGTTGGCATCCGTAATCGTCGCACCAATCGTCGTGGTCGTGATCGTGATCGTGAAGGTCTGGACGTCGCTGGTATCGACGCCGCCGTTGGCCGTCCCGCCGTTGTCGTGGATGCGAACCGTGACCGTCGCCGTGCCATTGGCGTTGGACGCCGGCGTGTAGGTCAGCGTCCCGCTTGCCGAGATCGCCGGTTGAACGCTGAACAATGCCGGCGTGTCGTTGCTCACCAGGAAGTCGACCGTCTGGCCGGTGTCGCCAACTCCGGCGCTGATCGACGTCGCGAAGTTGGAAACCGATTGCGCCCCGGAATCTTCCAGCGCCGTCTGATTCGCCCCCACCGCGAAGCTGGGCAGGTCATTGACCGCCGTCACTGTGATCGTGAAGGTCTGTGCCGCGCTCGTATCGACGCCGCCGCTCAACGTCCCTGCGTCGTCGTGCAAGAAGACGGTCACGGTTGTCGTTCCGTTCGCATTGGCGGCAGGAGTGTAGGTCAATTCGCCCGTCACAGAGATCACTGGCTGCACGCTGAACAGTCCCGTGTTGTCGTTGCTGACGACGAAATTGACTGTCTGCCCCGACTCATTAAGCCCTTGGCTGATGTTGGTGGCCCAATTCGTGACCGTCTGTGCCCCGCCGTCTTCCAACGCGGCTTGATTAGCCCCCTTCGTGAAGCTCGGGACGGCATTGGGCGGAATCGTGATTTTGAACGTGTCGAAGACGCTGGCAGATGTGCTGTCGGTGGCCGTGACGGTGACGTTGAACGTCCCCACAACACTGGGAGTTCCAGAGAAGTCGCCCGTGGGATTGGCAGAAGCGGATCCCGGAGTGAACGTCAATCCCGGCGGCACACCTGTCGCCGTCAACGTCAGTGTGTCGCCGGCATCGGCATCGGTGAAAGTGTTCGACGGCACCGTAAATTGAAACGGGGTTTGAAAAGCTCCGATCTGGTCGGCGATCGCGTTGGCCACGATCGGGGCCGTCAGCAGGGCACGAACTTCCAGCCGCTCCACCGCAGACTGCCACGGCGAGAAGCGGCGGGCTTGGCGGCGGCGGGATTTTTATGAGCGGAATTTCACGAACGACTTCATGGGGGAACTCCCAACGGCTCGGCGGCGACGCCGAGGTGAGGAATCGGGCTGGGAAACGTGCGGCGGTTTCTGCCGGAGAACGAACACGCTAGGCCGCTCATAGACCGGCCGCCAGCACAGGATCGTCAATGACGATTATCACGCACGATGATCCGTCGCTGGAATACCGCCGCTCGGTCCACTGTCACGCCGCAGCGGCGAAAGATTCCGCAAAACTGTCAGAGTCAACGCCGCTGCAGGATGGACGCTCATGCCCGTCTCATTTTCGAATGGAACGCCGCACGGGTAAGAGCGCCCATCTTTGGAATGTGAAGTCGAGTCCAATTCAGCGGGCATGCGGCGGTACGACTGCGATCACGGCCACGATGACCTGGGTGGCCCCTGCGTGGAGCAACGCTCGCGTGCATTCGTTGGCGGTCGTCCCGGTCGTCAGGATGTCATCGACGAGTAGCACCGTCTTGCCGGCGAGCGACCGAGGGCGCGACCAAACAGCAAAGGCGTCCTTCAAGTTGAGCTTACGTTCCGCCGCAGTCAAATCGGATTGATCCAGCGTCCATTTGATTTTGCGAAGCAAGCCTCGGCCGTGCGGTTTGTTCAAACGACGGGCCAAAACTCGGGCCAGCGTCTCCGCCGCGTGATGCCGATGCAGTAGGCGCTTGGTCCAATGCCGCGGCACTGCCACGACGACATCGATCTGTTCCGAGTCGAGTTCGTGACGCGCGTGGAGCCAAAGTAAATTGACGAGTGCCGCCGCCAATGGGGATTCTGTGGACGACTTGGCTCGAATACACGCCGACCTCATCGCGTCGTCGTACAGGCCGCAGCGGATCACCGAGCGAAATCGAAATTTCGACGATCGGCAGTGCGGACAGCCGTCCGTCGGCGCGTGAGATCCGACCGGCAAGCCGCATCGCACACAGCGACGGCTCGGCGGCGGCAACAAGTCGGCCGCGCATTGGTGGCACAGCACGGGAGCAATCAACCGGCCACGGCCATCTCGCTCTTCGAATTCCACTTCACGACGACACCGCGGACACGACGGCGGAAAGACAAAACGAAAGGCCGCTCGACCCAATTGGGTGAGCGGCCGCGCCACCGCTGCAGAAATTTGCCGCAGGTCATTCATTTCTTCGCGAGCTGGACGTGGAAGCCTTTGACCTTCAGCGCGATGCGGTACAGGCTCGTGTCGATTGTCACGTACAAGACGTTCGCTTCGTCGCCGATTCCAAACTCGACGTTGCTGGGCTTGCCGACCGCTTTGTCTTCCGGCTGATTCGGAGCGCCTGTCGGAATGAACGCGACCTCTTTGCCGCTGGGATCAATCACCAACACTCCCGGCCGTTTCAGGCCACGAGCGGTCAGATAGACGTTCCCTTTTTGATCGATCGTCATGCCGTCACAGCCTGCTTGATCTCCGAAGTCGTAGATCGTCTTGCGAGCTCCACCGACCTTGCCGTCGGCATCCAGCGGAAAGGAATAAATCTTCATCGCTCCCGGTTTGGGCTTCTCGTCCGAGCCGATGCGGTCGGTGCCGTTGTCGTGGTCCGCGAGATACATCGTCTTGCCATCGGGACTGATCGCGATCCCGTTCGGCTTGCCGACGTCGTGAGTAATCTCCAGCACCGTGCCGTCGCGGTCGATGCGGTACACCGAGCGGTGTTCGAGTTCGCGCGGCTCGGCCCCGACGTATTTTGGATCGGTGAAGTAAATCCGCCCCAGCCGATCGACGCAGATGTCATTCGGAGCGTTGAACTTTTTTCCCTGGAAACGGTCGATCAACACCGTGCGCTTGCCCGTCTTCAAATCCCAACGAGCCACTCCGCGTCCGCCGTCGTCGGCACCCTCGGCCGCCAGCAATCGTCCTTCGGAATCGCAAATCAGCCCATTGGATTTGTAGCTGTTCTCGGCGAACACGGTCGTCTTCTTCGTCTTCGGGTCGAACCGCAAGATCATCCCGTTGTCTTTGCCCATTGGAATGTCTGAAAAATAGATCGACCCATCCGGAGCAACGGCCGGACCCTCGGTCAGTCCCCCTTCGATCTTCGCCGTTCGAGTGAAAAGGTGTTCGAGCTTTGCGTCGGGCGAAACAATCGCTTCACCGGTCGGCTTGGGAAGATCGGCCGCATGAACGGCTGTCATGGAGATCGCATACAGACACACTACCCACAGCCAACGATTCATCATTGCCTCCTTTGGACTACGGCGGGGCATCGCCGCTTTCGTTTGCTTCTTTAATTCTCACTTCTGTGAACTCTGCAGTCATCGAAAGGGATGCAGCGATGCCCCGCCGCACTCCAAAATCGGACAGCAAGCTATCGCCGACCCAACGCTTCGACAATCAACCGCGAGCGATCTCGAGGAACTGAATTGGTCGATCACAAATGCCCTTCTGTTTGGCCATGTGATGAAGCCAAACCACGAAGCCCGTTTGTGGATGAAAGTAAAGCTCGTGCAAGGCACGCTGTGTCCGATTGCCGCTCTTCATCGCGTAGTGCTCGGCAGGAAGTTGGAAGAACGTGTGCAACTGAAAGCTTGTCGCGCCGCGCAACAGGTATTCGACCGCCATGCGGCCCGTCGTGATGTTGCCAGTCGCCGACCACGGCAAACCAACCCGCAGCGTCAGCGAGGGCGAACACTCCAGTCCACCGTCCTGTGAGCGATTCTTGGAACGCTCGCTGACGCCGCGAGTTCGTTTTTGCTGCCACCGATCGAGCACTCGTAGATTGCGGTCGCTCAGATCCGGGCCACCGTAGGCGACACCGCGATGGCCGTCAAATTCGCGATTCGGATCGAACAGCCGATTCGCATAGATGAAGAAGTCCGGGCGGTCCGTCTCGCCGTGGATCGCGTTGAGCATTTCCAACTGAAAATCATCGTCGAACAGGGCGTTGAACAGCTTCATGCCGATTCGTACTTCGCCGAGTCCGCTGCGCGCCGCCGAGTCGCGCACCAGCTTCGGGACGAAACGCAACCATTCAAGAATCTTGGCTTGCGCCGCCGCGCGGTCGCTGCCTGCCAGCGTCGGGCTGAAATCTTTTTCAAGCGGCATCGGGGACTCACTGGCTTGCCACGCCTCCAGTAACTTCGCGGTCGTGAAGTCGTACTCGGCGATGCGCCATTCCGGTTCATCCGGCGACGGCAAGTGATACTTGCATGACGGGATAATCAGCGTACCGGTCCCACTGGCGATGCGCCGCGCGTCCCGAATCAACTGCAAATAGTCCTCGAATGGTTGCCACCAGCCGCGGCCTTTCCAGGTGATCGTCCAGCCGGCTTCGCCCGATTGACCGACGATCGGCTCTGCCACCATGCGAGCTTCCGGGATCGCCCAGGCCGACATTGATTGGCCCCCCTGCTCGTCCTGCGCGATCACGGTCTTGAGCACGACAAAGCCGAGTCCGGCAGCAACATCTTCCTCGACTTGCCGAGCCGTCATGGACAACTGACCGGAGGCTTTGCCCCACGGATTCTTGAGCCGGAACCCAGCGTGCTCGGCCGTCATGTCGAGACCGTATTCGTCGAGCAGGTACTGTTCGAGCGCAGATGGCAATCCGGCTGTTGCAAACCGTTCGTAATCCCGCTGGACTCGTTGTCGCAGCGAGTCAGACACGGCGAGTGGCTCCGTAGTGTCGAGATGCGACATGATCGGTCGCTACGTTCCGAAAAGGGAATTACGGATGTTGGCCATTGGCTCGCGGCCGAAAAACTCAGACCAAATCCAACTTGCGATGTCGGCGTTGGGGCGGAGCATTGCACTTCGCACAGGTGCCGTACACCTCCAGACGATGACCGCTTTTGATGAAGCCGTTTTGGTTGCAGATTTTCTCCACGATCACGGAGATTGCCTCGTTGGTGAACTCGATCAACTCGCCGCACTTCGCGCAAATCAGATGGTCGTGTTGAGGGTAGCCGTAGTCGTGTTCGTAGACCTCACTGCCGTTCGGTCGCGCGACTTTGCGGAGCAGGCCCGCTTCTTCCAGCAGCTTGAGCGCGCGATACACGGTCGCGCGACTGACGCGACGGCCAGACTTGTCGCGAGCGACCTTCGCGATCAGGTCATCCGCGTCAAAGTGTTCGTGTTGAGCAAACACCTCTTCAATGATGATCGACCGCTCACGAGTCAGCCGCTCCCCTTTCGTCAGCAGAAACTCGCGGAATTTTTCGATGGGAGTCAATTCACCCACAAGACACCTCGTCATTGAAGCCGGTCAAGTCGCCCAATGGAGCAGGTCGACTACGTCAGCCAAAAGATAACGGGCTGGGGTGCGGGACAACATCGAACGCCGATGTTATCCCGCACCCCAGCCCGTAAAGTTGGTCTTTGGCCAGCGATCAGGCTTCCAAGTCGATGCCGTGGCTGTCAAACATCTTCAGCATCGCCGCTTCGAGCTTGGCATCCGTGTCGTAGGTGCCAGCATCAATCTCGGCCTTGATGCGAGCCAGTCGCTCCGCGCGTTGAGACGCTGCGGTTCCCTCGGTCAACTTGCCCATCAATTGGCCGGCGGCGGAGAGTTCGACTTCATCTTGCGGTACTTCCAGCGGTGGCTTGCTGGCGGCATTCGTCGGACCAGTCGCTGGACGGGCTCCTTGAATCGGAGTCGCATTGGGGATGAATCCAGGGCCTCGGACTTCCATGTCGCCTCTCCTTGCCGGACTGGCATCTGGGGGGGTATTGCGACGACGACGACGAGAACGGGCATCATCCTTTTCAGGCTGATCCTTCCGCTCGGCGTCATCACCGTGGGGAGAATGCGGGGCATGGTATCGGAGATTGGAAAAACGGTTCAACGGGGTTTTGGGGTTCCCCGGCTCGATTGGCTCCGATTCGGATGACATGTTGATTCCTCAAAGTTGGCGGAGGTCAGCGAGCGGGATCGGTCTCGGTGGCAACGTTCCTTGCGAATCGTTCCGTATCCGACGGGCGTGGCCCGGTCGCGGCCTCACTGAGGATTTATCGTCACCGGCAAATTCCGCCGATGAGCCGGCTGCAACCGATCCTGGCAAACTTTGAGGGCGCGCGGTTCGTCACGCAGTTTCTGCCGATTACGCCGCAACCGGCATTTCTTTTCGGCACTTCCTACGCCGCTCTTCCCTCACACGCGCCCCTGGCAAACCAGCCAAAGTTTGCGGATTGCGTCGCCGATACCACTTGTAAGGGTCGTAGCGCCGGTCTGCGCCGACGTTGTCCCAGCCGCGAGATCGTTCTCGAACAAGGTAGCCAGCATGTCATTTACCAAATCGCAGCCGACACGTCTTCGCCGGCTCGGCAGTGCAGGACGCCGACTCTTGCGACGTCTGACTTTTGGCTCAGTGCTGGGAACCTCCCTGTTGGGTTGCGCCACTAATCCAGAATTGAAATATCTCGGCGACGACAAAGAGTTGGATTACTACAAGGCAACCGCCACTTCCATCGACTACCCGGCGATCGATACGCAAACCTCCCCGGAAGCCGCCTACGCCAAACGACCGCGCACAGTGCTTGATCGCGAGAAGGAAGAGGTTTGGGAAATCTCGCTCAGCCAAGCGATTCAATTGGCGATCCAGAACAACAGCATCATCCGTTCGCGAACCGCCGTCGGCGCACCATCGACCATTCTGACAGCCGGCGAACGGGCTCCATCCACCTACGATCCTGCCATTCAAGAGACCGGCGTCTTGTTCGGCGGGCGAGGAATCTCCGGAGCACTGCAGGCTTTCGACGCGACCTTTGAAACGACGATGACCTTTGGAAAGTCCAAGCTTCCTCAAAACTTAGACCCTAGTCCCGTCCAACAAGACACCGACACCGGACTTCTTGAATCCCGATTGTCCAAGACATTCGCCTACGGTGGTTCAGTGGCCTTGAACCACACAATGAATTACTCGAACGCCAACCCGGCGACTGGCTTGGTGTTTCCATCCGCTTATTCAGGCTTTGTCCGAGCGGAATACCGTCAACCGTTGTGGGCTGGTGCTGGAACCGAGTTCACGCGCATCGCGGGGCCGATCTCACAAAGTTTTGGCGGATTGAGCGGCGTCAACCAAGGTGTCGTGATTGCGCGGATCAACCAAGACATCACACTTGCGGACTTCGAAGCTCGCGTCTTGCAGATGCTCAAGGACGTCGAGGACTTGTACTGGGAGCTTTATCTTCGATATCGCGAATACGACACGGCGGTGACGAATCGGAACAGCGCCTTGCAGTCTTGGCGTGAGGCTCATCGCATCCTCGAGGCGGGAGGCAAGCCGGGCTTCAAGCCGTCTGACGAGGCTCAGGCCCGCGACTTTTATTTCCAGAGCCGCTCCCTGGCTGAGACGGCGCTGTCAGACATTTACTCTGCCGAAATTGCTTTAAGACGGATTGTCGGTCTGTCGGTCAATGACGGACGGATGATGCGTCCCAGCGATGAACCGACAACGGCCGCATTTCACCCAAGCTGGGAGACGTCGCTGACAGAAGCTCTGACGCAACGCGTTGAATTGCGAATGCAGAAGTGGAGTATCAAAAGTCTCGAATTGCAGTTGTGTGCGGCGGAGAGCCTGACAAATCCACGACTCGATTTCGTTTCAGACGTTCAGGCCAATGGACTCGGCGATGGCCTGCTCGGGAGTTACAACTCACCGAATCAGTTCAGCACCGTCTACGGTTCGATGGCAACTGGCAATTTCCCCGGCTGGAATTTGGGCTTTGTCTTCCAAATGCCGCTCGGCTTCCGAGCCGCACACGCCCAGGTTCGCAATATCGAGTTACGACTGGCGAAGGCACGCGATCAACTTCAAGCCCAGGAGATCGACATCAGCCACGAAGTCGCTCAGGACTTCCAGAACATCGCAGTGCAGTACACGACGGCACAAACGAACTTCAATCGGTTCCGCGCCGCTCAACAGCGCGTGCAACTCTTCCGAGCGGAAGTGGAGGCCGGAACCAAGACCTTCGACGTGCTCCTGCGAGCACTCGGCAGTCAGGCCGAAGCCGAAGTCGCGTACTTCCGCAGCTTGACCGAGTACAACAAAGCCATCGTCGCGCTGCACTATCACAAAGGGACGTTGCTGCCCTACGACGATGTCTGGCTCGCCGAGAGCGACTGGACTCCGGAGGCATACCGCGATTCGTTGCGTCATGCATGGGCACGTACTCACGCCCACGACGCTCCACAACTCGACACCGAACCGGCGGAATTTGTCGCTCAACCGGACTGGCACGCCCAGGAATCTGCGGCTCCAAATGGCACGCCGCCGGAGCCTGCCGTGCCGTACGAAACCGAAGTCGAGTTACCACCGCGACCAGCCCCTGCCGCCAAGTAGCTCAGGCCCTTGTGGCCCGGGTGGTTCGCGGCGATGCAAGCATCAACCGACCCACAAGGTGTCGGGCGACAGTGCGAGAGGCGTCGGCCACGTCGCATCACGCCAGAATTTCGCGGACCACTCGACACTCGCGTTTGGCAGTTAGTGTTTGCTCTTGCCCGTTGTGGATGTAGGCCAGCTTGGAATGATCCAGACCGAACTGATGCAGCAGCGTGGCTTGGAAGTCATTCGCGGTGACGATGTCCTTGACCGCGCGATGTCCGAACTCATCGGTTTCGCCGAAGGTCATTCCAGGCTTGATCCCTCCGCCAGCAAGCCACGTCGAAAACCCTTGGCCGTTGTGATCTCGGCCGCAGGTCGCGGGATCCCCTTCGGTCACCGGTAGTCGACCAATCTCGCCCCCCCAGTGCACGATCGTGCTGTCGAGTAATCCGCGGCGTTTCAGATCGGTGACCAGTGCGGCGGCCGGTTGATCGGTCTGTTTGCAGACCGCTGGCAGAGCCGTGCGGATGTTGGTGTGGTTGTCCCACGGTTGCCCTGCGAGGAATAACTGAACAAAGCGAACACCGCGTTCCACCAACCGTCGAGCGATCAGGCAGCGCGTGCCGTACTCGCGCGTTTCGTTCTTGTCCAAGCCGTAGAGTTTCTGCGTCTCTTCGGTCTCCTGCGACAGGTCGAGTGCTTCCTTCGCCGCTGTCTGCATGCGCGCAGCCAACTCGTACGACTGAATGCGTGCTTCGAGATCAGCCTCGCCGGGATGCAGTTCGAGGTGTCGGCGATTTAAGACTCGCAGCAGGTCGAGATTCTGAGCCTGCAATGACCCCTTCAAATGCGGCGGCGGGTCGAGGTTGAGAATCCGAGGCTCCTGAGCACGCAGTACCGTTCCTTGAAAGAGCGGCGGCATAAATCCATTCGACCAGTTCAGCACACCGTCGACCGGATGCCCACCGGGATCGCTGAGCACCATGTACGCCGGCAGACTTTGGCTCTCGCTGCCCAGCGCGTACGTCAGCCATGCTCCCAGCGTCGGCCGACCGGTCACGGCCGGGATGCCCGCCTGCCAGTAGCGAATCGAAACTTCATGCCCATTGTGCCCGGAGTGCATCGAGCGAATCACGCACAAATCGTCGACGACCTGAGCGGTGTGCGGCAACAACTCAGAAACCTCGGTCCCGCAGTCACCGTGCTTCACGAACTGAAACGGCGAGCCGAGCAGCTTCTTGCTGGCTCGATTGACGAAGCTATAGACGACCTCGCCGGGATAATCGGTCCCGTTGAATTTCGTCAGCTCCGGCTTCGGATCGAGCAAATCCATGTGCGCCGGTCCGCCGTGCATGAACAGCGAGATCATCGCCCGGGCCTTCGCTTCACCCGACGCCTGCTTCGGCTTTAAGTCGAAGGACTGCGGCTTGAGCTTCACTGTCGGCGGGACGGCCAGCAAATTCTCCTGGTTCAGCAACCAAGCCAGCGCAACGCCGCCGATGCCAAGCGTCCCGTTCGCGAGCAGTTCGCGTCGTGTCGGTCGGAGTCTGCCAAAGTTGTCGGGCATCGTTGATTCCTCAATCGACGTACAAGAATTCATTCGAAGTGAGCAGAGCCTGACACAGGTCGGTCAGAGCCTGCAATTCGGGATCGGTTCCCGAAGATATTTCGGTCAAGGTCGCGAATTGCTGCCGGAAGAATCCGCACACGGCGGCGAATTCGGACGGAGTGATCGGGCGGTGATACGCGATCTGCCATACGGCGGCGATTTGATTCGTCAGTGGCGGAGCGGGCTGACCAGGGAATCCCTTGTCAGCAGCCCACGCGACCTCTTTGCCGTCAGTCCCTTTCAGCTTGATCGTGATCGACCACGCGAACGAATCGGAAGTGACTGACTCGCGGCAGTCAGTGATGAAGTCGAGCGTGTCACCCGCCTGCACTTCGATCGCGGCGACGTTGGCATCGACCGTTTTATGCTCGGCGATCCATTCGGCGGCGAGTCCACTGCGGCTGGAGACGACTCGGCTGCGGACACCATCGCCGTTTTCACTCGGATGATGCAGGCTGCCGGAAATCGAAACGGTGCCGCCGATCGGAGCGGTCCAGCGACGAATCGGCGAGTGCTGTTGATCGTTGCCCGTGTGGCCACCAGCCGCATTCAGGAATGAGTAACCAATCGCGGGATCAGGCACGACCGGACCACCTTGCCATTGCGAGCCGGTCCAGTGCGGAAATTTGGCGAACGACTTCGTCCGTTTCGTTGAGTCATCAAATTCACCGTAGCCGATCTGCCAGAGATCGCTCGGACGCGGTGGCAGCAGGCTGCGGTCGAGTTCACCAGCACGACGCGCCAGCGGATGATCTGATGTCGGCGGCGTTTCCAACCCCTCGTTGGCGTGTCGGGCGAGTTCGGCGTCCCGCCATGTCGCCGCTTCCTGTCGAACTCGCGCGGCTAGCGAGCCGGCTTGCTTCAACGCGAACTCGCTGTTCATCAGCATCAGCGATTGAGTCGCGACGGTCGATGCCGGACGCTTGTCGCAGTTGCATTCCATGACTGGTGCGTCAAACGCTCGCATCAGCGTTTCCGGTTTGCTGCGCTTCTGTTGCACGTAAATGCTGCGGCGCGACATGTCGTTCACGATGACCTGCCCGACGAAATCCTCGGCAACGGAAATCGATTTTCCGAACATCGCATTGGACAACGAGCCACTCGCCGCAAGGACTCGATCGCGCATCACCTCGGCCTCCAGTCGCCGCACGCTCATCCGGCCGAGCAACAAGTTACTTGGATCAACCGCATCGAGTTCCGGTCGCCGAGCCGCCGATTGCCGGTAGACCGTCGAGGTCATCAGCAGACGATGCAGACGCTTGAAGGAGAGCTGCGAGGGAGCCGCGGAATTGCCTTCACTCTCAACTCTCGTCTCTCGTCTCTCGATCATTTCCGACGCCAGCCAATCCAGCAACTCCGGATGCGTTGGCCGTTCGCCGAGTTGCCCGAAATCGCCGGGGGTGCCGACGAGACCACGACCGAAGTGATGCATCCAAAGTCGATTAGCCAGCGCTCGTGGCAACAACGGATCGCGGCCGCTGACGAGATGCTTCGCAAACGCCAAGCGGCGGCCGGTCGAGTTGATTGCCGGGTCGTTGACCGGAAATTCGATGAGCTGACCGGGCGGGGTGGCGATCTCCAACATCGCGGCCTTCACGATATCCTTCGGCTGACGATGATCCCCACGATGAAACAGGTGCGTCGGCGGCGGTTCGCCATCTTCCTCGGCGAGGCAGTGCAAAAACTCTTCGACCGGCTTTTTGGCTCGCATCTCGGCCATGCGCGCGTCGAAGCCTTTCAACTCATCGGCCTCTTTCGGCAAGTACTGGTACAGCACGCCGGGGGAGATGTTGACACTGGGCCGCTCCTTCAGAAGCTGCTGTTGCTCCGGCGTCCGCTTGTCGGCGGCCGTGTTGTAGGCGTCGCGCAATTTACCGCGCAGTTCTTCGGGATGCTTGGCGAGTTCTAATTCGAGAGCCTTCGCCATGTATTCGGTTTGTTTGGTGTCCTTCTGGGCAGCGACCTTCGCGACGTCGGCTTCGATCGCGGCCGACGCCGTCCGATCGGCATCCGTGTACAGCGTCTTCAGCCGACCCTGCCAGCGTTTCCAATTCAGAGACGGCTCGAAGATCGCCCGCAACCGGTAGTAGTCAACTTGAGAGATCGGGTCGTAGCGATGGTCGTGACACTGAGCACATCCCACCGTCAGGCCCAGTAGCGACGAACTGACCATCTTCAATGTTTCTGCCACCACCGCGTTCTTCGCCAAATCTTGATCGACGGAACCATCGCTGGTGCCATCGGAGACCATGCGGAGGAAACCGGTCGCCGTCAGCCGGTCAATTTCGGAGGGCGACAGATTCGCGAACTTGCCGTTGAGAAATTCGTCGCCGGCCAATTGCTCGACGATGAATTCGTCGATCGGTTTGTCGTCGTTGAGCGCGCGAATAACCCAATCCCGATACTTATAGGCCCATGGCCGATCAACGTCCGCGTTCGAGTAGCCATCCGAGTCGGCGTAGCCCGCTGCGTCCAACCAGTGCCGTCCCCACCGTTCGCCATAGTGCGGCGATGCAAGTAACCGGTCGATCACGCGCTCGTAGGCGTCGGGTTCGTTGTCGTTGACGAAGTCCTCCACTTCGTTGTGTGAAGGCGGCAAACCGAGCAGATCGAAATACGCTCGCTTAAGCAACGTCCCCTTCTCTGCTTCCCGTCCGAACGAGAGATCACGTTCCTGCAGCTTCGCGAGAACAAAGACATCAACCGAGCTTCTCGCTTCGAGCTTCGGATTTTTCCATTGCGGCACTGCTGGTCGGATTACCGGTCGGAATGCCCAGAAAGAACGTTCCTCTTCAGTGATTCCCAGTCCTTTACCGATCTCGGTTGGCTCGGCGCGAGTCGTCTTCGCACCGGCCGCAATCCACTTTTCAAGCAACTCGACTTCGCGCGCTGAGACCTTTGTCTGCCCCGGAGGCATTTCACCCGACTTGATTCGCCGCAGAAACAAACTCGCGTCCGGCTTGCCCGGTTCAATCGCAGTGCCCGACTCGCCCCCTTTGATCATCAACCGTACCAGTCGCAAATCGAGCTTACCTTTCAGTTCTTCTTCCGCGCCGTGGCAGTCAAAACAGTGCGCCTTCAAGATCGGCCGCACATGAGTTTCGAATGTCAATTCCTGGCTGCGGCTCGGCTGGCCTGCGAGCAACATCGCGGCAATCACGAGACTCAAGTGACGCACGGAGCGCAAAACACACATGAGGGCAACCTTGAACGGCGGTTAGGTGGGAGCCGAAGAATCGGCCAGTGGGCGGGGGACATCCTGAAACGTCGCGAACATTCTGCACGAGTCAGGCTTCTAGCTCAACCGTGAATTGTCGAGCCATCAACTCGGAATGGGCCACGCCATTCCCGCCGAGAACCCCCCATCGACCCGCACAACTTGGCCGGTCATAAACGCGGACGCCTCAGAAGCCAAGAAGACGGCAGCACCGACCATGTCTTCAACCTCGCCCAGCCGGCCAAGCGGTGCGTTGGCTTTGCCCCACTCAAGCATCGTCGGATCGGACCACAGCTTGCGAGTCAGATCAGTCAAGATGAAGCCCGGCGCGAGCGCGTTGACTCGCACGCCGCGCGGCCCCCATTCGGTCGCAAGTCCGCGCGACATCGCCGAGATGCCGAACTTCGTCATCGCGTACGGCGTCACGTTTTTCAGCGGCGAAAAAGTGTTCAGCGAGTCGATGTGAATTTGCGAACCAGATTTTTGCTCGAGCATCACCTTGCCAACTTCAACCGCCATCCAGAAGGCACCGCGCAAGTTGATGTCGATGATGAAGTCGAACTCTTCTTCAGTGTAAGTCTCGGCGGGCTTGCGCTTGTTGACTCCAGCGACATTCAGTAGCACGTCGATGCGGCCGAACTGATCGGTGACTTGCTTCACACAACACGCGATGTCGGTTTTCTTGGCGGCATCGCAGACAAGCGGTACCACCGGATTCGACGGCGAACCAATCTCGGCGGCAGTGGCTGCCAAGGTGCTGGCTTCACGACCGGTGATGATGACCTGGGCACCGCGCGCAGCGAAACCCGCTGCAAGTGCCTTGCCGATACCGCGACTCCCTCCGGAAACAAGCGTGATTTTGTCAGAGACAGAAAACAGCGGGTCGGTGGTCACCGGGTGTCCTTTCGAGAGGGGCACGGCGCCAGCCACCGACGCCGCTCAGATCGCCGGTCGCAAATCATTTTGGTGGCGTTGGAATACTTCGGATCGTGTTGTAGGCGAAGTTAATATTTTCCGACTTCTGGATCGTTCGCAGGATCTGCGTGTTGAGTCGGTCCTGGATCGTCGGCCTGCGGCGCGGGTGAACCAGAAAACGAAGTGTCAGATCGATCCCGTTGGCAGCCGCCCAAGTGCGGACGACCGGATCGGTCGAATCGGCTTGAATCGACAACTCCGACGACATCTTTTGAATTTGGGTAAACGCGATCGCAGCGGTCTGTTTGATTTCTGGCTCCTCGAGCGCGATGTTTTGCAGCAGATCGCGAGCCTTTTCCCAATCGCTTTCGTAGGTCACGGTGTAGACCATCGAGCACCAAACATACGGAAACCCGCGCGTGTAATTGACCAGCGGCTGCTTGAAAACTTGATTGTTCATCAGCACGACAAGTCCGCCGGTCAAACTACCGCTGATCGTGGCGGTGTCAGCCAGCGGAGCACACTGCAGGAGCGTCGTGTGCGTAAAGGTGATGTCCACGACCTCTCCTTGATAATTGCCGATCGCGACCCAGTCGCCGTTGCGATAGCCGCGCGATCCCTTGATGAAGAACCACGCAGCGAAGCTGGCGACCAATTCTTGCAGAGCGATCGCCAGTCCGGCGACCGACAGGCCGAGCAGTGTCAGCAGGTTCTGGTATTGGTCCGCGAAGACGAAGACCAGGCCGACGACGATCGCCAGCGCGGTCAGCAACGACAGCACTTTGTTGAGGTAGTACCGTCGCTGCGGATCGCTGACTCGACGATTGACGACCACTCGCAGCACCAGCATCGTCAACAGGACGGCCGCAAAAATGATCATGAGCCGCAATATTTGCTGCCACCAGCGCCCCAGTTCCCGCTCCTCGTTCAGAGCTTGCGATTCCTTGGTCTTGGCGGTCGCCTCTGCCATCAGCATCTCTTCGCGAGTCGCGAGAATCTGGTCAGACAGTTTGCGGCTTTCATCCGTGATTTGTTGACGTTCGGACCAAAGGTTCTTTTTCAATTCCTCCGACAAACCGCCCTGCATCGACAGCTTCTTCTGAACCTCATCGCTGTCCTTGCGGACCCGATTGAGTTGAGCTTGCAGCAGCCCGACTTCCTTCCGAAGCGATGCGGCCATTTGTTTGGCGAGATCCGCCTCCTCACGGGCGTTTTTCGCCTGCGAGAGTCTCTTGAAGAAGGACTCCAACCAAACGGCCGAGTCTTTTTCTGAAGAGGTTTCGGCACTGCGTTGCCGCAGATCTTCCTCTTTCTGCACCAAATCGAACGCTTCCTGGGCCCGTTCCGCGAGTTGTTTGGCCGAGGCCGATTCCGCTTTGGCGTCGGCCAGTTCCTCAGTCGCTGATTTGACGGCAGCTTCCGCTTTCTCCTTGGCTTTTTCGTCATCCGCAGCAACCGCTTCGGCAAGTTGACCCTTAGCCTCCTCCAACGACTTGGCCGCGGTCAATTCACTTTGCTCGGCCTCGTCACGTTCGACCAGCCTGCGTGCCAACTCGCGTTCCGCTTTGGTGAGCGGTGTCTCGGCCTTTGCCGGAGCAGATTCCGACTTCGCAGTGGCAGGCTCAGCGGAATCGCGCTCCTGCGCGGCAAATGCCGACACGGCGGTCAACCACAAACAGAGTCCAACCAATGCTCGTCGCCACATCGAGATCTCCGTACTCTGACGTAGGCCGCCTGAATTCCTGCTACCCCACGACTAACCGCGTTTGTCCAACGGTGCGAAGGATCGCATCGTCGGGCCGGTGTAGACTTGCCGGGGACGATTGATTCGGCTCGTCGTGTCCGCGTTTTGCTCGCGCCAGTGAGCAATCCAGCCGGGCAGTCGGCCGATCGCGAACATGACTGTAAACATGTTCGTGGGAATCCCCATCGCGCGATAAATGATGCCACTATAAAAATCGACGTTGGGGTACAGCTTGCGCTCGATGAAGAATTCGTCATGCAGCGCGACTTCTTCGAGCTTCTTGGCAATGTCGAGCAATGGATCATCGATGCCAAGCTGTCCAAGGATTTCGTCACAGGTCTTCTTGAGGATCGTGGCCCGCGGATCGAAGTTCTTATAGACGCGATGACCGAAGCCCATCAACTTGAAGCCGCTGTTCTTGTTCTTGGCCATATCCACGTATTTTTTGTAGTCGGATCCGTCGTTACGAATCTGCTCCAACATTTCGAGCACGCTTTGATTGGCTCCACCGTGCAGCGGTCCCCAGAGCGCGCAGATTCCGGCCGAGATCGAGGCGTACAAATTCGCCTGGCTGCTGCCAACGATGCGGACGGTCGAGGTGCTGCAATTCTGCTCGTGGTCGGCGTGCAGAATCAGCAGCTTGTTGAGTGCTCGCACCCAGACGTCGTTGACTTTGTACTCCTCGCACGGGATCGCAAACATCATGCGCAGAAAGTTCGCGCAGTACGACAGTTCGTTTTGCGGATAAATCGTCGGCTGACCGATCGACTTCTTGTAGGCGTAGGCCGCGATCGTCTTGGTCTTGGCGAGCAGGCGGATGATGTCTTGGTCGGGATCGTCGCGATCGACGTTCGGATAAAATGTCGAGAGCGAGGCAACCATTGAGGACAGCACCGCCATTGGGTGCGCGGTCGGCGGAAAGCCTTCGTAGAACTTCTTCATGTCCTCGTGGATCATGCTGTGCCGCGTCAGCTTCTCGCGAAAGACGCCGAGCTGTTGCGGATTCGGCAGCTCGCCGAAGATCAGCAGATGCGCGACTTCGACGAACGAGGCGTTCTCGGCCAAATCTGCGATGTCGTAGCCCCGATACCGCAGGATTCCCTTCTCGCCGTCGATGAAACAGATCGAGCTTTTGCAGGCCCCGGTATTGCCGTAGCCTGAATCCAGCGTGATTGCGCCGCTCTTGGCTCGCAGGGTCGTGATGTCGATACCAACCTCACCCTCGCTGCCGACGACAACGGGCAGGTCGAATTCTTTCCCATTCAAAATCAACTTCGCGTTGTCCATGAGTCTTCCGAATTCTTTCTCTTTAGGCCAATCCTGCGAGCGGGGCGGGGGGGATGGGCGGAATGGTTTCGATCAGGCGCATTGTGGTGGCCCGGACGTGATTTTTCCAACCCGCACCACGGATGAATTCGCTGACGGACTGCAGGGGTGCCGAGCCCGAATCCACATCGGGGCAAAGCTCCGTTACAGTCCCGCACTTTCCAATCTTTCCTGGCGAGGGTTCGCGGCCGATGGCAGTGTTGATGCAGATTCTGAAGGCGTGCAAGAGCTACGGCGAGCAAGTGCTGCTGGACAATGCCGAAGCCACGCTCTCCGACGATGTGAAGGTTGGCTTCGTCGGTCGCAACGGAGCGGGAAAGAGCACGCTGCTCCGCGTCCTGCTGGGGGAAGAGGAACTCGACAGCGGCGAAGTGACTCGGCATCCCAACCTGAAAATCGGCTACCTGCGACAGCACGATCCGTTTCTGCCGGGTGAATCGGCTCACGACTTCTTGATCCGTGACAGCGGCCAGCCTGAATGGAAGTGCGGCGAAGTCGCCGGTGAATTCGAACTGAAAGGGGACTACCTCGAAGGCCCGGTCTCACGCCTGTCTGGTGGGTGGCAGACGCGCGTCAAACTGGCGGCACTGCTGCTGCACGAGCCGAACCTGCTGCTGCTCGACGAGCCGACCAACTTCCTCGACTTGCGCACGCAGATCCTGCTCGAACACTTTCTGCGGCACTTCAAAGAGGCCTGTCTGATCGTCTCGCACGACCGGGCGTTTCTGAATGCGACCTGCGATCACACGCTCGACCTGTCGCGCGGAAAGCTGACGATGTATCCCGGCAAGATCGATGCCTTCTTGACTTACCAGAAGGAACAGAACGAACACTTGCTCCGCTCGAATGCGGCGATCCAGGCCAAGCGTCGCGATCTGGAAACGTTCATCGCCAAAAACAAAGCGCGCGCCAGCACCGCCACGCAGGCTCGGTCTAAATCCAAGCAGCTTGAACGACTGGAGCTCTCCGATATCGCCTCGGAGGAGCCGACGGCCTACATCCTTGCCCCGGTTGTCGAACCACGACAAGGCCCCGCCGTGCGGTGCAAAGATTTGACGATCGGATATCCCGAACGCCAGGTCGCCAGCGGCATCGACGTCGAGATCGATCACGGATCGCGAGCGGTCATCGTCGGTGACAATGGCCAAGGAAAGACGACGTTCCTGCGAACGGTCGTCGATTCGCTCAAGCCGCTGGCCGGCGAAGTGAAGTGGGGATTCGGATGCTCTATCGGAGTCTATGCCCAGCACGTCTACACCAGCCTGCCAGAAAAGGACACCGTGCTGGAGTACCTTCAGTACCACGCCATGTTCGGAACAACGACTCAAAAGATTCTGAACGTCGCCGGAGCAATGCTCTTCCGCGGTGATGCCGTTCAAAAACGAATCGCGATTCTGTCGGGAGGTGAGCGCGCGCGAGTCTGTCTCGCGGGGTTGTTGCTGTCGCAGTACAACGTGCTGGTTCTTGACGAGCCGGGCAATCATCTCGACGTCGACACGGTCGAGGCGCTCGCACAAGCGCTGATCGATTACAAAGGGACAGTGATCTTCACGACGCACGATCGGCATTTCATGAAGCGGGTCGCCACCTGCGTCATCGAAGTCCGCGACGGCCGAGTCACCAACTATGGCGGTGGCTACGATGCCTACCTCTATGCCGTCAACAAAGAGATCGACGATGGCGAGCGCGAACTGGCAACACGGCTCAGCAAAGCCCCACTGGCAGCTCGTAATGCCCCAGCCACTCGCGCGCCTCGCCGCGATGATCGGGCGATTCGCAAAGAAATTGCCACTCTTGAAAAAGTCATCGCACGCTTCGACGACCTGAAGAAGAAAGCCAACAGCCAACTTTTGCAAACGTGCGACGCCGCCGAGTCTCTCCGCCTGCACAACGAAGTAACCAACCTGACTTCGCAGCTCGAAGAGGCTGAAGAGCGATGGTGCCAGCTACAGGCCGAAATGGAAGAGTCCGGGTGACCAACCAGTTCCGCTTCTGCGGCTCATTGAGCACATCGGCCAACTCCACACATGCGCCACGAGCATTCATGACGACACCAAATTGAACTCTTTGCTGCGGCGTGGTTGTTGGACAGCATGCCACTCGTCTCAAAGGCCAGACTCCTTCTTGGCAAGAGATTCTGTCCCACGGATCTGTCCCCTCAACAACCCTGTGCGACCAAATCCAGCTGCCCAGCGCCACCATTTTCAACCGTCGTCAACATCTTCAATCATGTTCCCGAAAGACTGACATCCCGTTACCGGGAATCTGCGACTCTCAAGGCCGCCGCGCTCAACGGCGAGACAAATCAGGCCGTGGCATCTCTTGAGAAACCTCTGAACTTTGACAAGCAACTGTTGCTTTCGCCGTGTCGCTCGTGCTCTATTAAGCCTCGAAAAAGAGTGCGTATCATATTGCGGCAAATAACCCTGAACTCAGGAACACATCTGATCGTTCTATGTGGTGGGATGTTACTGACATCGATCAGTGCCACAGGGGGCTTCGTCGCCGTGTCACCGAGACCGTGACATTAAGGCGACCTCCCATCACAACCTGAAACCGCGAGTGCTCCAATGCCAGTTCGCTTTCCACATCGGCAGCTTGTTACGCCCTGGACCGCGCTGTCATTCGCGATCATCGGACTGTTGGTCTCGACCGATCGGGTTGGAGCCGCCGACGCGCCGGAATTTCTGCGAGGTCTGAATCTCAACGGCCCGCCAGTCGCGATTGACGGACATCCGTGGGAGGGAAGTGACTCGAACAATTACGTCTGCAAAGACAAGGCATTCGAGAATCAGAAGGTGCCACTGGTGCCTGCCACCGACCCAGTGCGGGCGAAGATGATCCGCTCCAGCCGTTGGGGCGGGAATCGAATCGAGCTGACCAATCTGCCCAACGGAACCTGCACTCTGTTCTTGTACGTATGGGAGGACAATGAACCTGAGACGTACAACATCGCGGTCAACGGCCGCGATGTGCTGCGGCGGTACACCAGCGGAACGGCCGGGCACTGGGAAAAGCTGGGGCCGTGGACGGTCGAGGTGACGAAGGGGTCGATCGTGTTGACCAGCCAAGGAGGCGCGGCAAATTTTTCGGGCGTCGAGATTTGGAGCGGGCGGTATGACGGTTCCGATCTCGGTTCGTTTAAACCCGACGATCTGGCCTTCTTTGAGAATCGCATTCGGCCGTTGCTGGTGAAGCACTGCTACGAGTGTCACAGCGCGGAAGCTAAGGAGCTGCAAGGCGAATTGCTGCTCGATTCGCGCCCCACGACACGGCGCGGCGGAGCCAAAGGCCCGGCCGTTGTGCCCGGCAATCTCGATCGCAGCCTGTTGATCGAGGCGGTGCGTTACAAGAACGAAGCGATGCAGATGCCACCCGACGGCAAGCTGACGGCGGCGGAGATTGCGGACCTCGAGCAGTGGGTGAAAATCGGCGCCCCCGACCCGCGCGCCACAGCGACGAAGTCGGCCGGCAAGCTGATTGATGTTGCGGCGGCGCGGCAGTTCTGGTCGCTGCGGCCGATCGCGAATCCGCCGATCCCGGCGGTAAAGAACCACAGCTGGCCAGCCGGTGACATCGACCGGTTCATTCTCGCCAAACTGGAGGAGCAAGGCTTGTCGCTCGCTGCGGATGCCGACAAGCGGACGCTGCTCCGCCGCGCGACGTTCGATCTCACCGGGCTGCCGCCGACGCCCGAAGAGATCGGCTCGTTTCTTCGCGATGAATCGCCGCGAGCGTTTGAGCTGGTCGTGAATCGATTGCTCGATTCGCCGCGCTACGGAGAGCGGTGGGGGCGACATTGGCTGGACGTTGCACGCTACGCGGACACGGCGGGAGACAACTCGGATTATCCCATTCCGCAGATGTTCCGTTATCGCGACTGGGTGATCGCGGCGTTCAACCGCGATCTGCCGTACGACGAATTCGTGCGCGATCAACTTGCCGGCGACCTGCGCGGCGGAGCGACGGACGAAGAGAGATTTCAGCGGATCATCGCCACCGGGTACATCGCCAACGCGCGGCGGTTCGGCTCGCGCGTCGACGACTATCCGCAGCATTTGACGATCGAAGACACGCTCGACAATCTCGGACGCAGCTTTCTGGGCATGACGCTCAGTTGCGCCCGCTGCCACGATCACAAGTTTGATCCGATCACCACGCGGGATTACTACGGCCTGTACGGCATCTTTCACAGCACGCGATATCCGTGGCCCGGCATCGAACTCGACAAGCGGCAGCGAGATTTCGTCCCGCTTGTTCCCCCCAGTCAACTCGCGCAATCGGAACAGCGACTTGCCGAGTGGAAGCAGGAACACAAGCGGCTCGATGAGATCGTCACGAAGCTCAAGAAGTCGCAAAAGAATGCTTCCGACGCCGAGAAGAATGCGTTGGATGAAAAGGTCAAGCGAGCCGAGAAAGCAGTCGCCGACTTTCAGGCTAGTCCCCTACCCTTCGAGACAGCCTACGCGGTCGCTGATGCGCAGACGGTTGAAGATGTCGCCGTTCAACTGAAGGGAGACCCGACGCGCGAAGGCGAGATTGTTCGACGCCACTTTCTGACTGTCTTGGGCGGAAGCGAAGTGCCGGAGGGCAGTCCGTCGAGCGGACGTGAACAACTTGCTGAGTGGATTCTCGCGGACGACAACCCGCTGACAGCGCGTGTCATGGCCAATCGCATCTGGCAGCATCATTTCGGTCGAGGTCTCGTGCCGACACCCAACGATTTCGGCGCCAAGGGCCAGGCTGCTTCGCACCCGGAACTGCTCGATCATCTCGCGACGGTGTTTCGCGATGGCGGTTGGTCGATCAAGGCGATGCATCGGCGGATCATGCTCTCGCGTACGTACCGCCTGGCCGCGATTCGCGACGCTCGTGTCGTGGCAGAGGATCCAGCGAACGTCTGGCTCGCCGGATATCCGCGCCGGCGGCTCGATGCCGAATCGATTCGCGATGGGCTGCTCATGCTGGGAGGGAATCTCGACCTCACGCCGGCGGGGCCACATCCGTTTCCCGCGCAGCACACCTGGAACTTCACGCAACACAACGCGTTCAAAGCGGTGTATGAAAGCAATCGTCGCAGCGTTTACTTGATGACGCAGCGGATCCAGCGGCACCCGTTCCTCGCGATCTTCGACGGAGCCGACCCATCGACCAGCACCCCGGCGCGTTCCACAAGCACCACGCCGTTGCAAGCACTGTATTTGCTTAACGATCCGTTCGTGCATCAGCAGTCGAAGCTGATCGCAGCGCGGATCATGTCCCAAGCTGTCGATGACGGCGTTCGCGGGCAAGCGGCCTACGAATGGTTATTCGCGCGACCGGCGGTCCACGAGGAACTCGCCGCCGCCAAAAAGTTTTTGACCGATGCCAAGGTCCTGCTGCGGGACGAAGGCCGCTCGTCCGATCAAGTGGAGAACGAAACATGGCAGGCGTACATCCGTTCGTTGTTGAGGCTGAATGAGTTCGTGTACCTCGATTAAAGTCTCTCGGAGCCTCGGTAGTGAAATTCGGATTGGAAATGCCGAGGCACGGAGCTGACAGGGACCGTGAACCAGGAAAGTGGATTATGACGGCATCGACTCTGACGACACGACGCGAGCTGTTGCGATCGTTGGCAGGTGGATCGTTGCTGATGCCGGGGCTGCTTTCCGAGTTGCTGGCTGATGGGTCGCTTGTCGGATCCGATCCGCTGGCTCCCCGTCCCTCGCATTTTCCGGCGAAGGCGAAGCAGGTGATCTTCGTCTTTTCCAATGGCGGCGTTTCGCACATGGACACGTTCGATCATAAGCCGGAACTCGAAAAGGCCGACGGCAAGAAGACGGGCGCGGGTGGTGGGCTTTCTAATCAGCAGCGAGTCCTGCTCAGGCCGTTGTGGAAATTTCGCCCCGGGGGACAGTGCGGCACGCTCGTCAGCGATCTGTTCCCGCACCTCCGCGAATGCATGGACGACATCGCCGTTATCCGCTCGATGAATGGCAACGACAACGAGCATTACAACGCGACTCTGGGCATGCACACCGGATCGTTTTTCTTTTCGCGGCCCAGCATCGGCTCGTGGGTCAGTTACGGGCTGGGGACCATGAACAACAACCTGCCGTCCTTCATCGCGCTCGCGCCGCAGATGCCGTATGCCGGCACGCAGATTTTCAACAACGATTTTCTTCCCGCGTATCATCAAGGGGTGCGCGTTGTCGGCGGCCCGGAGCCGATCGCAAATCTCGATCGCCGTTCCAAGCAGCGCGGGTTGCAGGAACTGGAACTCGGCCTTGCGGACGTACTCAACAACCGGCATCTCAATTCGCGCGTCGCCGACACGGACCTCTCCGCCCGCATTCGGAGTTTCGAGACCGCCTTTCGCATGCAAGCCGACGCTCCCGAAGCGTTCGACATCGACCAGGAGAACGACGACACGCTCGCGATGTACGGTCTGCAACGAGGACAAAGCGAGGGCTTCGGTTGGCAGTGTCTGGTCGCTCGGCGACTGGCCGAACGGGGCGTGCGATTCATCGAACTCGTGGACGGCAGCAGCAGCGACAACTGGGACCAGCACGGCGACATGGCTGAACATGCCATCCATGCCAGGCAAATCGATCAACCGCTGGCCGGCCTGCTCCGCGACCTGAAGTCGCGCGGGATGCTCGACCAAACGCTCGTGGTCTGGACGACCGAATTCGGCCGCACCCCCGGTGTGGACGGCGCGAAAGGCCGCGGACATCACAGCGCCTGTTTCTCGTCCTGGCTGGCCGGGGCCGGCGTCAAAGGGGGCATCGCCCACGGCACCACCGACGAGATCGGAGCCACCGTCGCGACAGACAGAGTCCACGTCCACGATTTCCACGCCACCATCCTGCATTTAATGGGCCTGGATCACACGCGCTTAACCTACCGCCACGCCGGCCGCGACTTCCGCCTGACCGACGTGCATGGCCATGTCGTTCGCGAAGTGCTGGCTTGAACGAAGGAGACCAATTCGTGCGAACGTTGATGGTGATGTTTTTCTCGCTGTTCGTCGCCCAGAGTGCCGGCTGGTTGGTGGCCGCCGAACCAACTCGAATGAATTGGACGATTGAGGGTGTGAAACGGGAGGCCGACGTTTTCGCGCCGAGCAAACTGTCGAGCGAACCTCCGCCGCTGGTGTTTGGCTTTCATGGGCATGGCGGGAACATGCGGAATGCGGCTCGCAGTTTTCGGCTGCATGAACTGTGGCCGGAAGCGGTTGTTGTCTACATGCAGGGGCTAAATACCCCAGGGCGTCTGACGGATCCCGAAGGGAAGAAGCCGGGTTGGCAAAGCACCGTCGGGGACCAGAGCGATCGCGATCTGAAATTCTTCGACGCCGTGCTGGTCTCCATGAAAGAAAAACACAAGATTGACGAGCGCCGCGTGTACTCGACTGGACACTCGAACGGCGGCGGCTTCACCTATTTGTTGTGGGCCGCTCGCGGAGAGGTCTTCGCGGCAGTCGCACCTTCGGCGGCGGTCGGAGGGCGATTGCTAGGAGACCTCAAGCCCAAACCGGTCCTGCACGTCGCGGCGGAAAACGACGAACTCGTGAAGTTCTCCTGGCAGCAAGCGATGATCACGCGCCTGCGAACGCTCAATGGCTGCGGAGAGGGAACCGCCTGGGACAAAAACTGCACCTTGTATCCCTCGAAGGATGGCAATCCCGTTGTGACGATGATCCATCCCGGAACGCACAAGTACCCACAGGAAGCTCCGCCGCTGATCGTGAAGTTCTTCAAAGAACATCGTCGACCCACCGATACCCCCAGGAAGTCGCCTTCGTAGCCGCGAGTTCCTTCGTTGCTGATCGGTCGGCGCGTGAGTACGACCAACACTTATTTGGCAACGCTCATGGTGTCTGCTACGGTCGGGGTGAGAAAGGACTTCCAATGCCGCTCATTGATCACCCGTCGGGAAACTATCGTTTTCTGCCAGGCATCGCGCCGTACTCGTGCGGTGTCGTTTCCAGTCCCGGCTTCGAGATTGTGCATGTCACACTGCAGCGGCCCGTCGCTTATCACGAAGGGTTCGAGACACTCGCCGCATTTCTCGCCGCGGAAGGCCGTCCAAAGACCGCGCTCTGCGCGATTGAACTGCGGTCACCACGGCCGTTCAGCTTTTCAGGCTTCGCCGAATTCAATGCCGGGTACGCCGCGATCCTGCAACGCTGGGGCGTCTTCGTCGATGGAGTCAATCCGGTCGCCCGGACGAATGTCGCTCCGGTCATCAACCCGCCCGCCGAGCCAGTGCTTTCCGGCTTCTCATTCGCGCGGCCGTGTTGCGGCAATTCGCTGCCGACGTTCGTGGTCGCGGGCGCCGGAGAACTTCCGGAGGGAATCCTGTCGCGGGAGGGAATCGTGGCTCTCGGCGACACTTCGCCCGCAGGTCTGGCGATCAAAGCTCGATTCGTGATGGACTTGATGGAGACTCGCCTGCAAGGACTCGGCGCGAACTGGGCACAGGTCAGCACCGTTAATGTTTACACGGCGCATTCACTGACGCCATTGTTGCCGGAAATCCTTCTTGGCCGTATTGGTCCCGCGAGCATGCACGGCAGCACCTGGCACTTCAGCCGACCGCCGATCGCTGAGATCGAGTACGAAATGGACGTGCGCGGAACACGCACTGAACTCCGCCATGATTGAGCAGCTGCAAGCTTCGGCCAAGAGTGTGAGTGTGGGTGCTTGAGGGAGCGGAAACTCGACGCCGATGGCTGGATCACTCGGCCGTGTAATCCGTGACCTTCAAGTCAGGCAACTGCTGTTTGAGCCGATCGACGACCGCCGGTTTGAATTTGAGATCCGTGATGTACAGCGTTTTCAAGTTCTTCAGCCCCATTAAATACTCCAGTCCGGCGCTGGTGATCTGGGTGCCGTAGATGTTGAGCACTCGCAGTTCAGGCAGGCTCTTGATGTGTGCCAAGCCGACGTCGCCGATCGCGCATTTCGCGATGAACAATCGTTCGAGGCTTGTCAGACTTTTGAGCTGCGCCATCCCCACATCGGTCACCTTCGTTGCGGTGAGGTGCAGTTCTTTGAGTGTCGCGACACCTTGAAGCTGTGCCATCTCGGCGTCGCCGAACGATGTTCCGGCAACATTGATCGCCATCACGTTCCCCAGGTCGTCGACGACCGCTGCATCCAGCGCGGCGAGTGCGGCGGTGAGTGGTCGTTGCTGTTCGCTGGTAAAAAGACGGACGACTCCACTGAGCGTGATTTGCGATCCGGCAATTGACAGCTTGCGCAGGCGAGTCAGGCGTTTCAGGTGCGACAACCCCGCGTCGCTCACGGCGGTCCCGGTCAGATTCAGTTCTTCGAGATCGATCAGTTCAGCGAAGTGTGCGAGGCCGGCATCCGAGATCGACGCCCCGTTGAGGTCCAGCCGAACGAGTTTCTTGAAGGCCGCTAAGTGGGCGAGTCCCGCGTTGTCAAACCGCGAATCACTCGCAATCAACGTCTGCAACTGGGCCAGCGGTTGCAAATGAACCAGCGCTCTCGTGGTCGCTCCGGCTGGCATCGTTAATGATCGGAGTCGCGTCAGCCGGCCGAGCTCAACGAGATGTTCGTCCAAGATCGGTGTCAGTTCGAGGTCCAGCGATTCCAAGTCCGGCAGCGTGGCGAGGTGCTTTAAGCCTGGACCACGAACGCTCGTTTCCGAGAGCCGCAGAGTCCGCAATTGTTTGAGCGCCGCCAGATGTTCCAAGCGGGCATCGGTGACCGAGCAGCGGTTCAGCATGAGGCTGCGAAGACTGCGCAGCGATGAGAGTCGCTCAATTCCTCGATCCGTGAGTCGGCGACAATTGGTCAGGTCGAGGACTTCCAGATCGGACAATTCGGCAATGGCAAGCAGGCCATCGTCGGTGATCTGGCGGCAATGCGACAGCTCGAGTTGCCGAAGACTTTTCATCGTAGCCAGATGCCGCAATCCAACATCGCTGGTCTGCGGGGGAAGAGCCAGGGCCCTGAGTTGCGGTAACCGAGCCACATGCGCCAGACCGGCATCGGTAATCGAGCGATAGGCCCGCAGGTCCAGCCCAGTCACATTGGTCACCGCTCCAATCGACTCCAGTCCGACATCGTCAACGACCGGCGGCAGCGCCAACTTCGAGACATGCGGCAAGTACCGAACTTGCTCCAGTCCCGCATTCGCCGCAACACACGCGGACAAATCCACGGACACGATCCGATTCTCAGAGTCCCGTTCCAATCTGGCTCCGAGACGATGCAAATGCGCGACGGACTCGGCCAACCGATCGGAAGCCACGCAGCGATCACTGCTGGCTGCCAGCGATGCCAACAACACGATCGTTTTCCAGACGCATGTCGAATGTTGTGGCATCGTAATATCAGCTCTGCGCGAGCTCCCGAATGACTTCGCCTTTCG
>Ga0194120_10002763_pt1 | contig 29635 bp, 26 predicted proteins | sample TA2MahCa65mmetaG_FD_148642 | JGI IMG/M metagenome (GOLD analysis project Ga0194120, IMG submission 148642) | Freshwater microbial communities from Lake Tanganyika, Tanzania - TA2015019 Mahale Deep Cast 65m | ecosystem: Environmental > Aquatic > Freshwater > Lake | place: Tanzania: Lake... | reverse complement strand
GAGGCAGAACCGGCCCGCCGGCCTGAGGCAGAACCGGCCCGCCGGCCTGACCGATCTCGCCACGTTGCGGTCCGAATAGCGAGTTGATTCGTTCCGAGAACGGATTGGTTCCGATCTGACGGCGCGTCAGGTCGGCGGGTAGCGTCGCCCGCCATGCCGATGCCAGCCGACGTCGGAGTGATCGACCTCATGCTCGGGATCCCCAGCGGGGACCCGAAGCGCTGGTACGACTTCCTCCGGACCCAGCTGCTCGACCGCGAGAGCCGTGAGGACTTCGAGTTCCCGGCCGAGTACATGTTCAAGCACGTGCCCAAGTTCCAGGAGCACATGGACGACCCGGTGTCCTATCTCCTGAGCGAGATGGACAAGCACGGGATCGCGGTGGCGATGGTCGGCACCAGCTTCAAGAACGACCAGGCCCAGAAGGCGATCAAGGACCACCCCACCCGGTTCTTCGGGAGCTTCGAGGTCGACCCCAACCGGGGCATGGAGGGCGTCCGCGAGCTCGAGGCCGCGGTCACCGAGCTCGGCGTGAAGGCGGCCACCGCGTTCCCCGCCGGCCTCACGCCGCAGGTGCCGATCAACGACAAGAAGTTCTACCCGATCTACGCGAAGTGCGTGGAGCTCGACATCCCGATCTGCGTCTGCGCGGGCGTACCCGGGCCCCGGGTCCCGTTCGCACCTCAAGACGTCGCGCTCATCGACGAGGTCTGCTGGTTCTTCCCCGATCTGCGCTTCGTCACCCGCCACGGCTGCGAACCGTGGGCCGACCTCGCGGTGAAGCTCATGCTGAAGTGGCCGAACCTCTACTACTCCACGAGCGCGTTCGCCCCGAAGTACTACCCGAAGGACGTCATCCACTTCGCGAACACCCGGGGCGCCGACAAGGTGATGTACGCGGGCTACTTCCCTATGGGACTCTCGCTCGATCGCATCTTCTCCGAGATGCCCGACGTGGCCTTCCGCGACCACGTCTGGCCCAAGTTCCTCCGCGAGAACGCCACGCGCGTCTTCAAGCTCGACGCGTGACGGCAACAGCGAGCCCCCGATGACCAACGCGGCGTTCGAGGCCGCGCGCGCTGACGGCGTGATCGACACCTTCCTGTCGATGCCCGCCCCGCGCCAAGAGAAGGCCAAGGTCTACGACTGGATCCGCAAGCAGGCCATGGACGAAGAGACGCAGACCATGGAGATGCCCGCGGAGTACATGTTCAAGGACGTGCCCCACGTCGAGGAGCTGAGCGACCCCGTCGCCGAGGTGCTCTCGCTGATGGACGCCCACGGGATCCGCATGATGATGCCGGGGGTCCACGAGAACGAGCACGCACAGCGCGCCTGTCGCGACTTCCCCGACCGCTTCGCCGGGGTCATGAGCGTCGACCCGAACACGGGGATGGAGGCGGTGCGCAAGCTCGAGCGCGGGGTGCGCGAAGACGGCGCGGCGGCCGGCCACGTCTGGGGAACGGGGCTCATCCCTCAGGTGCCGATCGACGACAAGAAGATGTTCCCGCTCTACGCCAAGTGCACCGAGCTCGGTGTGCCGGTCCTCCTCTATGCCGGCGTCCCCGGCCCGCGCATCCCGATGGCGGCCCAGGACGTCGCGCTGCTCGACGAGGTCTGCTGGTACTTCCCGGAGCTCAAGATCGTCGTGCGCCATGGCGGTGAGCCCTGGACCGAGCTCATGGTGAAGCTGCTCCTGAAGTGGCCCAACCTCTACTACTCCACGAGCGCGTTCGCCCCGAAGCACTACCCGGGCGACATCGTCGACTTCGCCAACACGCGCGGCGCCGACAAGGTGCTGTACGCGGGCTACTACTCGGCCGGGCTCGGACTCGACCGCATCTTCTCCGAGCTCCCCGACGTGCCGTTTCGCGACCACGTCTGGCCCAAGTTCCTCCGCGAGAACGCCGCCCGGGTCTTCGGCCTCGAGATCTGAACGCACGATGGCCGCCCGGAACGAGGCGTTCGAGGAAGCCCGCGCCGGCGGCGTCGTCGACACGGCGGTCGGCGTGCCGAGGTCTCGCGAGGAGATGTTCGAGTTCTACGAGTTCATCCGGCGCCAGACCCGCGACGCGCAGAGCAAGCAGGGCGAGGGCGGCCTGGGGTTCCCGGCGGGTTACATGTTCAAGGAGCCCCCGACCTACGACGCCGACGAGCTGGGCGACCCGGTCGACTTCCTGATCACCGAGCTCGACCGGGTCGGCATCGCGAGGGCGATCGTCAACGTGGACGACGGCAGCAACGGTGCGCGCGCGGTGCGCGAGCACCCGGACCGGCTCTTCGCGGGCATCGGCGTCGACCCCAACACCGGCATGGAGGCGGTTCGCCGCATCGATCGCTTCGCCGAGGAGTTCGACCTCAAGTCGGTCGGCGCGTTCCCGGCCGGCTTGATCCCGCAGGTGCCACTCAACGACAAGCGCTTCTACCCCGTCTACATGAAGTGCGTGGAACTCGACGTCGCGTTCTGCTCGACCGTCGGCGTCCCGGGACCGCGCATCCCGTTCACGCCGCAAGACGTCGCGATGATCGACGAGGTGTGCTGGTTCTTCCCCGAGCTGCGCTTCGTGATGCGCCACGGAGCGGAGCCGTGGGCCGACCTCGCGGTGAAGCTCATGCTGAAGTGGCCCAACCTCTACTACTCGACCACCGCGTTCGCGCCCAAGTACTACCCGCGCGAGGTGATCGCCTTCGCGAACACCCGCGGTGCCGACAAGCTCATCTGGAGCGGCTACTTCCCCGCCGGCCTCACGTACGAGCGCATCTTCTCCGAGCTTCCCGACATGGCGTTGCGCGACCACGTCTGGCCCAAGTTCCTCCGCGAGAACGCCGCCCGGGTCTTCAAGCTCGACCCGTGATCACCGGCGGTAGGGTCCGGGCCATGGGTCCACTCTCCGGCATCAAGGTGATCGAGCTCCCGAACATCGGGCCGATGCAGTTCGCGGGCATGGCGCTGGCCGACCTCGGCGCCGAGGTGCTGCGCCTCGACCGCGCCAGCTCGGTGGCGAGCGGCGAGGGCACGATGCCCGCGTCGCCGTACGCGAGCCTCGATCGCAACCGCCGCAGTGCCGGCATCGACCTCAAGCATCCCGAGGGGCGCAACACCGTGCTGCGCCTCTGCGAGGGCGCCGACGTGCTGATGGAGGGCTTCCGGCCCGGCGTAGCTGAGCGGCTGGGCATCGGGCCCGACGTCGCGCTCGCGCGCAACCCGCGTCTCGTGTACGGCCGCATGACCGGATGGGGCCAGGACGGTCCGCTGGCGCACGACCCGGGCCACGACCTCAACTACATCGCGCTCGCTGGCGTGCTCGCGCACATCGGTGTCGAGGGCGGGCCACCGGTCCCGCCGATCAACCTCATCGGCGACTTCGGCGGCGGTGGTCTCCTGCTCGCGTTCGGGGTGCTCGCCGCGCTGCTCGAGCGCGAGCGGTCGGGCCAGGGCCAGGTGGTCGACGCCGCGATGGTCGACGGCTCGGCCATGCTCATGAGCGTGTTCGTCGGCCTCTCGGCGATGAACTTCTGGTCCGACGAGCGTGGCACCAACCTGCTCGACGGCGGCGCGCACTTCTACGGCGTCTACGAGACCTCAGATCGCAAGTGGATCTCGATCGCGAGCTACGAGCCGCAGTTCTACGCCGAGCTCGCTCGCACGCTCGGTCCGCTCGGAGTGGAGCTCGACCCCGAGACCCAGATGGACCAGGCGCAATGGCCCCTCAAGAAGGCCGAGCTCGAGACCCTGTTCCGCACCCGGACCCGCGATGCGTGGTGCGACGTCTTCGCAGGCCACGAGGTGTGCTTCGCTCCGGTCCTGACGATGAACGAGGCGCGGTCGCACCCGCACAACGTCGCCCGGGGAACCTTCACCGAGGTCGACGGCGCACCCCAGCCGGCCCCCGCCCCCCGGTTCAGCCGGACGCCCGGTCGCATCGAGCGACCGCCAGTGGTCCCGGGTACCGACACGAGCTCCGTCCTCGCCGACTGGGGGCTGGACCCGGTTGAGATCGAGCGACTCCAGGCTTCGGGCGCGATCGCCTGACCCAGGGCTACGCGCCGGCGCGCGACACGCTCCAGAGCGCGACCGGCTCGTCGAAGCCCTTGAGCATGCGTCGCCCGGCCGGCTCGAAGGCCAGGGCCTCCGCACCCACCGCCTCACGCTGCACGTCTTCGCTCACCAGGATCTCGCCCGGCACGGCGATGTCGGCCACGCGCGCCGCGAGGTTGACCAACGGCCCGTAGTAGTCGCCAGCACGGGCAAGCACACTTCCGAACGCGATCGCACCATGGGGCTCGATTCGAGTGTCCCTCGCGCGGAATACGTCGACCATTCCAAGCGCAATCTGACATGCGACTGCAGCGACCGGCGTGACGAACATCACTTCATCGCCCATGTACTTCACGATCCGCCCGCCGTGCGCGGTGACAACCGCATGGGCGCGGCTTCCGAAGTCCTCGATCACTGCGGCAAGCTCATCATGCGCGAGCCGATGCGCGAGTGGCGTGAACCCGACCAGGTCCACGAAGCCCACAGCCATCCGCAACCATCCGAACCGGCCGTCCGACTGGTAGGCCCTGCGCGTCCGGCGCTGTGCCGCCTCGAAATGCAGTCGCAGCATCCCTGAAAGCGCGCTCTCGAGAGCTTCGAGCGCCCCGACCGCTGCCACGTTCGCCTCGGCGAGCGCGCGCTGGCTCGCCTGCTGCTCGTACAGACTCCGCTCGACGTTCATATGGAAGAGCGAGAGCCCGGCCTCAGCGACTTGAGCCACTGCGGACCCGATCACACGTGTGAGCTGGACTATCGACTCCTCACCGAACACCTCCATCCCGGCCCGGAAGGTGACGAAGAAGGGCACATCGCCCTCGAGCAGGCGCGGCTCCTCACCGTCGGGTCCCACGACCCCTGCTGCCTCGAGCACCCTGCGCAGCAGCTCGACGCTGAGCCCGCTCGCCTCTGCAACCTCGACCAGAGGGAGCTCCCGACCGCGACGCACCAAGGCATCGCCGGCAGCGGCCAACAACAAGCCGTTTCGTTCTGCATGCAGCATCTCGTCGATGGTCAGCCCGCGCGAGGTGAAGTACTCAAGGAGCGCGAGCCGGTCAGCCGCATCGTGCGCCGCCGGGTCGTAGAGGCCCGCGGCTTCGTACTCGGCGGCGTTCACGACTGCGAGGCTAGGTGGCCTATCGGGCTGCGGCCGTGCGCGCGTATTCATTCGCCCACGGGTAGTCGGGCTTGCCACTCGGGGCCCGGGAGATCGCGTCGACCAGGAACACCTGCTTCGGCGCCTTGTAGGCCGCGAGGTCCTTGCGGCAGTGGACGCTGAGCTCCTCCACCGTGGGAGTGCAGCCCTCACGAGGCTGGACCACCGCGACGACCCGCTCGCCCCAACGTTCGTCGGGCACACCGACGACCAGCACGTCGAAGACCTCGGGATGCGACTTGAGAACGCCCTCGACCTCCTCCGGGAAGACCTTCTCGCCGCCCGTGTTGATCATGATCGAGCCACGCCCCAGCAGGGTGATCTGTCCGTCGGCCTCGACGGTCGCGAAGTCACCCGGGATCGAGTAGCGCTTGCCGTCCTGCTCGAAGAACACCTGCGCCGAGCGCTCCGGGTCCTTGTAGTAGCCGAGCGGGATGTTGCCAGTGCGCGCCACACGCCCGATCACACCGGAACCCGGCTCGACCGGTCGCAGGTCCTCGTCGACGACGATCGAGTCGAGCGCCGGCTGCACGGTCGCCGGCCCGCCGCGAGGCTTCTCCCCCTTCTGCGCGACCTTGATGCCGTTCATGCCCGTCTCGGTCGCGCCGACCGAGTCGACGACCACGATGTTCGGAAGCAGCTCCATCAGCTGGTCCTTGATCGACTGCGAGAAGATTGCCGCACTGGAACCGATCGAGATCAGCGACGACAGGTCGAGCTCCTCGTGAATGCGCTCGAGCGTGTCGGCAAGCGGACGAGCCATCGCGTCGCCGGTGATCCCGAGGAGGTTGATCTTCTCGGCGTCGACGAGCCGCCACGCAGCCTCGGCGTCGAAGCGGGGCGTGAGCACCGTGGTATCGCCGTGGATCAGCCCCCGGATCGTCGAGACCTGTCCGGCGCCGTGCATGAGCGGCGCGATCGGGAAGCTGACCCCACCGGCCGGAGCGGCCGCGGCGCGCTCGCTCAGCTCCTCCGGCCGTTCGATGCGCGTGTTGGAGTACGCGTCGATGCCGCCGCAGAGCGCGTAGAAGATGTCCTCCTGGCGCCACATCACGCCCTTTGGCATCCCTGTCGTGCCGCCCGTGTAGATCATGTGGATGTCGTCACCGGATCGAAGACCGAAGTCGCGCCCGGATGCTCCCGAGGCGACGGCCTCCTCGTAGTCGGTGAAGTCGAGGCCGTCGACGGAAGCGCCGCTGCCGTCCTCCGCGACGATCACGTGGCGCAGCATCGGCAAGTCGTCTCGGACCGCGGCGAGCCGAGGCGCGAACTCCCGCTGGGCGATGATCGCGACGAGGTCGGCGTTGTCGCAGAGATAGCGGAGCTCGTTCTCGACGTAGCGGTAGTTGATGTTCACCGCGACGGCGCGGATCTTGTAGAGGGCGACCATGCCCTCCACCCACTCGACACCGTTGTACGCGTAGATGCCGATGTGCTCGCCGGGCCGGATCCCGGCCGCTTGCAGGTGGTGGGCGAGACGGTTCCCTCGCTCCTCCATCTCGGCGAAGGTGCGGCGCTGGTCACCGACCACGAGCGCGCTGCGCTCCGGGACCACGTCGACGATCGCTTCGAACATGTCGGCGAAGTTGAACTCCATGGCCTGGAGACTAGAACACGTTCCAGGAACCGAGCTCAGTTCAGACGAGGAGTCGGGCGGCTCGCTCGAGGTCGTCGCCGACCACCTCGGGCCCGTCGACGCCGCCGACCCAGCCGACCAGCGACGACAGCCAGACCTGGGTCAGGATCCGCGCGACCGCGCGGTCGCGCTCGGTCGACTTCGGCCGATGCATGGCCCCGACGATGATCTGCTCCATCGTCGTGCTCACCCGCGCGACCGCGTCGGCCTCGCTGGGGCGGGCCGAGCCGAGGGCGCGGACCATCGCCGCGGTCGCCTCGGGCCGTCGGGTCAGCCACCCGCAGGCGCGACGAAGCACGTCGACGACCCGGTCCACGGCTTCGATGCCCTCGGGCGGACGCTCGAGCAGCCGCGCCCGGAGCAGCTCGACCTGCTCGACGTTCGCCTCGAGCAGGAGCCGCTCCTTCGACTCGAAGTAGCGGTAGACGGTCCCGAGCGCGACCCCGGCCTCGGTGGCGACGTCGCGCATCTGCACGGCGTCGAAGCCGCCCCGATCCGCCAGCTCGAGTGTGGCGTCGAGCACGCGACGGCGCCGGGCGGCCTGGTTTCTCGCCAGCGCACCGTCGGGCGCGGGACCGGGCACAGGATCGAGGACCATCGGGCAATTGGAACACGTTCCCATTCCCCCGGCAAACACCCCACCCTCAGCGATATCTCGTCTCGGTCATGGCGTTCTCGGGCGTCGGTCACCGCCCGCCCCGCCGCGTCCGCCCCTTCCCAGCCGCGGGTCTCGGTCGAGCTCCCCGGCTCCACGTCCTTGTAGACGGCGAAGAAGTGCTCGACCTCGTCGAGCGGGTCGCCGTCCTCGGCCAGCGTGTCGGGCACGAAGCCGTAGTCGGCCGGGTACTGCATCGCGGTGAACAACATCCGGTCGAGCCAGACCGCGCCGGTCTCGTAATCCATCTCGTACTTGTTGCGCGACCCGCGCGGGATCTCGACGACGATCTCGAAGTCCACGCACCCGGTCTTACCCAGGTCTGCGAGACTCCGCGCATGATCGACGTCCTCGACATCGCGGAGCGCCTCTACACCGGCGAGCTCGAGCGCTCCCCCCTCAACCCCTTCTCCGACGCGGGTGACCTCGCCGAGATCGCGCCTGGCGTGGTGTTCGTCGTGGCGTTCTCGAACGTCGCCGGGTTCGACACCGAAGCCGGCCTGCTGCTCGTCGACACGAGCAGCTGGTTCCACGCGCGAACCGTCAAGGACTCGCTGCGGGCCTGGACGCCGAGCCGGCTCGACACCGCCGTGTTCACCCACGGCCACACCGACCATTGCATGGGCATGGAGCTCTACGAGGAGGAGGCGCGCTCGGCCGGCTGGGTGCTCCCGCGCGTCGTCGCGCACGACGCGATCGCGGCCCGCTTCGACCGCTACCAGGAGACCTGGGGCTACAACGCGATTATCAACCAGCGCCAGTTCCACCTGCCCGAGTTGAGCTTCCCGAAGCAGTTCCGCTATCCCGACGACACGTTCCGCACGGAGCTCGACCTCGCGGTCGGCGACGCCCGCTTCGAGCTCCACCACGATCGGGGAGAGACCGACGACCACACCTGGGTGTGGGAACCCGAACGGAAGATCCTCTGCGCCGGCGACATGTTCATCTGGGCGTCGCCCAACTGCGGGAACCCGCAGAAGGCCCAGCGCTACGCGATCGAGTGGGCACGCGGGATGCGCAAGATGATCGCACTCGGGCCAGAGATCATGCTCCCCGGTCACGGCCTGCCGATCGTCGGCGCGGATCGCGTGCGCACCGCGCTCGACGACTCGGCGACGCTGCTCGAGCACCTGCACACCGAGACGATCAAACTGATGAACGAGGGCGCACGCCTCGACGACATCGTCAACACCGTCAAGGCGCCCGAGCGCCTCCTGGAGAAGCCGTACCTGCGTCCGGTCTACGACGAGCCCGAGTTCGTGGTGCGCGGCATCTGGCGGCTGTTCGGCGGATGGTGGGACGGCGACCCGTCACGCCTGAAGCCGGCCCCGGCCGCGTCGCTCGCCGCCGAGCTGGCGACGCTCGCGGGCGGCGCCGACGTGTTGGCACGCCGCGCCGTCGAGCTCGCCGACGCCGGCGACCTCCGGCTCGCGGGCCACCTCGCCGAGCTGGCTGCGCAGGCCGCGCCCCAGGACCCCGCAGTCCAGGGAGCCCGCGCCGAGGTGTTCGAGCGCCGGGTCGCGGCCGAGGCGTCGACCATGGCCAAGGGCGTGTTCGGCTGGGCTGCGAACGAATCCCGGGAATGGGCCGGGCAGTAGCATCGTCCGGATGGCCGATGCCGCCGAGCTCCCGCAGGCCCCGGCAGCACCGCGGGCCAACGAGCCGGAGCCCCCTGGCCCACCCACCCGCTCCCTCACTCGCGCGCTCGTCGCCGAGGCCCGCCCCCGCCAGTGGGTCAAGAACGTCCTCGTCGTCGCCGCACCGGCTGCCGCCGGGGTGCTCGGCGAGGGCGAGGTGCTCCTCGACACCGCGATCGCCTTCGTCGCGTTCTGCCTCGCGGCGAGCGGAACCTACTTTCTGAACGACGCGTTCGACGTGGAAGCCGACCGGCTCCACGCGAAGAAGCGCCTGCGACCGATCGCGGCCGGCGACCTCTCCATACGCACCGCGCAGGTGGTCGGCACGTTGCTCCTGCTCGCCGGGGTCGGCGTCGGGTTCCTCACCGGTTGGCGCCTCCCCGTGGTGGTGGGCATCTACATCGTCTTCACCACCGCCTACTCGGCGTGGCTCAAGCACGTCGCGGTCGTCGACCTGGGCACGGTCGCCGCCGGCTTCCTGCTCCGGCTCATCGGCGGCGCGGTCGCGGTCGACGTGCCGATCTCGGTGTGGTTCCTGATCGTCGGCGGCTTCGGCTCGCTGTTCATGGTCGCGGGCAAGCGTTACGCCGAGCACCTCGACCTCGGGGTCGAGCGCGCCGGCCACCGCGCCACGCTGTCGGAGTACTCGGTCGAGTACCTCGGCTACGTGCGCTCCGTCGCGTCGGGCGTGACGATGGTGGCGTACTGCCTGTGGGCGTTCGACAGCACGATCCACCGCACCGGGATCGTCTGGTTCGAGGTCTCCATCATCCCGTTCGTGTTGGTCGTGCTGCGGTACGCGCTGCTCGTCGAGCGGGGCGAGGGCGGCGCGCCGGAGGAGATCGTGCTCGGCGACCGGGCGTTGCAGATCTTCGGTGTGCTCTGGGCCGCGATGGTCGGGATCGGTCTCTATGCGACCTGACCGAGCGAGCGTGCAGCCCGGCGACGACGTCCTCCTGTCGGGCTGGGGGGGGACGGCCCCCTCGCGGGCCCGCCTGACCACACCGCTCAACGACGCCGACGTCGGCACGCTGCTCGACGCGGCCCCCGAGCGCGGGGCGATCGCGCGCGGGCTCGGCCGTGCGTACAGCGACGCGGCGCAGAACGCGGGCGGGATGGTGCTCGACATGACGGCGATGGCCGGCGTACATGCCGTCCACCTGGGGCGCGGAATCGTCACCGTGGGCGCGGGCACCAGCCTCGACGCGCTGATGCGCTGGCTGGTGCCACGGGGTTGGTTCCCGATCACCCCCGGCACGCGGTTCGTCACCGTCGGCGGGGCGATCGCCTCCGACGTGCACGGGAAGGGTCATCACGCCGACGGCACCTTCGGTCAGCACGTCCGTTCGCTCACGCTGCGCACGGGCGGGGGCGAGGTGCTCACGCTGACGCCGGAGACGACGCCCGAGCGGTTCTGGGCGACGGTCGGGGGCCTGGGGCTCACCGGCGTGATCCTCGACGCGACGTTCGACCTCATCCCGATCGAGACCTCGCTCATGTCGGTCGACGAGGAGCGCTGCCGCGACCTCGACGACCTGATGAGCCGGATGGTCGAGGGCGACGAGCGCTACCGGTACTCCGTGGCCTGGATCGACTGCCTCGCGCGCGGTGCGTCGCTCGGGCGCGGCATCCTCGGGCGCGGCAACCACGCCCGCCTCGACCAGCTCCCCAAGGAGCGGCGCCGTTCGCCCCACCGCTTCGATCCGAAGCCGGTGCTGGTCGCGCCGCCGTTCATGCCGTCGGGACTCGTCAACACGCTCTCGATGCGGGCGTTCAACGAGCTGTGGTTCCGCAAGGCCCGACATCGCCACGAGGGCACGCTGCAGTCGATCGGGTTCTTCTTCCACACGCTCGACATGGTGGAGGGCTGGAACCGCATCTACGGCGTCAGTGGCTTCGTGCAGTACCAGTTCGTCGTTCCCGACGACGCCCAGGAAGCCGTGCGCATCGCGGTCGAGCGCCTCTCGGGCGCGGGCACCGCGTCGTTCCTCGCGGTGCTGAAGCGCTTCGGGCCCCAGAACCCGGGGATGCTCTCGTTCCCGACGTCGGGTTGGACGCTCGCGCTCGACATCCCGGTGGGGAACCCCGGCCTGCCCCAGCTCCTCGACCGGCTCGACGACATCGTGCTCGGAGCGGGCGGGCGGGTGTACCTCTCCAAGGACTCGCGCACCCGGCCCGAGCACCTCGCCCAGATGTACCCGCGCCTCGACGAGTTCCGCGAGGTGCGGGCCAAGCTCGACCCCAACGGCGTCATCACCTCCGACCTCGCCCGCCGGCTCGCCCTGTGAGCCGGGAAAGGACACCGCGATGAACGACGCGCTCGGATCACCCCAGTCGGTGCTTTGCCTCGGAGGCGGCTCCGAGATCGCGCTCGCGACCGTCCGCAAGCTCGTCGGCGCGCGCTGTCGAACGGTGGTGCTCGCGGGACGCGATCCCGGGGCGCTCACCACCCCGGCCAAGGAGCTGCGCGACCTCGGCGCGACGACGGTCGAGACGGTGGCCTTCGACGCCCTCGAAGTCGCGTCGCACGACGCCTTCGTCGCCGACGTCTTCTCGTCCCACGGCGACTTCGACCTCGTGCTGCTCGCGTTCGGGGTGCTCGGCGACCAGGACCTGGCCGAGACCGACGGCGCCGAGGCCCGCCGCATCGTGGCCACGAACTTCATTGGTGCCGTCTCGGTCCTCGTCCCCGTCGTGCAGGCGCTGCGCAAACAGGGCCACGGCACGATCGTGGTGCTGTCGTCGGTCGCCGGCGAGCGGGCCCGGAAGTCCAACTTCGTGTACGGGTCGTCGAAGGCGGGGCTCGACGCCTACTGCCAGGGGCTCGGCGACAGCCTCGTCGGCACCGGCGTCCGCGTGATGATCGTGCGTCCGGGCTTCGTCCACACGAAGATGACCGAGGGGATGGCGGCGGCGCCGCTGTCGACCACCCCCGAGGTCGTCGCCGACGCGATCGTCACCGGACTCGGCCGGGGCAGCGAGATCGTCTGGGCCCCGGCGCCGCTGCGCTTCGTGATGTCGGCGCTGCGGCACGTCCCGCGGGCCATGTTTCGTAGGCTCCCGGTCTGACATGGGCGGGGCGGTGCGGCACGTGGCCGCGTTCGACTTCGACGGCACGATCACCTCCCGCGACACCCTCGGACCGTTCCTCGCGCGGGTCGTCGGGCGCGCTCGGGTCGTCCGGGCGCTCGCATTGCGCTCCCCTGTGCTGGCGGCGAGCCTCGTGGGGCTGGCCGACCGCGACGCCGAGAAGGAGCGGCTCGTCGGCCGCCTCCTCGCCGGTCGCGACGCGGCCGCGCTGTGCGCCGAGGGCGTGGCGTACGCGAACGAGCTGGGCGCGGCCCAGGCGTTCCGGCCCGACACGCTCGAGCGCGTCGCGTGGCATCGGGCCGAGGGGCACGACATCGTGGTCGTCTCCGCGTCGCTCGACGTGTACCTCGAGCCCCTCGGGCCCGAGCTCGGGGTGAACCACGTGATCTGCACCAGCCTCGAGGTCGTCGACGGGCGCGTCACCGGCCACCTGGTCGGGGGCAACGTCCGCGGCCCCGAGAAGGCCCGGCGCCTGCGCGCCTGGCTCGGCGACGGCCCGGTGGAGCTCTGGGCCTACGGTGACAGCGCCGGCGACCACGACCTGCTCGCCATGGCCGACCACGCGGTGCGAGTGTGAGCACGGAACGGGAGTCGGCTCGCGGCTCGGCGCGCTGGTGGCTGCTCGTCGCGGCACTCGCCGTGATGGCCTTCGTCGCCGCGATCGCGGTGCAGCGGCACGTCTTCCCCTTCTACTCCGGCGATCACGACGAGCCCGTGTACCGGTACCAGGCCGAGATGCTCCTCGACGGCGACCTGACGATCCCGCGGTCACAGGAGGAGTTCTTCCGACCATGGCTGTCGGGCCCCCACGAAGACCGGCTGGTGATGGCGTACCAGCCCGGCTGGCCCGCGGTCCTGGCCGCGAGCAAGCAAATCTTCGGGTCGATGCTCTTCGCACTCGGTGCCGCGGCGGCACTGAGCGTGATCGCGTGCTTCCTCATGGCCCGCGAGCTGCTGGGCCGCGCCGGGCCCGGGGCCCTGGCCGCGGCGCTTTTCGCGCTCTCGCCGTGGATGCTGCTCCTGAGCGGCACGTACCTCAACTACGTCTTTGCGGTCGGGCTAGGTACGACCTTCGGGTACCTGCTCCTGAGGGGCCTGGGCACTCGCAGCCGCCGAACGTTCGTCCTTGGTGGGGTGATCTGGGGCGGCATTGTCCTGACCCGCCCCTTCGACGCGTTTCTCTATGGCTTGCCGATCCTCCTCTATGCCTTCCTTGCACATCGGCAGCGACTGAAGGAGCTTGTCGGAAGCGCGGCGCTTGTGGCCCTGGGCGCGATCCCCGGTCTGTTTCTCACGGCAGCATTCAACAACGCAGTGACCGGGACTCCGTTTCGCTTCGCAATGACAGTGCAGAGTGGGGGCTACACGTCGATCGGCTGGGGAGTGCGATCGAGCGCTCCGGACACTCCACCGCTCGACTTCACCTTCCCGTGGGCACTCGACTCGATTCGGGCCAACCTCTGGGCCTTGCCGGGATGGCTTCTCGGCAGCTGGGTCCTCGTCGGCCTCGCCGCCTTCGGAGCAGTCCGAATCTGGAGGGCCGATCGCGCCCGTTTCTGGCTCTTGATCTCGATGACGTTCGCGTTCCCACTCGGCTACGTGGTTTGGTGGGCGAGCGCACTGTCCACCGGCGGCGCCCGGCACGGCATCGGGCCCCACTACTACGTCCCGATAATGGTGCCGCTGGCGATCCTCGCCGCCAAGGGAATCGTCGAGATCCGCTGGCGCCGCACGCTGACGCTGATCGCCCTCGGTGTGCTTGCCGTGGCCTTGACGGCGTACAGCCTTCCACCCAAGCTGGACGACAAGCGCTTCGTCAACGTCGCGGCTCGCGAGTACGTGAGCGACGTCGAGCGTGGCCTCTTGGCACGCGGCACCCACCCTGCCCTGGTCATCCAGGAACGCGGGGTGGACTACGTGATGAACGAACACGCGACCCTGAGCAACCCACCGGACCTCCGCAGCGACGTCCTCTATGCGCTTGACCGAGGAGCCCGGAACGCCGACCTGATCACGGAGTACCGCGATCGTCGTGTGTATCGAATCGTGAAGGAGCTCCCACCCAACATGGAGCTGACGCGCCTTCCTGCCCGGGTCAAGCCCGTCGCGGTCGTGAGCGGGCCCGCGGTCACGCTTCGCACAACCGTCACAAACACCAACGGCAATCCAGTGGTGATCGCCTACCTGTGCCGTGGATCTCGCATCCACCGGTACGTGCTCGACACCGCTTCCACCGCGGGCCGCAGCTACGACGTGACGTGGACGCTGCTGCCCGACACGACCCGCTTCGAGGGCCCATACACCGGAATCACCTCGCGGTTGAAGCCGATGCAACACGGCGCCTGCGGCAAGGAACGCCCCGACCGTCTCACCGTCGGCGCTTCGTTCGGCTCCTCCGAGCAGGCCCGCGATCCCGACCGCTCCGAGGCCCGCTACTACGCCCGCGTGCAGGGCGGCCAGGTCCAGGTCCTCACCGCGCCCGAGAACTGGCTTCGCTTCGGCCGGAACCATGCCTGGCTCCCGGCCGACGTCGCCGGCAACCTCGACGTCAGGCTCGAAGCCGCCAGCTCGGAGTCACCCGGAACCTGACGTTTGTGTCATGGTACGGTCCCGCGCCGTGGAGACCTGGCGGTACGTGGACTGCGGGGCGGTCGACGCCTTCGAGAACAACGCGCAGATGGCGGTGCTCTCCCGCTCGGCGAGCGACGCCGGCGTCGGGATCTTCCAGACCAGCGTCTGGGGGCGCACGCACCTGAACGTCGGCTGGTTCGACGACGTCGACGCCACGCTCGACCTCGCCGCCTGCGAACGCCTCGGCATCCAGGTGATCCGTCGCCCGTTCGCCGGCGGCGGCACCGCCTTCTACGACGCCGGGTGCGCGGTGATGTGGGGCCTGATGGTCCCCAAGCCCGAAGCGGGCGGCGTCGACCTCGACGGCGAGATCGCGCGCATGCAGCCGATCGTCCTCGACGCGCTCGCGCGCGTCGGCCTCGGCGAGGTCACCTTCCAGGGCTCGGCCGACCTGCGCTGGGTGAACGACCGCAAGCTCGGTGGGATCTCCGCCGGCGACTTCGGCCGCGTGCTCTCCGTCGGCGGCTTCCTCAACGTCGCCCCGCCGAACCTCGACCTGTACCTGCAGGTGGTGCGCGTCCCCGACGACAAGTTCAAGGACAAGCTCGTCAAGGACATGCGCGAGTACGTGTGCACCGCGCAGGACGTGCGCTGCACCGCGCTCACCTACGAGGAGTGGCGCGACGCGCTGCTCGGCGCGGTGACCGCGGCAGGCATCGAGCTCGCGAGGCAACCGCTCACCGAGGTGGAGGCCGCGGCGCTCACGAAGATCTCCAACCGCATCGCGGGTGACGACTCGGTGCGGCGCATCTCGTCCGACCGGTTCCGCGCCGAGCACGCCGAGCACGCCGTCGGTCTCGCCAACCACAAAGGCCGCAAGCTCTGCCGTGCCGGTGTCGCGCTCGACGCGTCGGGCGTCGTCGCGGCGGCGATGATGGCCGGCGACATGCACGTCGCGCCGCCCGACACGCTCGATCGGGTCGCCGAGGCGCTGGTGGGCGCCCGGGCAGACGACGACTCCGAGCTGCGCGCCCGCATCGCCGCGGTGTGGGAGGCCGACGGCGTGCACCAGGCCGACGCCACCATGGGCGTGACCACCGACGACCTGCTCACCGCGGTCACGAAGGCCGTCGCCGCGGCTGCCGCTTCACCGGAGGGCTGATGGACCTGAACGGCGCCACGATCCTCGTCACCGGTGCGTCGTCCGGGATCGGCGAGGCGCTCGCCCCCCAGCTCGCCGCGAAGGGCGCGAGCGTGGGAATCGTCGCGCGCCGGACCGACCGGCTCGAAGCCGTCCTCGAACGCTGCCGTGACGAGGGCGGCGAACACGCGATGTGGACGGCCGACCTGTCCGACGTCGACGCAGCGGTGCGCGTGGCGGGCGAGGCGATCGAACGGTTCGGACATCTGGACGCGCTCGTCAACAACGCGGCGATCGGCAAGCGCAAGCTCACCCAGACCCTCACGCCCGAAGACCTCGACGTCACGATGCGCACCGACTTCACCTCGCCGATCCGCATGGCGATGACGGTGCTCCCCCACATGTTGGGGTGCGGGCGCGGCTTGATCGTCAACGTGTCGAGCATGGGTGGGCGGCTCGGGATCGCCCACGAGGCCGCGTACTGCGCGGCGAAGTTCGCGATGGCCGGATGGAGCGAGTCGGCCCGGCTCGACCTCGACGGCACCGGCGTGCAGGTGAAGCTCGTGCTGCCGGGGCCCATCGCGACGGAGATCTGGGAGGTGCAACCCGGCGAGCTCCCCGGGTTCTACGACGGCCCGTTCGTCACCGCCGAGGACTGCGCGGCCGACATCGTCGCCGCGATCGAAGACCCCGACGGCTTCGAGTACTACACGCCCGAGGAGGGCCCGGGGGGCTGGCGCCAGAAGGACCTGGTGGTGGGCAAGTCGACCGACTGCGACGCCTTCCTCGCCGGCATGGCCCAGATGCTCTCCCAGCCCTGACCACCCACCCAACCCTCCGAGGAACTGTCGCGGCTTTCCCACGCTCCAGCGTGAGATACACGCGACGGTCTCGGTCGGGGTGGGGTCAGGCGGGCATCCAGGTGCCGTGTCCGCCGACCGCGATCGGTCGGGGCAACGCGACGGTCGCGACCGGTCCGGCATCGAGGTCGCCGGGGTCGAGCACCTGCAGCTCCCCGTGCCCCTCGGCCGCGTCTCCCGTCAGCACCAGCAGCCAGCCGTCGCCTTCGCGGGCGTTCTCCGACCGGGGCACCATCTGCGGCTCCCCCACGACGACCCCCTGCCCCGGGCAGTGCTCCGACATCTCGTCGGTGCGGAAGTCCCAGCGCACGATCGCGTCGAACCCCCCGTCACCTCCGACGGCCGCGCGCCGCGCCCCGAACCCGTAGCGGTGCGGGACCCCGATTCGGCGCGGGTCGACGCGGGGAAACTCGAGCATCCGGTCGTCGAGGACCTCGTCGCTGACGCTCCCGCCGACCAGGTCCACGACCGTGCGCCACAGCGGGCCGCCCGCCGCGTGCCGGGGCTCCCCTGGCCCGGCACGCACGTAGTCGACGACCAGACGCGGGCCATCCGAATACCCGTTGAGCACATGGCCGACCGAGCGGGGTTCGACCGCGAACCAACGCACGGACCCCTCGTCCGGGTCGCGCGGCGCGACGCCGATCCGGTCGCCGTCGAGGAACGCCACATGTTGGGTGGTGACCGCGAAGTCGTGTCTCGCAACGTCCGCCGCACCGACGACCACCTCTGGACGAACGACACGCCCGCGTGGATCGATCACCCCCCAGACCAGCTGCGCATCGTCCGCCGAAGCTCCGAACCACACCAGCTCGTCCCAGACCGGGTCGAGCTTGGGGTGCGGGGCCATGGCGGCGATGCGCCCATTGCCGTTCCAGTCGCCTTCGACGACGAACCCCTTCGTCAGCTCGACGGGCAGCGACCAGTCACCCAGCGTCAGGAGCCGATCGGCGTGCGGCACCACGGTGTGCCCCACGCGGCGGGGGATCCGGCGGTTCCGGTAGCGCACCCGCCCGTCGTCGAAGGTGAGGACGTGAGCCATCGCGTCGTCGGTGCCGTGGCCCGGCGACATGCAAAGGTAGGACCCACGCAGGCCGCGAGCCGCGTCGCCGCGCAGCCGCAGGTCGTCGGCGTCGATCTCGATGCTGCGGGCATGCGTAACGCTTCCGTTCGGAAGACGCTGCTCGCGAGCAGCCGGGTCCATCACGGGTTCGAGCATGTGCGCCATCGCCTCCTCGGGCCGGCCTGGGCCGGTTCCCGATGATCGACGGCTGCCGGCGCGGCCTTGAACCGCCCGCAGCACGCCCCGGTGCGGGGTTACCAGGCCACCCCGGGCCAGGTCTCGGCGGTGCGGAACCGCCGCAGCCAGTCGAGGGAGTCGGCAACCCAGGCTGCCGGCAGATCGTCGGGGCCGAAGCCGTCGTCCAGGTCGACGTGATGCACCAGCAGCTCCCGGAGACGGGAGCGGAGCCCGTCGGTCATGGGCCGGGGGCCAAAGGCGAACGAGTCACCGAGGCGGTCCCAGCCGTCGGCCGGCAGGCGCCCCCACGCCGCCACCAGGAGTGCCTGGCTGTCGAGCAGATCCTCTACGAGCTCGGCAGCGGATCGCCCTGCGCCGGTCTCGATGTCCGCGGCGCGGCCCTCCGCGCCATCGGGATACTGAGCGCGCACCTCGCCCGCGATCGCGCCCTCGACCATCTTGCGGTTGCCGTCGGCATTGCGCGCCAGGTGGGTGAGGACGTGACCACGCGTCCAACCCGGAAGCAGCGACGGCCCCCGCGCCGCGACATCGTCGAACCCCACGAGCGTGCGCGCGAGCTCCGCGAACGCCCGATCCAGCTCTCCTCGTAGCGCCGCGGCGTCGTCGTCGTTCACGCGGTCGCGGGAACGAGCGCCTCGACCTCCACCGGGATGCCGTTGAGGATCGCGTTGCCCGAGAGCGCGTCGAGAACGCTCCCGTCGGTGAGCACGTTGCTGTTCACACCCGCGTGCGCGGCCGCGGTCTCCATCGCCGCGCCGTCGGCGTCGTGACCCCACCCGTGCGGCAGGCTCACCACCCCGGGCATCATCGTGTCGGTCACCTCGACCGGCGCCTGCACCTCGCCCGCCGCGGAGCGCACGCGTGCGGGGTCACCATCGGCGAGCCCGAGACGGGCCGCGTCGTCGGGGTGCACGAGCAGCGTGCAGCGCGCCTTGCCCTTCACCAGCACCTCGAGGTTGTGCATCCACGAGTTGTTGGAGCGCAGGTCGCGCCGTCCGATCAGGCGCAGGCCGTCGACCGGCCGGGCGAGGGTCGGCACGAGCCGCGCCTCGGCGTCGGCGACGAGCTCGGGTGGGGCGAGCTCGATGCGGCCCGACGGCGTCCGCAGCACGCCCGGCAAGCGCGGCTGGAGCGGTCCGAGGTCGACGCCGTGCGGGTTGGCCTCGAGCACCGCGAGCGACAGGCCGTCCTCGTGGCCGGGCGCGCCGAAGCCGTCGCCGTACGGACCGGTGCGCAGCATGAGGTCGAGCACCCGCTCGGGACCACGCCGACCGTTGCGCGACAGCTCGGCCACCAGCTCCGCCGCGTCCCGTCCCTCGACGACGCCCCCCTTGCGACCGACCGCGCCGGACACGAGCGTGCTCAGCACGAAGTCGTCGACGGCGACGCCGGCCTCGTGCGACGAGCCCTGCCCGGCAACGATCGCCGCCAGGCGGCACATGATCTCCCACTCGGGGATCTCGTCGGGCCCGAGCTCGACGGCTGGTGGCGAGTAGTTCGCGACCGTGCGGATCGCGAGGTTGTAGAGCGCCATGTCGTAGTGGCTCTTGGCGAGCACGCGCGGCGCCGGGAGGATCACGTTCGCGTGCCGGGTCGTCTCGTTGCGGTAGATGTCGAGCGCGACCATGAAGTCGAGCCCCGCGAGCACGCGGTCGAGGCGGCCGGCGTCGGGCGTCGAGCACACCGGGTTGCCCGACAGGCAGATCAGCGCGTGCACCTGCCCGTCGCCCGGCGTCTCGATCTCGTCGGCGAGGGTCGCCACCGGCAGCTCGCCCAGCGCCTCGGGCAGGCCGCGCACGCGGCTGGTGCGCCGGCCGAGGCGAAAGCCGCGACCCTTGCCGGTGTCCTCCGCGGTCGCGCCGCCGATCGCCGGGCGGGCGAACATCGCACCGCCGTCGCGGTCGAGGTTGCCGGCGAGGACGTTGACCACGTCGACGAGCCACGACGCGAGCGACCCGAACTCCTGCGTGCAGGTGCCGATGCGCCCGTACACGGCCGCGCGCTCGGTGCCCGCGAGGTCGCGAGCGATGCGGCGCGTGGTCTCGGCCGGGACGCCCGTCACGGGAGCCACGGCATCGGGCGTGAACCCGTCGGCGAGGCGCACGACCTCGTCGTACCCGTTGACGAGCCCCTCGGCGTGGCCAAGGTGCACGAGTCCCTCGTCCACCAACACGTTGACGAGCGCGAGGAGGAAGTGGGCATCGGTGCCGGGGCGGATGGGCACGTGCTCGTCGGCCTCCTCGGCCGTCTTCGTGCGCCGCGGGTCGACCACCACGAAGCGGCCACCGCGCGCCCGCAGCGCCCGCAGGCGGCCGGGCATGTCGGGCGCCGTCATCAGGCTGCCGTTCGAGGCGAACGGGTTCGCACCGAGGATCAGCAGGTAGTCGGTGCGATCGATGTCGGCGAGCGGCACCGAGATCGGGCTGCCGAACATGAGCCCGGCGCTCACGTGCTTGGGCATCTGGTCGACGGTGCTCGCCGAGAAGACGTTGGTCGTGCCCACCCCCTGGTTGAGGACCCGGTTGTAGACCATCCCCGCGAGGTTGTGCGCGTTCGGGTTGCCCATGTACACGGCGACGGCGTCGCGGCCGTGCGCGTCGAACACGGCCTGCAGCCCGCGCTCCACCTCGGCGAACGCGTCGTCCCAGCTCACCTCGTGCCAGGTGTCGCCCTGGCGGACCAGGGGCCGGCGGAGGCGATCGGGGTCGGCCTCCAGGGCCTTGAGCGCGGTCCCTTTCGGGCAGACGAACCCGCGGCTGAACACGTCGTCCTTGTCGCCGCGGATCAGCGTGATGTCGTCGCCGTCGAGGTGGATCTCGAGGCCACACGTGGCCTCGCAGAGCGGGCAGGTCCGGTACGCGATGCGGGTGGCAGCCATGCAGGCAGGCTACGCGCTCGCCGCTCCCACCGTTCTCGGAACGCCTCGGGCCCTTATAGGGTCTGAAACGTGCCGAGATCGAGCGACGACGACCGCCTGTACTTCCGCCAACTGCTCGCCGGGCGCGACTTCGCCGTCGACGACCCGATCGCGACCCAGATGGTCAACTTCTCCTACCTCGTCGGCGACCGCGAGACCGGCGAGGCGCTGGTCGTCGACCCGGCCTACGCGGTCGGCGATCTCGTCGCGCTGGCCGGCGCCGACGGCATGCGGGTGGCGGGTGCGCTCGTCACCCACTACCACCCCGACCACGTGGGTGGCTCGATGATGGGCTGGGAGATCGAAGGGGTCGCCGAGCTGCTCGCGCTCGACGACGTCGACGCACGCATCCACGTACAACGCGACGAGGCGTGGGGCGTCAAGCGCGTGACCGGCGCGTCGGATGCCGACCTGGTGCTCCACGACAGCGGCGACACGGTGACCGTCGGGTCGATCGAGGTGACGCTCGTGCACACCCCGGGCCACACCCCCGGCAGCCAGTGCTTTCTGGTGGACGGGCGGCTGGTGGCCGGCGACACGCTCTTCCTCGACGGCTGTGGCCGCACCGACCTCCCCGGCGGCAACAGCGACGAGCTCTACTACTCGCTCACCCAGCGGCTCGCGACCGTGCCCGACGACACGGTGCTGTACCCCGGGCACCTCTACTCGCCCGAGCCCTTCGCCACGATGGGCGAGACCCGCCGACGCAACTACGTCTTCCGGCTCCCCACGCTCGAGCAGTGGCGGATGATGTTCGGTGACACCTAACTTCCCGGGAATGACCGACGTGCCCTGGACCGGTGACGCCTGCTCGCTCGTCGACGCGTTCCGCGCCGGCGGGCGCTCCCCGCTCGAAGAGCTCGACGCGACGCTGGCGGCGATCGAGCGCTCCGAGCTGAACGCGTTCTCCTACCTCGACGCCGACGCGGCGCGCGCCGCGGCCAAGGAGGCCGACGTCTCACAGCCGTGGGGCGGCCTCCCGCTCGGCGTCAAGGAGCTCGACCACGTGAAGGGCTGGCCGGCGACCGAGGCCTCGCTCGCGCTCAGCGGCGAGATCTCCGACCACGACTCGACGATGGTGGCGCGCCTGCGACGCGCGGGCGCGATCCCGTTCGGGCTCACCACCTCGAGCGAGTTCGGCGGCATCAACCTCACGCACACGAAGCTCAACGGCGCGACGCGCAACCCCTGGGACCTCGAACACACGCCGGGGGGATCCTCCGGCGGCTCGGCGGCCGCGGTCGCCGGCGGGCTGGTCACCCTCGCGACCGGCGGTGACGGTGGCGGCTCGATCCGCATCCCGGCGGGCTTCACCGGCCTACCCGGCCTGAAGAACACCTACGGGCGGATCCCCAAGGGCCCGCACATGGTGCTGGCGTCGCTCACCGCGGTGAACGGCTGCCTCGCGCGCTCGGTGCGCGACATCGCCCGGTTCGTCGACGTGACCAACGGGTTCGACCATCGCGACCCGTACTCGCTCCCGCGCGTCGACGGCTGGGAGGAAGGGCTGGGGTCGTTGCGCGACACGCTGCGCGGCAAGAAGGCCGCGATCTCGATCGATCTCGGCGCCGCGGTGGTCGACGACGAGGTCGCGGGGGTCGTGCGCGAGGCGGCCGAGGCGCTCGTCCGTGACGCCGGCCTGGTGCTCGTGGAGATGCCGGTCCGCGCGCCCGAGCTCAGCCTGGAGTGGGCGCTCGCCGGGCTGTCCGAGATCGTGATGCTCCTCGGCGATGCGTACCCCGAGGTGGAGGACCAGCTCACCCTGGAGATCGCGTTCGGGATGAAGATCGCGCACGACGTGTACGACATCCGAACCCGCGGACGGATCGAAGCCCAGCGGGTGCTGATGAACGAGACGATGGCCGCGGTCTTCGACGAGGTCGACTTCGTGTTCGCATCCACGAACCCCGACGTCGCGTTCGGCTGCGAGGGTCCGCTACCGAGCCGGGTCAACGACACCAACGTGTCCCCCGGCAACAACGGCGCGCTCACCATCCCGTCGAACATCTTCGGGAACCCGGCGATCCAGATCCCGGCCGGCACCGCCCGCGGCTTGCCGGTCGGCCTGCAGGTGCTGGGGCCTCACCACCAGGAGCAGCTGCTGCTCGACCTGGCGCTCATCGCCGAGCGCGAGCGCCCCTGGCCGCTGACGGCCCCCGGCTCCCCCCGCTGACACCACCGACCGGCTCCCTTCCCCCGATCCCCGGTTTGTGCACGGAAGAGCGCTATCCGCTCCTCGACGCACGATCCCACCGATGAGTACCCGCCGGTTCGTGCGTTCAGGGGCGGGGATCGAAGACGACGGGGAGGCTCGTCGGGCCGCGGAACGCGAAGCCGGCGACCACGGGTACCGGTGCGTCCGGGTCGAGTCGCAGGCCCGGCAGGCCGTTCAGGATCGCGTCGAGCCCGGCACGCAGCTCGAGGCGCGCGAGGTGCATCCCGAGGCACTGGTGCGGGCCCGTGCCGAACGCGAGGTGCTGCGCGGGCGGGCGATCGATCCGCCATGCCTCGGGGTCGTCGAAGCGCGACGCGTCGTGGTTGGCCGAGCCGGTGAGCACGTTGACCGGCGATCCGGCGGGGATCGGGCAACCGGCGACCTCGGTGTCGACGGTCGCGACCCGGCTCACCATCGTCACCGACGTCTCCCAGCGCAGCGTCTCCTCGATGACCGCCGCGAGCAGCTCGCGGTCCGCGGTGACGGCAGCGAGCGCGTCGGGATGCGTGAGCAGCGCGAAGAGCGCGTTGCCCATGACCCGGAACGTGGTCTCGGCACCGGCTGGCAGCAGCAGGCGCAGGAAGCCGTAGAGCCGCTCGTCGCTCAGCCGCTCGCCGTCGATCTCCGCGTGCACGAGCTCGCTCAGCAGGTCGCCCGTGGGCCGGGAGCGACGCTCCTCCACCAGCGGCTCGAGGTATGCGCGCATCGCCTGCGATGCGGCCATCCCACGCTCGGGGTTCAACGGCCCGGTGTTGATCTCGTCGGCCCAGGCGGCGAACTGCTCGTGGTCCTCGAGCGGCACCCCGACGATGCCGCAGATCACCTGCACCGGGTACCGCGCCGTGACGTCGGCGACGAGATCCGCTCGCCCGCGTGGGGCGATCCCGGCGATGAGCGCGTCGATCACGGGCCTGACCAGCTCGGCGTCCCATCGCTCGAGGACCGAGGCCCGGAAGGTGTGCGCGACGAGGTTGCGGTACTGACGATGCTCGGGACCGTTCATCCCGAGGATGAGCTCGCCCATGTACGTGCCAATGACCTCGCTGTTGATCGACGACGAGAACGTCTCCCAGTCGCGCAGCACGGCGACGGCGTCGTCGTGGCGGGCCACGTGGAAGCTCGGACGCGGGTCGATCGGGTTGCCCTCGTAACGGATGACGGGACGCTCCGCACGGGCGCGGGCCCACATCTCGTAGGGCTGAGCCGCCCACCAGGCGTCCATCCCCGACGGCATCTCGTAGCTCATGTCGTCAGAGCCTAGGCTCAAGTCCATGGCTCGCATCCCGCTCCCCGACGGCGACTCGCTCGAAGTGGTCAGGGCGTTGGGGTTGCGCCCGCAGCTCGCAACGGCAGTCGGCGGCTACGACGCCGCCGTCTGGAACAGCGACCTCCCATGGCGACTCCATGAGCTCGTACGCATGCGGGTGGCGACGATCAACGAGTGCACGGTGTGCCTGGACTGGCGTACACCACAGGCAGCCGATGCCGGCGTCACCGACGAGCTGCTGGCCGCCGTGATGCACCACGATGACCCGCGCTTCACCCCCGCAGAGCAGGTCGCGCTCGAGTACACGACCCGGTTCTGCACCGACTCGGCTCGGATCGACGACGAGCTGCTCGACCGCCTGGGCGAGCACTACGACGCCGGCGAGATCGTGGAGCTGACCCTCGTGATCGGCAAGTACCTCGCGATGGGTCGCTTCATGCAGGTGCTCGGCCTGGACCAGACCTGCTCCTTGCAGGCCGAGCTCGGCGACCGGGTGGGTACATCGTGAGCCCCGGGCCGGCCGAGGTCATCGTCTGCGTGGAGTGTGCGGGCGAGGCGCATCTCGTGCAAGAAGCCGACCCCGAGAGCCCGTACACGCCGGGCGACGTCGCGGTGTACCGCTGCGCGGACTGCGCCGAGCGCTGGGACGTCGTGCTCACCGACGAGGACTTCGGCGAGGGCACCACCGAGCAGCTCACCCCGAACGCCTGACCGAGCCGCACCCACCAGCGCTTCGGCTCGGTCGCTTCTCACGGCGCGCGCTTGTCGATCGTGAGCGTCGTCGCGGGTGCGTCGGTCGGGGTGACAGAGACGACGAGCTCCTGGAGGCCGGCGTCACCGCCTGCCGGGCAGGTGGTCACGAACGCGGCGGGGCTGCTACTGGTCCCGTCCCAGAACCGGACCGCACTCACGGCGGCCGTGTAGCCCGCAGGTGGGCTGTAGCCCGGCGGTTTGCCAGAGTACGGGTTCGCGCTCGAGCCGGCGGTGCAGTCGACGTAGGCCCGGCGCTGCCACGCTTGCGCGTAGGTGCGGACGACGGCTTCGGCTCCTGCGGTCTCGGCATCGAAGTTGGACACCGTGATCACCGACGCGAACGCCCCGACGATCCCGGTCGCGAGGAGACCGAGCAGCACGACGGTGATCAGCGTCTCGACGAGGGTCTCGCCGGCTTCGGTACTCCTGGTCTGCATCTCTCGGCCTCGCCCCGCGGCAGCTCGGCTCGCCCCCGAGCCGGGAGCGAGCTCCACCAGAGGTGTCGTCGGACGGGTGGCGGAGGCCCCTGAGGGCGGCCGAGGGCGCGAAGAGGCCCCGGGGACTGCTCCCCGGGGCCTCGGAACGCTGGAGCCGGCAGCGCTACGGGATCTGGATCGCCTTCACCTCGAGGAACTCCTCGAGGCCGTAGCGGCCGTACTCCCGGCCGAGGCCGGACTGCTTGTAGCCACCGAAGGGCGCCTTCACGTTGAACGACACGCCGTTCACGTCGACCTGGCCGGTCTGAAGGCGCTTGGCCACCGCGAGCGCGTGGTCCTTGTCGCCGCCGTAGACACCGCCGTGCAGGCCGTAGATCGTGTCGTTGGCGATGCGGATTGCGTCGTCCTCGTCCTCGTAGACGATGATCGACAGGACCGGACCGAAGATCTCCTCCTGCGCGATGGTCATGTCGTTGGTCACGTCGGCGAAGACCGTCGGCTTGACGAAGTAGCCCTTCTCGCACTGCTCGGGCTGCTCCGCGCCGCCGGTGACGAGCGTCGCACCCTCGGCGACGCCCTTCTCGATGTAGGAACGCACGCTCTCCTGCTGTGACTTGGAGACCAACGGGCCGAGCATCGTCGACGGGTCCATCGGGTCGCCCGGAGCGTAGGACTCGGCGATCGCCTTCGCCTTCGCGACGAGCTCGTCGCGGCGGCTCGCGGGAACAAGCATCCGCGTCCACGAGATGCAGGTCTGGCCGCCGTTGAGGAAGCCGGACTGGATCCCCGCGGCGACGGCCTCGTCGGCCGGTGCATCGGGAAGGATCACGAACGCCGACTTGCCGCCGAGCTCGAGCGCCACCTTCTTGATCTGACCCGCGGCGAGCTCCATGATCCGGCGGCCGGCACGGGTGGAACCTGTGAACGACACCATGCTCACGTCGGGGTGCTCCACAATCGCCTCGCCGAGCACGCGGCCGGCCCCGCTCACCAAGTTGAACACGCCCTTGGGGAGCTCGATCTCGTCGAAGATCTCGGCGAGGATGTACGCGCTCAGCGGCGCGACCTGGCTGGGCTTGAGCACCACCGTGCACCCGGCCGCCAGCGCGGGTGCCACCTTCGCGACCACCTGGTGCAGCGGGTAGTTCCACGGCGTGATGCAGCCGACCACACCGATGGGCTCACGCACGACGAGCGAGTTGTCGATGCGCTCCTCCCACTCGAACTGCTGGGTGATCTCGACGTAGCTGCCGGCCATCATCGCCGGCAGGCCGGCCTGGGCCATCTGGCTGATGATGTACGGGGTGCCCACCTCCGCGGTGACGGTGGTGGCGATCTCGTCGAGACGGGCGCCGAGCCCCTCACTCAGCCGCTGGAGGTACTTGGCCCGCTCGTCGGGCGACGTCGCCGACCACCCGGGCAGCGCGGCCTTGGCCGCCGCGACGGCCTGGTTCACGTCGTCGACGGTGCCGTCGGCGATCTGCGCGATCACCTCTTCGCTCGTCGCGTTGACGACGTCGATGGTGCCGGTACCGGCGGACGCGACCCACGCGCCGTCGATGTAGATCTTCGTACGGTCCTGCATCTTCGCTCCCGGGGGATCTCGGAGGGACTTGACCAGGCGGTCAATGTATCCCCATCAGACCTGCTGCTCCACTGGTTGCTTCCACTTCCGCCTCCGCCTCCCATCCGGCCATCCGGTCGGCTCCCGGCTAAAGGTCCTCGTTCACCACGACACCGATCTCGCTGACGGTCTCGGGAGTCTCGGGTTCGACCTCGGCGACGCGTAGGAAGCGCCGCCACCGCACGAGGAGCAGCGAGAACGCCAGGCACGCCAGGCCACCGACGACGAAGGTCTGGCGAATCCCGATGGCATCCGCCACGAGGCCGCCGACCAATGCGGTGATCGGGACGACGCCCACGAGGCCGATCATGTGGATCGCCATCACCCGCCCGCGCATCTCCTCCGGGACCTCGTGCTGCACCAGGTTGAGTCCCAGGGTCACGTTGGCGAAGTGCAGCGCACCCACCACGCAGACCACCGCGAGGGCCGGCCCGAGCGAGCTCGTCAACCCCAGGACGGTCACGGCGACCGAGTACCCGATCGCGGTCATGAGGAACGTGCGGGCGGGATGGCGGCGGCCCGGCCCGGCCGATGCCAAGATGCCTACCGCGGCACCGACCCCTATCGCGGCCTGGTACCAGCCGTAGTAGTCCGAGCCCAGCGAGCGCGAGCCGTGCGCGAGCACGTCCGTCGTGAAGACGACGGCGAGTGGCTGGTACACGACGCCGACCGCCATGAGGAACGTCGACGCGACGATCGGTACGGCCACGGTGGGAGTCGAGCGCACGTACCACAGTGCGGCACCGATCGCGGCGAGGCTGCGCGACTCGGCCATCGCCGGTGGTCGCGGCACGCGGGTGACCAGCCAGGCGACGATCACCGCGACGAACGAGACGGCGTTGGCCCAGAAGACCCATTCGATCCCGATGCCGCCGATCACCAGCGCGGCGAGCAGCGGGCCGACCACGCGCGCCAGCGAGTTCGTCGCGGTACTGAGCGAGATCGCGCTCGACAGCGCGTCGCGCGGCACCACGCTCGGCATCAGCGCCTGCATCGCAGGGATGGAGAGCATCTGCGCGATGCCGAGCACGAACGACGCCACGGCGACGTTCGCCACCGTCGCCGAACCCGTCGTGGTGAGCAGACCGAACCCGACGGCGCCGGCCGCGGCGATCACCTGCGTGCCGAGCAGGAGGCGGCGCCGGTCGAACCGATCCGCGAGCACGCCGCCCCACAGGCTGAACACAAGCTGCGGGGCGTACGCGGCGAAGTAGACGATGCCCACGGACTCGGCGCGTCCCGTGAGGCTGAACGCGAGATACGACCGGCCCACGATCTGCATCCAGTCGCCTGTGCTCGACACGAGGCCCGCCGCCCACACGCGCCGGAACTGCGCCTCGCGCAGCGCCTGGAAGGTCTCGGTGACGGCCACACCGGCACGCTACCGGGCGTTCCTGACACCGCCGTCAGCCTCCGCGTAGCCTGGACCGATGGCGGCTCACGGCACCGACCCCTTCACCGAGACAGACGACCAGCAGGCCCTGCGCGCGCTCGCCCGCGAGGTGGCCGAACGCGACCTGGCCCCGATGGCCCGCCACTGGGACGAGACCGAGGAGTTCCCCCAAGCCTCGTGGGACGCGATCCGCAAGGCCGACCTGTTCGGCATCACGATCGGTGAGCGCTGGGGGGGCATGGGCATGGGCGACGTCGAGGCCGCGATCGTCCTCGAGGAGCTCGGTCGCGCGTGCGTGTCCAGCGCCATCCTCGCCCAGCTGACCTTCAACGGCCCACCGCGCGCCTTCGAGCACCTGGGCTCCGACGCACTGCGCGACCGGTGGTTGCCGATGGCTGCCTCGGGTGAAGCGCTGTTCTGCATCGGGATCAGCGAGACCGAGGCCGGATCCGCGGTCAACCACATGCGGGCCCGGCTCACCTCCGACGGTGACGGGTTCCGCCTCGACGCCTACAAGAACTACGTGACCGGTGGGCACAAGGCACGCGCCTGCCTCGTCTGGTGCCGCTTCCCCGGAAGCGTCGGGACGAAGGGCATCGGCGCGGTCGTCGTCGACCTCGCGTCCGACGGCGTCACGCTCGCCGGCACCCACGAGAAGATGGGCCTGCGCGGCACCAGCGAGGCCGAGCTCGCCTTCGACGACGTGCGCATCGAGCCCTCCGATGTCCTGCTCGAGGGCGACCCGTCGAGCTCCGACGCGTTCAAGACGCTGATCGGCCACATCAACCACGAGCGCTGCGGCAACGCGGCGATGTGCCTCGGCGCGGCGCAAGGCTCGCTCGAGTACGCGATCAGGTACATGAACGAGCGCACGATCGGAGACCGACCGCTTGCCGAGCTCCAGGGACTGCAGTGGAAGATCGCCGACGTGGCGACCGAGCTGGAAGGCGCGCGCCTGCTGCTCAAGCGCGCGGTGCACCTGGCCG
>Ga0194120_10002762_pt1 | contig 29636 bp, 23 predicted proteins | sample TA2MahCa65mmetaG_FD_148642 | JGI IMG/M metagenome (GOLD analysis project Ga0194120, IMG submission 148642) | Freshwater microbial communities from Lake Tanganyika, Tanzania - TA2015019 Mahale Deep Cast 65m | ecosystem: Environmental > Aquatic > Freshwater > Lake | place: Tanzania: Lake... | reverse complement strand
ATAAGCAGTCCAATCGAAATACTTCCATACAGGATCATTAAACGATTGGAATCTTCCGCTATAAAAAACCCGCCAAAGAATCATCAATGATTCTTTGGGTTCAATCCCAATGTATCGGGATTTTTTTGTTTCAGCACAACCATTGATGGTTGTGGAAAAATTTTCTAGTTGGTATTTTCCCAAGACCGTAAACGATCTTGCTGGGCGAAAAAAGAATCATCAATGATTCTTTGGGGTCAATCCCGAAGCTTTGCGTGTTCATTCACGCGTAGAGTATTGTTACCGAAGCACGTAGGCGCGACGTAGATATTCTTATTCGCATCGTTTCAAAAGTTTTTTCAATTCCCGTTTTCCCTTTGCAACAATCGTATCAATATCCAGCGAAACAAATTCTCGTTTTCGCAACAGCAATTTTCCGTCAATCATTACCGAGTCAACATTTTCCGGCGATGAAGAGTGGACGATATTGCTGTACAAAAAATCAGAATTTGTAGAAAACATATTCCATACATTGTTCAAGTTGAGAAAAACAATATCCGCTTTTTTTCCAACTTCGAGAGAACCGATTTCGTTTTCGAGCGACAATGCCTTTGCGCCGTTGATGGTAGCCATTTCAAAAACATTTTCAGCCGTCATTGATGTTGAAGTGTGGAATGGTTTTTGAATAAGCGCCGCGAGTTTCATTTCCTGAAATTGATTTACGGTATTATTGCACGGCGCGCCATCTGCTCCCAGCGAAACATTGATTCCGTTTTTCCGATACAACGGAATATTGGCAATTCCCGACGCAAGTTTTAAGTTCGATGAGGGACAATGCGCAATGTTTGTTTGTGTTTTTTTGAGAAGTGAAATTTCTTGTTCGTTCACGTGAACACAATGTGCAAGTACGGATTTTTGAGAAAGCAAGCCAAGGGAGTTTAATACTTCGATGTTGGCTTTCCCGTACATTTTCTTTACTGTTGCAATTTCGTTCTTGTTTTCCGAAGCATGCGTGTGGAGCAAGATACCATCGAGCGAAGAGACCATTTCGGAAATTTCTCGTAATAATTTTTCGGAACACGAAAGAACAAAACGCGGTGCGGCAGCATATTTCACTCGTTCGTTAAATGTATTGTGAAATTCTTCCGCAAGTTTTCTCGTGGAATACATCGCATCTATTCTTGATTCTTTCAACTTTGGAAATAAATCGTTTATATCCATCATTGCTTTGCCGACATACGCACGCAAACCGCTTTCACCTATTGCGCGAATAATTTCTTCTTCATAATGAATACTTCCCATATCGAGAATTGTTGTTGTTCCGCCGCGAATGAGTTCTGCAATTCCTAATTGTGCAGATACGAACATTGATAGTTCGTTGTGTGCAAATTCCAACGGCATAATTTTTTGTTGTAACCAATCGAGAAGTTGTAAATCATCCGCAAGTCCGCGAAACAACGTTTGGCACAAATGAATATGCGTTTGAATGAATCCGGGAATTGCAGCAAGATGCCGCATATCTATTCGCTGTCCGGAAAAATGTTTGTACTTTTGCCGCGAAGCAATTTCTTTGATGCGATGTTCTTCTACAAGAATCGCGCCATCGGAAATTATTTCTCGTGTGGAATTCATCGTAACAATTGTACCGATTTCGAGAAGTGTTTGCTGAAGGTTCATTGTGTTAGAAATTTGATTCGTCTCTCCATTGAATTATTTTCCACTTCCTGTTCTCGTCGCGTTGCATTTTTACATTCGCATAGCCTTCAATGCGGATAATATCGCTCGGGTTAAACGTGATAGAAAGCGTATATGCGCGAAGAATAGATGTATCGGTTCCTGTTCCGTTTCCGCTTCGGGAAATAACGGCATTCCAAATCAACGAAAATTGTTGTGCGTTGGAAAAAAGTCCGTACGTTGTTCGCATTTCGTCGTCGCGTCCCCAAGAAACATCAATTCCTCTGTCGTAATCCCGATACAGAAACATAAAGTCATCGGCAATGATGGACGAATAAAGAATGGTGTCCTTAAACGAATACGCATTTCGAAACGAACAGAAGACGCCATCAACTTCTGTTTGCGGAGGACAAACTCCTTGCGATGGTTCCGTATCAAGTCCCGGCGCAAATGGATTGAAACAACGAAAGGAAACGAGAGAGAGAAGGAAGAGCAAGACGGAACAAGCAGTGTTCATACGGTTGCAGTATTATTGACTGAATCGCGCTTTCCAATAACTCCACGTATGAGAAGAATCGGTTTTGAAATCGCTCCATTGACGAATGCTCCATAAACCGTTCGTTCGATTTCTGGTAATGACAAATTCAACTAAGCCGCGCGCTTCGTGGGAAAAATTCTGATTATGTACGAACGAAATCGTATAATCGGCGGTAAGAATAACGGAATCGCTGGCTATGGTTTTATTTCTTGTTGCAAGTAATAGTGCAGAGGGTGTATGAACGAGTGTCGTTATACGAAGTCTGTCAAAAAATTTTCGTTCCGAATATAAGTTCCATTCGTCAAAAATTCTGTATTGTGCGGAAACATCTTGCGATGGAACGAACGTAAATCTTGTTCCGTTGTTTGCAGTATCGGAAAAGCATTTAAGATAATTTTCCGTGTTGCGTTCTTCAATTGCATATTTCAAGTTTTCGATAACGAGACTATCCGTTGTTGGAGAAACGAAGTGTGTTCGTGTTACATTCGGCAGTTCTGTTGAGCGTGTATCAAAGATATTGCACGAAGCAACGAACAGAGAGCAGAGAGCAGAGAGTACTTTATACTTGGTAATTCGTAATTTGTCCATCATAAAACGATTCTTCCATTCAATGCAGTCGAAAGAGTTGCTTCGTCAACAAATTCCAAATCGCCGCCAATGGGAATTCCACGCGCAATTCGGGAAACGGTAATTCCCAGCGGTTTCAGGAATTTCGAGAGATATAAAATTGTTGCTTCGCCTTCAATAGTTGGTGTTATAGCAAGTATAATTTCTTTTGTATGTTCATTGATACGGGAAAATAATTCTTTCGCTTTTAAATCTTCGGGACCGACGTTATCGAGCGGCGAAAGTATTCCTCCCAGCACGTGATACAAACCGCGAAACGCATTAGTTTTTTCGAACAACAACACATCTTTCGGTTCTTCTACTACGCAAATCGTTGAATTGTCTCGTCGCGGATTACTGCAGAGTTCACACGGATCTTGTTCAGAAAAATTCCAGCAAAGCGAGCACGATTGCATTTTTGTTTTTACATCTTCCAACGCCTTCGCAAATGCAAACACTTCTTCTTTCGGAAGTTTCAAAACGAACATCGCTAATCGCTGCGCAGTTTTTCTTCCTATACCGGGCAAGAGAGAAAACTGATTGACTAAATTTTCCAAGGCTGAAGAAGTTGCGAGCATATCACGGACGATGAATAAAATGTTATAGAAGCGAATGAGAATAAAATTAATTCCCAATATTCGGCAACATTCCAGAAGTTGCTTTGCTCATTTCTTCCGAAGCCAACTTTGATGAATCTTCTAGCGCTTTATTTACGCCTGCAACAATCAAGTCTTCGAGCATTTCTTTGTCGTCGGGATTAATAACTTCTTTCTCAATGTCTATTTTGAGTATTTGTTGTCGCCCGTTTGCTGTTACTTTTATTGCGCCGCCGCCAACTTCCACGTTCAACGTTATGTTTTCAAGTTCCGCTTGGATTTGCTCCATTTTCTGTTGCATTTTTTGAACTTGCTTCATCATATTTTGCATATTCGGTGCTGCCATAATTTTTTCTTCTTCGTATGTTTAATTGATAAGTTAAAATATTTGTGAAAAATATATTGCTTTTGATAAGGAAAAACTAAAATGCCGCCGTTATTGATTATTCCAATTTATTTTGGGAACTTTTGCCGTTCAAATTATATCGAAAAAAAAATATGAAACAATTGTTTGCATTATTCTTTTCAATTTTCATTTTTACAGAAATCCTTGTTTCGCAACAAAACATCAATACTGAAACATTGAAATCCATTCTCCATAGAAAGGAACTCCGATCAACTCTCGTAGGTGCGAAAGTTGTGAACATCGCATCGGGAACAACAATTTTTGAAATGAACAGCAATACGCTGCTTCATCCCGCTTCGGGAATGAAATTGTTGACCACAGCAGCGGCGTTTTTCTATTTGGGAAAAAATTTTCAAGTGCGCACAGAAATTTATCACGATGAAAAAGGAAATGTGTATCTCAAAGGATTCGGCGATGCGATATTACGAACGGAACATTACGATATGCTTGCGAAAAACATAGTGAAACAAGGAATTACCACTGTTGAAAATATTATTGTTGATGGTTCATATTTCGACGATATGCATTGGGGAAAAGGGTGGATGTGGGACGATGAACCCGATGCGAGCGCAATGTATATTTCTCCTGTGTGTATCAATAGAAATTCGGTAAAAGTTTTTATTACGCCGAACAACGTTGGAGAAAAACCGAATGTAGAACTTGAACCATCAACTTCGTTTTTTTTGTTGCTGAACGAAGCGATAACGGTGCAGAAGATTGATAAACATTTTCCAAAGTTTGAGGTTACGCGCAAGTGGAAAGAGAGAGAAAATACGATTATAATCAAGGGACAATTGCTTGCATCAACAGCGAGAGATACGTTTGAATTGAATGTGTGGAAACCGCAACTCTATGCTGCAACGATTTTCAAAGAGCGATTGAAAACAAACGGAATTCAGATACGAGGAGAAATCAATGTTGGAGATGCGAAAGGGAAAAAAATCGCAACGAGTATTCATCCGCTTGATTCGTTGGTATGCAAAGCAAACAAAGAAAGCGATAATCTTTGCGCAGAAAATTTGCTGAAAATTCTTGCCGCTGAAAAAAATACGATTCCCGCTGTTGCCGACAGCGGAATTGAACTGGAAAAAAAATTTTTTGCTTCGATAGGAATTGATACATCAAAAATTGTTATTGCTGATGGTTCGGGTGTTTCGGATTACAATTTAGTGAGCGTGAACAATATGATTACTATTCTTTTACATCAGTTCAACCAACGACAAACATTTTCAACATATAAATATTCTCTTCCAATTGCCGGGAAAGACGGAACATTGAAAAATAGAATGCGCGGAACTTCTGCTGAAGGAAAGGTATTTGCAAAAACCGGAACAAAACGCGGCGTGAGCAGTTTAGCAGGATACGTGAACGACAATATTGCTTTTGCGGTCATCATCAATAATTATTATGGAAAAACAAAAACACTGCGCGATATTATTGATGCGTTTGTCGTAGAACTGTCGAAGTAGTATATGAATTTCAACACTGAACCTAAAATCTAAAATCTAAAACCTAAAATACTTTTCAATAATTACCTTTCAAAATATTCAACAAATCTTTTTCTAATGATTCGAGCGGCACCTCAACAAATTTTCCAAGTCGTTGTTCTCCGTTGTTAAAAAATATTGTTGGGATTTTTTCAATTTCTTCTTCGTGTGGCGCGCCAAATGGGAAATGTTTGGTTCTATCTACGCAATACAGAGAAACATTTTCTTTCGGAAAATTAACTGCATCGAGAATTTTCATAAGATGGGGAATTTGTTCTTTTGAATCGCTGCACCACGTTCCCATTACGATTTCTATTCTAATATCATTTGTCCAGTGTTGCTGAATTTCTGAAAGTACTGTTGTATCGAGTTTCGCGGACGTATAGTTGGAATCAAACCATCCGTACGGAGTTCCTTTCAAATCATTGCGCAAAATTTTACCAAGCAATATTTCCTGCTGTTTTTTCTCGTCAAATCCCCGCATCGGTTTTGCGGTGATATCTGTTTTCATTGTTGGTTTTGATGAACAAGAAAGCAGAACGAGTGCAATGAATGCAATATACATTCGTACGTCGTACATTGTAATTCGTAGATTCATAGAGTTTGTCTATTTTTGTTGCAAAATTTTTGAGTTAAAATTACACATTTATGAAGAAGAAACAAATCTATTCGCCTCGGCGAACTGAATTTCAGCCATTTGATAAATCTCTTCCCTTTGACGGCTACGAAAAAATTGATACAAGCGTTCTCGCAACATTTCCGTACGAACACGTCGGTAAAAATGTTCTGATTAACATTGATACGAATGAGTTCACTGCGGTTTGTCCGTTTTCCGGTTTACCGGATTTTGCGACAATCAAAGTAAATTACATTCCCAAAAAAGATATTATTGAATTGCGTTCGTTCAAATATTATTTACTTTCCTATCGCACCGTGGGAATTTATCAGGAACATTTAGTGAATCACATTTTGAATGATTTAGTTCAATGTTGCAAACCAAAATGGCTTGAAGTAATTGCTGATTACAACATTCGCGGTGGAGTGCATACGGTTGCGAGTGTGGAGTTTGGGAAGAAGTAAATTAGTAGTTGAGTAGTTTAGTATGTTAGTGTAAAGTATTTTAGAAAGGAAAAACAAAATGAAACGAATGACATTTTTAAAACTTGCGGAAGTAATTTATAAGAAAAAATAAATCCAATGAGTAACATAAAATTATTTGAAGGAAAAAAATCCGTAGCGCCGATGATGGAAACGAAACCGTTACAAATTGTAACGCTTTGAAAATATTCTGCAAAATAAGTGTATGTCGGTTACAAATTGTAGTCAACTGAAAATAAGTTTTCACTGATTTGCTTTCCACAATGACAAATGTAAAATGTAAAATCTAAAATGAAAAAAATAATTATTCTCGGTGGTGGTTTAGTGGGTTCTGTTATTGCTCGCGATTTGCAAAGCGAATTTTATGTTGCAATTGCAGATGTTTCCCAAGAGCGATTGAAATTTTTGAAAGAGAAATTTTCTCTCAAAGGAATTGAAGCGGATGTATCGAATGCAGCGACAATTAAAAAAATTGTCAAGGATTTCGATTTGGTTATTGGCGCAGTTCCGGGATTTCTTGGTTTTAATATGCTCAAAGCAGTAATCGAAGCGAAGAAAAATATTGTGGACATTTCTTTCTTTCCCGAAGATGCATTTGAACTCGACAAACTTGCGAAGAAAAATAACATAACTGCAATTGTGGATTGTGGCGTTGCGCCGGGAAGCAGTAATATTATCATCGGTTATCAACACGCGCAAATGGATGAAATTGAAAATGTGGAATGTTACGTTGGCGGATTGCCTGTCGTGCGTGAACTTCCGTTTGAATACAAAATTGTTTTTTCGCCGATTGATGTGATAGAAGAATACACTCGTCCTGCGCGTATAATTGAAAACAGAAATGTTGTTGTGAAAGATGCGCTTTCCGAAATTACACAACATAATTTTCCGAATGTCGGAACACTTGAATCTTTCAATAGTGATGGTTTGCGTTCGTTGATGAAAACTATCAAAGCAAAAAATATGAAGGAGAAAACGCTGCGGTATGTCGGGCACGCAGAAAAAATGAAACTCTTTCGCGAAACAGGATTTTTCAGCAAAGAAGAAATTTCTGTGAATGGAAAAACAATTCGTCCGCTTGATATTACTGCAAAATTACTTTTCCCACAATGGAAATTGAATGAAGGGGAAGAAGATTTGACGGTGTTGCAAGTAATTGTTGAAGGAAAAGAAAAAAAGAAACGTGTTCGCTATCAATACGATATGCTTGACAGATTTGATAGAGAACAACAAATTACTTCGATGGCGAGAACAACGGGTTATACGTGTTCTGTCGCGGCGAGATTACTTGCAAGCGGTTTGTATGCGCAAAAAGGAATTTCTCCGCCGGAATTTATCGGCGCGAAGAAAAATTGTTTTGAGTTTATGATGAACGGATTGAACGAACATAACATCGTGTTTCAAACAAATCGAAGGGAGATTTGAAAAGCGTGTACCAATGCGCTTGTAATACTTGATGGAACTCATTGTAATCGGAATTGCTTCCTTTGTTGCGTCGGTACTTACGCTATTTTCAGGTTTTGGATTAGGTACAATTCTCCTTCCTGTATTTTCAATTTTTCTTCCGGTAGAAACAGCAATTGCATCAACTGCAATCGTTCATTTACTGAATAATATTTTCAAATTGTTGTTGTTCGGAAAATATGCGGAGCGAAATGTGCTGTTTCGGTTTGCTCCGTTTGCCATTGTAGCCGCGTTTGTTGGCGCAGGTGTTTTGCTCTTTCTTTCATCATCGTCTCCGCTGTATGCGTTTCAATTTTTCAACGTATCGGCGAACATAACATCTGTGAAATTAGTTGTTGCAGTCGTGATGCTCCTCTTTGTGTTCGCCGAAATTTCTCCTTCATTCGCTTCAAAATCGTTTGAAAAAAAATATCTTCCGCTCGGAGGAATATTAAGCGGATTTTTTGGAGGATTATCCGGTCATCAGGGCGCACTCCGGAGTATGTTTCTTATACGTTGCGAACTTTCCAAAGAAGAGTTCGTTGGAACAAACGTCGTTATTGCTTCGCTCGTTGACGTTGTGCGATTGAGTGTTTATGGTTCAGGTTTTTCGTTTTCTTTTTTTGAAAAAGAAATTTCCATTTTCATCGTAGCAATTTGTTCTGCTTTTCTTGGCGTGATTATCGGAGCAAAATTTCTAAAGAAAATAACGATGAACAGTATTCAAAAAATGGTCGCGCTATGTATTATACTTCTCGCGATTGCTTTGGGAGTTGGAGTGTTGTAAGGGATATGTCGTAGTTGGTTGATAGTATTTCTCTTGTCCGTCTATATTTTTTTCTCGGCTTTTTCTAATACACAATAGAGAAAGATTTTGGGAAAGAACGTGTTCGACAGTAGAAAACAAAAAGCGGCAGAGAATTATTTTTCGCTTGTTTAAATTTCTGGTGCAATGATAAGAAATGGTTCTTAAACACAAAACCCTCGCCAATTTCTTGACGGGGGTTTTATGTTTGAGTTCAATTTTCGAAATTGTCTTACGCTATTAGTAATCCATTCCGCCGCCGGGAGGCATCGGAGGCATTGGCTTTTTCTCTTCGGGCTTTTCAACAATTGTTGCTTCGGTGGTCAAAAGCAAACCTGCGATACTTGCCGCATTTTCCAAAGCGATGCGAGATACTTTCGTAGGGTCAATAACGCCGGCTTTGAGAAGGTCTTCGAGTTTCTCAGTTTGTGCGTTAAATCCTTCGAACTTATTCTTCGCTTCTTTCACTTCTTTTACGTATATCGAAGGTTCAAGTCCTGCATTCGTAATGATGATGCGAATCGGTTCTTCGAGTGAACGACGCACGATATCCACGCCGATTTTTTGGTCGTCGTTTTCAACTTGTATGCCGTCAAGTTTCTTTAATGCGCGAAGGTATGCAACGCCGCCGCCGGGAACAATTCCTTCTTCAACGGCTGCGCGTGTTGCGTGAAGTGCATCTTCGACACGGGCTTTGAGTTCTTTCATTTCTACTTCGGTGGATGCGCCAACTTTCAATACGGCAACACCGCCGGAAAGTTTTGCAAGACGTTCCTGAAGTTTTTCTTTATCGTAATCCGAAGTGGTTTTTTCAATCTGAACTTTTATTTCGTTGATGCGTTTTTTGATTTCGTCTTTCTTGCCTTTGCCTTCGATAATTGTTGTGTTGTCTTTATCTATTTTTACCGTTTCGGCAGTTCCAAGATACGATACCTGTGCATTCTCCAGTTTGTATCCTGCTTCTTCGGAGATCACTGTTCCATTGGTAAGAACGGCAATATCTTCGAGCATTGCTTTTCTTCTATCGCCGAAACCCGGGGCTTTGACGGCGCAAACTTTCAACGTTCCGCGAATTCTATTCACAACTAATGTTGCGAGCGCTTCGCCTTCGATATCTTCTGCAATAAGGAGCATCGAGCGTCCGCCTTGCGCGACTTTTTCCAGAATAGGAAGTAAATCTTTCATCGTGGAAATTTTCTTGTCGTGGATTAAGATATACGGCTTCTCAAGATTCGCTTCCATCGTTTCCGCGTCAGTTACGAAATACGGCGAAAGATATCCGCGGTCGAATTGCATTCCTTCAACCACTTCGAGCGTTGTATCGCGACCTTTAGCGTCTTCAACAGTAATAACTCCGTCTTTTCCGACTTTTTCCATTGCATCGGCAATGAGATTTCCAACCGACATATCGTTGTTGGCGGAAATTGCTCCGACTTGTGCAATTTTCTTTTTATCGTCGCCGACTGATTGAGAAATATTTTTCAACCCCTCGACAACGTTTGCAACTGCTAAATCAATCCCGCGTTTTAAATCCATTGGATTTGCGCCCGCAGTAACGTTCTTGAAACCTTCGCGAATTATCGCTTGGGCAAGAACAGTGGCTGTTGTTGTTCCATCGCCGGCAACATCAGAAGTTTTGGAAGCAACTTCGCGAACGAGTTGCGCTCCCATATTTTCCAACGGGTCTTCGAGTTCAATTTCTTTGGCAACGGTTACGCCGTCTTTAGTAATCGTAGGCGCACCGAATTTTTTATCAATCACAACGTTGCGTCCTTTGGGACCAAGTGTTGCTTTTACAGCGTCGGCAAGTTGGTCAACTCCACGTTTCAAACTTGCGCGCGCATCGTTTCCGAATGAAATAATTTTTGATGACATAGTTTTGTTTTGTTTTAAAAGTTAATAAATGATTCAGATGATTCCAAAAATATCGCTTTCGCGCATTATCAAATATTCTCTGTCTTCAATTGTGATTTCCGTTCCTGAATATTTTCCATAGAGAACTTTATCGCCGACGTTTAACTCCATAGGAACAAGCTTGCCATCGTCGGTTTTTTTTCCTGGACCAACGGCTACAATTTCTCCTATGACCGGTTTTTCTTTTGCTGTATCGGGAAGTATGATGCCGCCTTTGGTTTTTTCTTCTTGTTCCAAAGGTTTCACTACGACTCGGTCAGCAAGGGGTTTTACTTTGATCTTCATAAATTAAGATTTCCTTGATATAAGTGAATAAAAAAAATGTATTGTGCTGAAAAACATTAGCACCCTCTAAAAAAGTGTGCCAAATATACTATAAGAAACTCCTTTCTTCCAAATATATTAGCATATTTTTTTTGATAGTGATATTTTTCCCATTTGTGTTATAGCGCATTTAAAACAAACAATTAGTTGATAACTTGTGAAGAAAAACCCATACGTATTTTTGTTGCAATATAAACAATTGATAATACGTTCTCTCCCTATTTTTTTACCGATTTGCAAACAATTTCAACTCATTCAACTAATTTACGGCTTTTCTAATAACTTATTTAAAACCTCCTCAAAACAAAGAAGAACAACCTCCACACTTCGAGATTGAACCCAAAGAATCATTAATGATTCTTTCTTCGCCCAGCAAGACCGTTTACGGTCTTGAGGAAAATGTTCATTTGGCGAGCGGGGGAGACTGTTTTCAGCAAATTTCTCAGATAATCGCAGATGATACGTGTTAAGCATAGATTTTTTAGAGGTGTACATAAATTTTTTCGATTTATCTCAACTGCGTGCAGTTGAATGAAGAAAATTCATAGAAAAAGAGTTGAAATTTTATAAAAAATGGGCAAAAAAAATATTTTAAAATATTTTTTAAAAAAAACTAAAAACTGGATTTTTTTTGCCGATAATACATTTGGTATTGAATAAATCATTTCAAAACCTCCCTATAAAATGGGATTTTATAAATAACTTATATATATAACAACTAATTTAGGAGTAAAATAAGCCATGTTATCAAACGTATTAGGCTCATTAGCATCTGCTAATAGATCATTAGCAGCAAGTCAACTTAATCTTTCCACTGGAAAGAGAATTAATAACGCGCGTGATGGTCAAGCAGATTATGCTATTGCCCGTCGTGCAGAAACATCCGTCCGCAATAACAAAGCCGGTATGGAGAACGTAAACGGAATGATTGATGTACTTAGTGTATCAGTTGCATTCTGGCAAGAATTAGAAGCAGACCTCGTTCGTTTGCAAGATTTAACTGCTCAATATGGAAGTGCAACAATTGATGATGACGAAAGAATCGCAATTGAATCCGAAGCAGCAAGTCTCGCAGATAAATGGAGTGCAGACGCATCTGCAGCAAACTATATGTACAATGGATTCAACCTCTATGATGCATCAATGGACTTAGCAGCGAACGGCACTGGTGGTGGAGTCTCTTGGACAAACGAAGGAGAACTATCAGCAGCAGCTGCACAAGCATCAGGCGCATTCGTTTACACAAGCGGATCAACAATTTCTACGCAATCTCTCGGAACCGTATGGGATCTTACTGGCGTTGCTGGTGGTACCTTAGTGTATGACGGAACAATGGCAGTAGGAACAGTAGCTCTTGATAGCAATTTAAATGAACTTGCATTGCAAGCAGCACGCAGTGAATTAATGCGTATGGCAGGAATGCAAGATTGGCTCCAAACCCATAACAATGTTATCAGCGTTGCCGTAGATGCACAAGACAGACTTCGCGGTCATTACGAAGATGTTGACATTGCAGCAGAAACTGTACGCAATACGCAAGCGACAATCCTTCAACAGATTGCCATTGCGCAACTCGCAGCAGCAAATACTGCAAGCAACCAAGTACTCGGATTGTTCTAATCGAACAATTTGTTTGCTTATTGAAAGAAAGTGGGTACGTAATGTATCCACTTTCTTCATTTATTATTGAATAAAGACAAAAGAGTATTTTTTTATCGTGGAAGAAATGTTAGAAAAAGCGGCAGTTCCGTTGCAACCGGCACGAAAAGTCGTATCGCAGTATCGCCAAAATGTTCATGTTAATCTTTCTCCTGTAGAAATAATTATCAAGATGTATGATGCGGCGATATTCAGTTTGAAAAGAAAAGATGTTTTTACAGCAGATAAAGCAATTACGGAATTGATATTAGCATTGAACTTTGATAAATCGAATCCTAAAAATGTAGCAGATGTAGCAAGCGGATTTTTGAAAATCTATGAGTATTGCAAGTCGTGCATTAGAAAAAAGAAATTGGAAGAAGCGGAAAAGATTCTTCAGGATTTGCGAGATGCGTGGTCGCAAGCGTTGAAGCAACAGAAAGAAGAACGAATAAACGCATTTCAAACAACGTGAAATTAATTACAAAACCATTTTTAAACGTAAAACAACATAGTATATGGCAACCGTAAGTGGAATTTCCGGATTATCAATGAATGACAAAATTGATCAGTTAGCAGAACAAGTTCGAACGCAGAAAAGTAAAGGTATTACGAAACTGAATGAGCAAAAAACCGAACTGAATAGTAGAAAAACTTCGTACTCAGAATTGAAGACGAAGTTGAATGCATTAAAGTCGCTCATAAACGATTCGATGATTGTATTTACCAATTGGGGAGACACCAAAAAGTTTGAATCCAAAACAACAACTTCGTCTGATTCGACAATAGCAAGCGCAACTTCTTCCGAAAAAGCGCAAGCAGGAACATTCACCGTTCTCGTAGAACGATTAGCAAAAACCGATTCGTTATTTTCAGATTTGGTTTCTTCTGACGATTCGTCCATTGAAACAGAAGTAGGAACGGGAGGAAAATCGTTTAATGTTACGGTCAATGGTGTAACAACCACTATTGCTGTAACAATAGAAGGAGGTGAAACAAATAAAGAGATTATTAACAAAATTGTAAGCGCTATCAATACGTCGGAAGCAGCGGTTCAAGCGCAAACAGTAACGCCGACATCAACAGATAGCCGCTTATATTTGGCATCAGACAGTTCTGGGGAAGATAATGCTATCACCTTTGCTGATGTATCCGGAACGTTGATGGCTAATCTTGGACTTACGGCCGGAGTCAATGCTGCACGCACAGCTTATACCAATAATACTGCTGGATTTCAATATACTGTCTCGAACGATTTGAATTCTAAATTCAAATTTAACGGCATTGATGTTCAGCGAAGTACAAATTCGATAACGGATTTACTTACAGGAGTTACGCTTACATTAAGTAAAACACAGCAAGCGACAGATACTCCGGTAACCATTACCATTGCAAACGACAAAACTGCGCTTTATGCAAAAATTGACGAATTTATTTCGAAGTATAATGAAGTCATAACATATTTGCGAACTCAATCTGAAAAAACGCAATCATCGTCGTTGCGAAGAGATTCCATATATCTTTCGTTAGCCGCAAAACTTCGTTCTATTGTTCGCAACGAAATAGAATCCATTTCAACGCTGGATGGTCCGACAACGTTGGCGGCAATTGGAATTACCACAAATTCTAATGGAACACTTACGTTTTCGGATAAAACAAAGTTTGATAGTTATTATACTCAAAACATTTCCTACGTTGCAGATATATTCATTAGTACGGAAGCCTCCGGATTTATTTTTGAAGCGAAGGATGGAGTTGCGCATCAATTAGTAGCCAGTATTAAAACCATTACCGATATCGGAGGAGAACTGGATACGTATAGTGATAGTATCCGTACGCAATTGTTTTCCTTGGAAAAGAAAATGTCCAAATTTAAATCAAAGGTTGATTTAGAGGTCGAAAAATTTCGGGATAAATTTTCTAAGTCGCAATTACTCTTGCAACAATTAGCACAGCAATCGCAGTACTTAAACATTTTCAATAAGAATTTCTTAAAGTAATAATTAAAAACCAAGGGAAGTTTTTTTTATATGCCTCGACAGGTAGATGGGGTTGAAGCGTATCACGGCGTTGTTTCCATAGGAGAAAACACACGTGAAAATGCGAAACAAAGTAAACGAGAAAAAAATCAACGAAGAAAAACGCAGAATAATTTTTCGAAGCGTTCGTCTTCAGCAGGAACTTCCAACAAAGAAGTATATGCTGAAGTGATGAAAAATATGAAACTGTCATTTTCATTTGAAGAAGAAACCGGAAATTCAAAAGCAGAGTTGGAAAACACGGATACAAAGGTTTCACGCACTCTTGAATTTGAAGAAGTAACAAAAGCGAGCGAAAATCTCTTTGAACGAAGAGGCGTTGTTTTTGACAAACGTGCATAAATCTATTTCAATGTTACACACACATATAAACAATAATTCTGTGAAAATACTGGAAGAGATATTGCGATTAACAGACGAAATGCTTTTGAGCGCACAACATCAGGACATTGAGAGCATCGAAGAACTCTTGCAACGTCGCGGTTCACTTATTGAAGATGCTATACGCAAAAAAGATACTATTCGCCAAGCAGGATTGCAAAAAAAATCCTATTCAGAAAAAATTATTTTTCAACTGCACGATAAAGAACAACTGTTAACTTCTACTCTTCAAGAGTGGAATAGTCAATTATACGAACAATTACAACATAGCCAAAAGCGCAATTTAATTACCAATTATATTCAGCAAGGATAACTTTTATGAATATCCCTAAAATACATTCAGACAAATCCATTGTACCATCAACGTTTGTTGATAGTACGCCTCGCACGGATGAAAATAAACGAGATGAAATTACTCTTTCTTCCCAAGCCCAAGCGCAATTCGTAAAAAGCAAAAGGAAAAACCTTGATATCATTCAACAACGAATTGACAGTGGCTGGTATTTTACTCGAAATGTGCGTGAACAAATTGCTACCGTACTGTTTAATTCCGTGGTGTAGTTTTCTCCAATGTGATTTATTCCCTTATTTCTTTTTTAAGAAATAAGGGTTTTTTTTTTGCAACTTTTTTCAATTGACACAGTCAAATACTCATATCAAACATTTCTTGTATTACAAATTTTTCGGAGAAATTGTATGAATCGTATATCAATAGTATTCGCTTTGTTATTTTCATTTTTTACAACTCAATATTTATACACGCAACTCTTCCACATTGCTAACGGATAAGCAAAAACTTGATTATCTTGGCACATCGTTTCGTTTTGGAAGAATGATGGTGGGAGGAATTCTTCTGCAAATATTTCCAATGATGACTCTTCGAGCGGATTATGAGCGACAGATTATTTTTCCACGTTTGAGTTTCTGGAAATTCACAGGAAGTTATGCTGTCGAAATGATAGGAGAAGAGATGTTAGATTCTTTTGTGAAAGAAATTGTTCGTTCGTCTCCCAACACAGGTCCCATCGTAAATTTCATTTTAAAAAATGGATATGCATACGCATTCTATGAACTCAGAAAAGAGAAAATGCACTTGGCCCTTTACCAGTACGGAACCCTTAATGTACAATTCATACAAAGTAGGAATGACGTTCACGTTTTAGTTTTTCTCTTCGTTCACTTTTCTTATCTTTTACCCGCGTTTTTTTTTAACACAACGCCTCGCAATTAACCTCGCGAGGCGTTTTTATTTCTTTACCACTTTAATCATTTAATGACGAAACGAACAGACATTCGAAACATTGCAATTGTTGCGCACGTTGACCACGGGAAAACGACACTCGTTGACCACATGCTTCGGCAAACAGGAACCTTCCGCGAAAACCAAACAGTTGTTACGCGCGTAATGGATTCAAACGATTTGGAAAAAGAGCGTGGAATTACGATTCTTGCAAAGAATACATCAGTTTTTTATCAGCAGAAAAATCAAAAACAAAAAATAAAAATCAATATCGTTGATACGCCGGGGCACTCGGATTTTAGCGGCGAAGTTGAACGAACACTCAAAATGGTTGACGGCGTTTTGCTCCTTGTTGATGCGGCAGAAGGTCCGCTTCCCGGAACAAAATTCGTTTTGAAAAAATCTCTTGATTTGAATTTGCAACCCATTGTTGTCATCAACAAAATTGATAGGAAAGATGCACGCTCGCACGAAGTTCTCGATATGGTGTTTGAACTTTTTCTTTCCCTCGGCGCAAATGACCAGCAACTCGATTTCCCGACAATTTATGCAATTGCAAAACAAGGAATTGCGAAAACTGATTTAGATTCTGAAGCAATCAATCTTGAACCGTTATTTGAGGCGATTGTGAATAACGTTCCACCGCCGGAAGGAAATTCGGATGAGCCGTTTCAAATGCTTGTTACTTCGATTGACTACAACGATTATCTCGGTCGTCTCGGTATCGGAAGAATTTCGCGCGGAACAATTCGTCTCGGTTCGCCGATGAAAGTGATTCATCGCGATGCAACGATTGAAGATGCGCGCGTTACAAAAATTTACACATTCGATGGATTGAAACGCTCGGAGACAAACGAAGCGCACGCCGGTGATATTATTGCCATTTCCGGAATGGAAGATGTTGATATTGGTGAAACAATCGCCGATATCGCCGACCCGACGCCGCTTCCGTTTGTTGCGATTGAAGAGCCAACGATTTCGATGAACTTCGTTGTCAATAATTCTCCCTTTGCAGGACAAGATGGAAAATATGTTACAACAAGAAATCTCGCTGAGCGATTGACGAAAGAATTGCGCTCCAATGTTTCGCTGCGTGTTGAACTCACCGATTCTCCCGATATGTTTCGCGTGAGTGGAAGGGGAGAATTGCATTTGGGAATATTGATTGAAACAATGCGCCGCGAAGGATATGAGTTGCAAGTTTCTCGTCCCGAAGTAATTTACAAACGTATTGATGACGTTCTCTGCGAACCGATTGAACACGTGATTATTGATGTTCCCGACGAATTTATCGGTGTTGTGATTGAAAATTTGGGACGCCGAAAAGGTGAAATGAAAAATATGATTTCTAATAGTGGCAATACGCGATTGGAATTTTTTGTTCCCGCGCGCGGACTCATCGGCTTCCGAAATGAATTTATGACGCAAACAAAAGGAACGGGAATTTTGCATCACAACTTTCACGGTTACGAACCGTTCAAGGGAGAAATTGCTCATCGGACAAAAGGTGCGCTCATTGCATTAGAAGATGGCGAAGCAGTTGCGTATGGAATGTGGAAATTGCAAGAACGTTCTGTGTTTTTTCTTGAACCTGGAACGCGTGTGTATGCGGGAATGATTGTCGGAGAAAATTCGCGTGAGCAAGATATGGTGGTGAATGTGTGCAAAACAAAACAACTCACCAATATGCGCGCAAGCGGAAGCGATGAGGCGGTGCGACTTGAACCTCCGCGTATTTTTACGCTCGAAAAAGCGATTGAATGGATTGGCGATAATGAATATGTTGAAGTAACGCCAAAATCTATTCGTCTCCGCAAACGCTATCTCGACCACAACGAACGGAACAGAATGGAAAAAAAGAAATCCATCGAATTAGACGAAGCATAAAAAAAAAGGCAACTCGGAGTAAGTTGCCTTTTGATTTTAAAACGCTTTCCTGAAAAAAGATTTCGCGCCGATTCCTTCAATCAACAAAAAAGGCAACTCGGAGAAAGTTGCCTTTTGAGAAAATAATTTGTGGAAATGACTGCTATTTGAGTAAGAGCATTTTCATTGTATGGCTTTCCAAGTTTCCATTGATGTATAATCTGGAGAAATATACGCCTGAAGTTAATTCCGTTGCATCGAATTCTATTTCATGTTCACCTAACAGAAAATATTCTTTGTCAATAATTCGTAATACTTCTTGTCCTAAAATATTGTAAAGGACGATTGTTACAAATCCGTCATCGAGCATTTTGAATGGAATGGTTGTTGTTGGATTGAACGGATTGGGATAATTCTGTAACAATTCAAACGACGTTGGGTTGGGAAACGGGATGTAAGGAATCGGAACTTCAGGAACTTCTTTGAAATTAGTTTTGACAAGGTACGGAATTGTTTGTACTGATTTTGTTCCTGTTATTTTTAAGGGTGAAACAGAAATGGTATCCATCACATCAGCGAACGCTAAATTTATTTTTTTCAAAATGCTATCGTAATTTGTATAGAGTGGACTTCCAACAAATTGTTTCCAGTATGTTAACAGTGTATCAACCGTCGAAGCAATTTTTCTAATTGTGCGATTGTTTGCGTGGTTTGTAACATCGGTGCTATCAAAATACAACAAATCGCCGAACCCGGAATTTGTAATATATGCGTCGCTTGCGGCAATGTTCGTTTTAAGCGCAATTGCTTCGCCGAGTAATCTGTTGTTGTGTAACAACGGTTTGATGTTTTTTTGTTTTTTCAGAATCGGTTTTAATTTTAATACGGATTTCCCCATACTATCTAATCCCCGTGGAGTTCCGTCGTGAGGGAGCGAAGAACGAACATTGTTTCCGCTGGAAAGCACAAGCCATCCGTAGAATGCGGCGCTGTCTGTTTTATCTATACCGAATAGTGCTGGAGTTTTCTTATATATTTTTGCAAATGCAGTATCGCGTACGTTTCCTCCATTGGGCATTGGTCGAAGCAATCCTTTCTTGACTTTTAACTTAATGGTTTTTTTCGTGTAATCGCTCTGTAAAAACGTACGATATTTAGATTTATCCGGTTTGTAGTGTAAGAATTGTATGTTGTATATTTTTCCTCCGGTTAAACTCAAGGTCATCGTATCGCTCAAGAGTGAAATTTCCGGAGTTCCATAAGCAACAGTGCGCAAATCAGTCCATAGCGTAGAATCAACTTGCAGCGCATAATATGTTCCATCGCCTACATTAAGAGCAGTAATTTGTGTATCGGAGGTTACTTCTTGCAAGAGTTTAGTTGCACTAATAGAGTCTTTATACAAACGCAAATGCCAATTATGCGCAATTCTGTCTGTAGAAGAACTGATATTGCCATCTTGGTCTTCCATTGCTTTTATGGTAATATTGTTTGCGTTGAAATTCACAAACCAAATTTCTCTTGAATTTCCTGTTGTTACTGTTATTGTATCACTTGTTCTTCCGGCGCTTTTTATTGTAGTGGAATCAATCACAGTTCCGATATTTGTCCAATTTCCGCCGCTATCAGCAACGGTTACAATATATGTTCCCGCTACAAGATCAGATGATTTTAAAACGCTATCGGATTTTACCGTGTCAATCAGCGAAGAAGCAGAAATGGAATCTTTGTACAACTTCATAGACCATTTTTTTCCTTTTTTATCAGAAGTAGTTGCTAGTAGTCCATCAGTATCACGATAAAAACGCACAGTAATTTTTGCGGGATATTTGTTGACAAATGTTACGGTGCGCGATTGTCCTCCGCTTACAGTAAACGTAACTGTTTTCGAAGTGCTTTGCGTTGCATTTGTATCCAAAAGATAACCCAGCACACTCCATCCCGTGCTATCTGCTTCTTTAGCAACATACGTACCGTCTCCGAGATTTCCACGAGCGAGCAACGTATCGGAATCTACTGAATCGAGCAAGTTCGCTTGAGATACAGAATTTTTATATAAATACATTTTCCATCTTTTTGCGCTTCTGTCGGTAGTTGTATTGAAATTTAAATCCACATCCTGAACTTTTTTGATCGTTACATTATTGGGAATATAATTGATAAATTCTACCGTTTGTGTTTCTCCGCCATTTGCATTGATGACAACATAATTGTTGGTCGTATCTTCCGTCGGCGTACCATAATTTCTTCTATAACCAAGATGTTTCCAACGCGCACTATCCGCTTCGATGGCGACATACGTTCCTTCTGACAGATTGCTCAGTGAAAGAATGCTATCGTTCGTTACTTCACTCAATAAGGTTCCGTTGACAGAATTTTCTCTGAGTTGCAAATTCCATTTCTTTTTTGTCCAATTGTTTGTCGTCGTAATATTTCCATCAGCGTCTGCAAATTTTCTAATGGTAATTGTAACCGGTGTTAAATTATTTGCACTGTCAGCGGCAGTGAATCTGTGAAAACTTTGCACGCTATCAATGACAATAGTATTTGCAGACGTATCAACAGTTCCGACAATTTTCATCCAAGAAGTACCATTGTTTGTCGTTTTCCATAGAGAAAGTTTCGATTCGTTTTGTGTATCGGCTTCCGAATTAATGTAATGAAACGTTACAACTGCGTTCAAGTTGGAATTGACTGCGGGAGCAATATCGAAATATCGTTTGATGGATTTATGGGAAGAATATACTCCGGTTCCGCTTAATGCAGTTCCTGTTTTTCTTGATACAGCAGTTTGACCAGGTGATGTTGCGCCTGCGTTGATTTCAATACCGATTCCGCCGAAAGTGTTTGTAACATTCTGAAGTATGATGCGCGATGTACGAATTTTACCACTGACTTGATTTTCTCCGTTCTCTATCAACACAGCAGATGAATTAAGAATAACACTATCAGCGTTTGTTGTTAAGTTTCCCGAAAGTATGTTCAGAGTTCCGTTAATGGAAATAGATTTTGTTAGCGATGCTCCGCTTGAATTGTTCAGAGTTACGTTTTCAAACGTTGCTCCAGCAATTAACTGGGCATTTGTTCCGTTAAAAACAAACGTGCTTGTTGAATCATAAAATGTACCATTGTTCACAAAATTTCCTTGCACAGAATGCGTAGATAGTCCTGCGTTAAACGCGGCTCCGCTCGATATGGTGAACGTTCCACCAACGGTGAGATTTCCAATCGCATATTTTGTTCCGTTTCCTGAAAAAGCAACATTGTTAAACGATGCCTCAGAAATATTTTGATTTGAACCGTTGAATGTAATCGTTCCGCCTGAAGAAAAACTTCCTCCGTTCATTAGCGTCCAGTTTCCTCCAAATGAATGGGAAAATGTGTTTCCGTTCACGGTAACTGCGTCAACGGTAATTCCGCCCGTGAGTGTCAGTGCTTTTAGAATTGTTTTTGTTCCGCTTCCGCTAAAAGAAATGCTGGTGTATGCAAGCGTTGAGTCAATTGTTTGATTTCCTCCGGAATATTCTACCGTGTTGCTGGCTTTGAGAGAAATCGTATCAAAATTTGTATAACTTGATGTAAGTGATGCGCCTGGAATTTTTATGCCTCCATAAATATCGAGATTGCTTGTTCCGCTTCCGTTAACAGTGAACATTGCTGCATTAATCGTCGCTCCCGATTGCACCGTTATATTCCCTGCAATGTTTGTATTGAGTCCAACAGTTTTTATTCCTGTTCCGCTTAATATGAGATTCTTGTAATTTTCAAGTGTTAATGACTGCGTTATTCCGCTATACTCTATTGTCGAAGAATTTGAAAACGAGAGTGTAGAAAATCGAATAGGAAAACTATTCGTTCCTCCAAGTTTGAATGTTGTATTGTTTCCCAGTGTAAATGTTCCTCCCGTTGAAGTTCTGTCAATGACAAACGAAGAAGCATCGAATGTACCGGAAGTGGCTGAAAAATTTCCATCAATATCGGCGTTACCCGTTAATATCGCTATTCCGCTACTTTTGTTGACAACGACATTATTGAACGGACTACCGCTTATCCATTGCGTATCTGTTCCCGTAAAAGTAATGGTCGTTCCTGTTTGAGTGAATGTTCCGTTGTTAGTCCAATTGCCGTTAACAGTATGCGAAAAACTGTTTCCGTTGAACGTTGCTCCGTTGTTGATAATTACATCGTGTAAAACTGTCAGTGGATTCGTTGGAGTTTTTATTCCCGAATTACTAAACGCAATATTGTAAAAACCCGAAGAATCAATGGATTGTGCAGATGAACCGTTGAACGTAACTTTTCCTGTTGAAAGGAACGCTCCATTGTTCACCCAATTTTTTTGAACAGAATGGTCAAAACTTCCTCCATTAAATTGAGTTCCGTTGCTAATCGTTACATTTCCGGATATTGCTAAACTTGCCGTTGCAACTTTTGTTCCCGAACCGGAAAATACAATATTGTAATACGTTGGTCCATCGAGTGTTTGTTGTGTACTTCCATTAAACGTAATCGTGCTTTGCGAAGGAAAAAACAATCCTCCGCTGTTTGTCCAGTTTCTTCCGACGCTGTGAGAAAAATTTCCAAATCCTAAAACACCGCCGCTTCCGATTATGACATCTTTTCCAATGGTGATGTTGCTGTTCGCAGTAACAAGAACAGATGTTCCGCTTCCTGCTTGCACAGTGAACGAACCAATGATTGTTACATCAGTTCCGGGCATCACTTTTGTCGCAGAATTTAATCCGCTTTGCAAAACTAAATTTCCATACCCCCCGGAAATATTTCCTACCGTTTGATTTCCTCCCGCATAAATTACGGTGCTTGAAGAATTCAATACGATAGTTCCATATCCCGTTGGAAAACCTGTTGTGGAACTACTATCGCCAAGCGTAAGAGTTCCACCGCTATCAATTTGAATTGTCTTGGAGGCATTTCCTGTAATCGAAAACGAACCGGTTTTTAGTTTTCCTACTTGAATTTTCAAATCACTTGTTACGTTTGAAGTAGTGATATTTCCATTCAATCGTGCCCCATCGGCGCTTGTGTTGTTGATGTAAATATTTTCGTACACGAAACCGGGAATATCGAGAGGAACAATTTGAGATGTAGTTCCGCTGAAATTAATAATGCTGCCTAATTCTGCTGTGGATATTGTACCGACACTATCGAGCGTAATACTGCCACTGAGATTGATTCGTCCTGCGCCGCTCGACATATCAAGTACAGCATTTGCAGCATTTGTTGAATGAAAAAGAATATTTCCGTTCACTGTTAAAATTCCTGTCGTTATTTTGACAATGGTTTTATGATTCGATGTTGAATCTGTTGCTTCAAATGAAAGTCCTTGTAAAACCGTCAACATTCCGTTTCCTATGTCAATTATTCTCGAAACAACATCAGTTGATTGATATAAAATGACGTTTCCGACAGTTAATGTGCTGGTACTATTTGCGAATTTCAGAAGTCCTCCCGAAGCAGTGAGAGATGAGCCTATTTCAATTTTTGCACATGCTCCATTGAAATTTGTATTTACAGTAACGGTATCAGTTTGAATAACTGCAATGCGAACTGAATCATTCGCGTCTGGAATTCCATCCTCGTCATTCCCAGAAATTTTCAGCCATGTTCCGAAGTCATTCCAGTTGCCGTTGGTTATGGACATAAACGTTGCTTGACTCCATAGTGGTGAACTTGACAGAAAGAGAATTAGTAAAAGTTGTAGGAATTTCTGTTTCATAAAAATACGTTCTGGAATAAGTATATAAAATTGTTATTTTAGCAATATCATTTTTTTTGTCAAAATAGTGCTGTTGTTTGTTGAAAGTGTATAAAAATAGATTCCGCTCGAATATTGCGATGCATCAAAAGAATAACGATGTAATCCGGGTTCTATGATTTGATTGTTTAAGAGCGTTTCTATTTCTTTTCCGAGAAGCGAATATATTTTTAATGTAATTCGATTTGATGAACTCGTTGCCGGTATATGAAAACTAATAGACGTTATTGGATTAAAAGGATTCGGATAATTTTCAAATAACGCAAGAGCAGAATATTGGTTTTCTTTTTCATAGGAAGGAGAAACAAACGGAAAATGTTTTTCCTGTCGTTTCTTCAGAAAATCTATTTGGTGCAATTGCGCTGCTCCTTTGAAATAAAACACGCCGTTATACGGGCTATCAATGGGAGCAGTGAATGCATTATTTATTTTCGTTATTGCTGAATCTAAATAATCATACAATAATGAATCTTTTCCGCGCCATTGAGTTAATGCCGTATCCGTTATACGTGCAATTTCTTCAAGGGTTTTTTCATTGCATACAGGGTTTGATTCGTCAACAAATTGTAGTTTTCCGAATTTCTTTGGTGTTATTTCCAGTTCACTTGCTGTAATGTTCATTCGCAACGCCAGCAATTCGCCAACCAAATGATTGTTGAATCCTTTTTTCAATAAACTTTTTCCGCTTTGTGCTGTAAGTTGAAATTCCTTGACAAACAATTTTTTCCCTAAGGAATCGAACGGTTGCGCTTTTCCCGACAACGGAAGAAAATTGATTAACGATTTAGAATCTGTTGCGCGAATCCATCCGTACATTTTTGCGCTATCTTTTCTCGCAACGCCCACAACTAATCCTCCGTCTTTTTTCTTAAACCGCTTTGAAAATACCGTGTCGCGAATATTATTAGCGTTTGGTATCGGTAATGGTTTATTCTTTGGTTGTCGTAACGATTGTGCTTTTCCACCGAACGAAAGTTGCGAAAACGTTCGATACGAAGTCGTATCCAATCGGGAATTGATAAACGTTATGTTTGCATGTGCTCCGTTAGAAATTGAAAAAGAAACTGTTGTTCCCGTATCGCTCGTTGTTGTTCCTGAAATTGTGTTTGTCAAGTGTTTCCAATATGTGCTTTCGCTTTCTGCGACAACATATATTCCCGGTGGAAGTTGTGAAATTGAAAATACTGAATCATTGACCGAAGAAATGAGGTTTTCGTTTGCAACAGAATTTTTATACAAAAACAGTTGCCACAGTGTTCCAACTCTGTCATTCAAGGTAGAAAGAGTTCCGTCGCTGTCAATGATTTTTTTAATGGTAATCGAACTCGTTTGATAATATGAAAAATTCAATGAAGCAATCGTTTCTCCTGAAGAAAGAATTCCATTGTAATTATTTGTTGAGGGAAATGTTTTTACAAATCCTTCTCTTGTCTCCGTCGTTAAAACGTACGCCGAAGGAATAATATTCGAGAACGTGTAACTTCCATTTGCATCGGTAAACGTAGATTCGAGTTTCGAAGTCTGTAGATAAATTTTCCAGTCTTGGATTCCGCTTTCGTTATTGTCGCGAACAGCGTTGGCATTGATATCGTTGAAAATAATTCCTGTGATTGTTCCGTTTTGAAAATATCCAAACGTCAAGTTCGATATTGTTTGACCAGAAGATATTGTTCCGCTGAAATGATGAAAAGCAGGAAAAGATTGTATAAAATTATTTTTTAACTCAGCAGCAACAACATACGCCGAAGGAATAATGTTTGTAAATGAATAATTGCTGTTTGCATCGGTGAGCGTTGACTCGAGTGTTGAAGTTTGTAAATAGATCTTCCAATTTTGATTTCCGTTTTCGTTATTGTCTCGAAGAGCATTTGCGTTAAGGTCGTGAAACACAGTTCCCGATATATTTCCCGTTTGATACAAACCGAAATGTATTTGCTCAACAATAGTTCCGCCGCTATCAATGGAAATTTCGTACTGCGAGAGATTGAAAGGAAAACTTTGAAACCATTGTTCTTGTAAGGAATATAGAATCTGATAGGTTCCCGGTGTAAGACTATCGAAAGAAAAATATCCGTCTTCATTTGTTATCGTAGAAAATGAAGTATCGCCGCTAATGGTAATAGTCCATCCATTAAGTCCTGTTTCGGAGTTTTCAAAATTTGCATTTGCGTTTACATCGTGAAATATCATTCCGCGAATAAAACTTGGAGCAATTGGTGTTGGAGGAGCGATGACAGTTTGATGTGCGCCAAAATTTTTTCCTGTAAAATTTTGTCCCATCGAAGTTACCGTAACTGAATATCCACTGTTATTTGCTGGAAATGTTTGCGTCCAGTTTGCATTCGTTCCAAAACGTACTGATGAAATTCCAAACGGAGCAGTCGTAAATTGATAATTTCCGTTTGCAGTTGAACGAGTTGTTAGCGTATCGCCCCAAATGAGATTCACTTGCAAACTCTCTGCGCCTGTTTCGCCGTTGTTCTGAATTCCATTGCTATCCACATCGTTGAAAATATTTCCAGTGATAATACTTCCAACATCTTTCAAACGTTTTTCAAATTCTTGAAGATATAAATTTACTATCGTGTCGTTGTGAATGATTAACGTATTTTCGTCGTTTGTAGTGTTTGCGCTCAAAGACCAATTGTGGGAACCGGTAATAAGTTTTGCAGTCGTTTTTCCTTCGTCAATAATTGCATATTTATGATGAAAAAGTCCTGTGCTTGTATGTTTGTACATTTGTGCGAACGTTACAAGCGAATCGAAGACGGCAGGAACATCTGCTTGTTCCATAATTCCACGTACGGTAGCGTTGAAATTTTTATTTCGTTTCTTCATAGAATCAACGATTTCTTGTCGAGTAAAACTCAATAATGCGAATGAAATATTTGATGTTGCTGTACTTAAAGCGTTTGCAATTTTTGCGTTCGTTCCATCAGAAGGAGAAAAATAACATTCAACGGTTTTTCCGCCGACAATAAATGTGTGCTGAGTATTATCGGATTTGAATGAACCGAATTTTGCATTTGCCGTATCACCAATATCTCCTGCGGTTCCCCACATTTCTTCAAATTCTTTTGTATATGTCAATGCAAGTGGGCGATTTGTAATATCTATAGCATTATTCCAATCGTCATTTTGACCTGTGAAAGTAAAGTTTAATGAACCAGTGAACACTCCAGGATTTTGTTGCAACGAATCCCGCGCATCAAACACAAAAAATTTATTGTGCATAATGCCGCTTGATTGTTTTCGCTGAATTATATGCAATCCAGAATCGCGCAGCATTGCAACGGATGATTGGTAAATGTCGCCATTATTAGTATTACGATAAACGAACCGAACCTTCACACCGCGTTTTTTTGCGCTAATGAGAGCGTATGAAATACTGTCTATGCTCATTGAATACATCGCAATATCAATCGAATATGTTGCTTGATGAATTCTCTCAATAAGTTTTCTGTAAACAACGATATTGCCTTGCGCGCTTATTCCAAATCGTTTCCACGATGTATCAACACTTTTGTTGAAATAGACTCGTATTTGTGCATTATTCTGTGAATGAAATAGTCCTGCGATTATGCAACAAAAAAGAAACTTTAGAATTACGGGATAAGTTTGATTTTGTAATCTATGTGAAATTGCGACAACACTCATGTGCTAGTTTAAACAATAATATTTGAACAAAGAAAATACGGGTCAAAACTTTTTTGTTTGTGGGCTAATATACTACTCTTCATACTAAATTTCTAATGATAATTTTCAAAAAATACTTCGATTCACACTTTGATTGTCGTTTTTCACTGTTTGGTTTCTTCATATATTTTTTTAAAGAATTAACTTTATGGAACATCCACTGATTATTGGCATTTGCGGGGGAACCGGTTCAGGAAAAACGACTATTACTGAACGCATCAGAGAGAAACTTGATAACGAACGTATTGTTGTGATTCAACACGATTCGTATTACAAGGATATTTCCGGATTCGATGGACTTTCTCCTGAAGATATCAATTTCGACCATCCCAACGCCCTCGAAACGTGTTTACTTGTTCAACATCTGAAATTACTTCGTCAGCGAGTTGCAATACATCAGCCAATGTATGATTTCAAAACATACCGCCGCCTTCAAGAAACGCAAATTATTCATTCGCGCGATGTAATAATTGTTGAAGGAATTTTACTTTTTGTTGAAAAAGAACTTCGTGATTTATTTGATGTAAAAATTTACGTAGATACTGATGCTGATGAAAGGTTGCTTCGCAGATTAAAACGCGATTTACTCGAACGTGGTCGCACTATTGAATCTGTAATAGAGCAATACAATCAAACTGTTAAACCTATGCATTTGGAATTTGTCGAACCGAGCAAACGATGGGCAGATGTTATTTTGCAACGAGGAGGTGAAAATTTTGTGGCAATTGATATGATTGTAGCGAGAATCAATTCTCTGTTGCGAATTTAAATTCAACATTAACACGGTTATTCGTTGTGCCAACGAAATAACAGTGAGTCTTTTCTATCATTACTCGATAATTTCAACAACATCCGTTGATTCATTGCTCGCTTGTTTTGGAATATCTTGAAAAAATTTCCAAACGATGAACGCCGCAACGAGAAAGAGAAAACTGTTTACATAAAATACTGATAGAATACCAAAGTGCTTTGCAATATATCCTCCGCATACAGGACCAATCATATTCCCAAATACTGCTAAACTTGATGCAACCCCGATGAGACCACTCTTTCGGTTTTTCGGAGAAAGCAAACTTACTTGCGAAAACAATGAATGTAATATTCCACCGCGCGCAAATCCAAGTCCCGCTCGCAATACACCAAGCGATAATAAATTCGGAACGATGAGATGCAGAATGTAAGCAATTCCTGTTCCACTTAAAGCAAAACAAATATTTTTCTTGTAACCCAAAACATCATTTCGCTTTCCCCACCAAGGAGAAGATATGACCATAAACACACCGGAAACTGCAATGATAATTCCCGTTAGTGTTGAAAGATATTGCGTGGTTAATTTGAAACTTTCAACAAATAATGCAAACATCGGTTCAATCATTAACGCTGCACCTTGTGAAAGAATAATTGTAACACCGATTGTCGCAAGTTGCCGATTGGTGAACATAAATTTGAAATTTGAAATTACGGACAATGATATATTCGCTTCCGTTTGTTGGGGGATTTCTTGAACAAATTTAAAAACAACAAATCCGCCGACGCAACATAGCACAGCAACCACAAAAAATATTTCGCGATAACCGATGATATCTGCAAGCACTCCTCCGATTGCTGGTCCAAGTACCGTTCCGAGTGAAGTAGCGGTTTGTAACATTCCCAACGCATATCCGATATTTTCTTTCGGTGTCGAAGTGGATACCAGCGCAAGATTGGCGGCAATAAATCCACTGATTGCTCCTTGAAGCATCCGAAAAATAAAAAGTTGATATACATTTGCAGAAAATCCAATGAGAATTTGAGACAAACCAAGTCCAACAATTGCGCGCACGACCATGATTTTTTTTCCGTGTTTGTCGCCCAGCGTTCCCCAAAGCGGAGTTGCAATAAATGCTGTGAAAAACGGTCCCGCAAAAACCAAGCCGCTCCATTGTGCAAGTTCGTTTGGTTCGCGTACGCCAAGTTGACGGATAAAAAAAGGAAGGAAAGGAACGATAAGATTCATTCCCAGCATTGCGAGGAATTGTGTTCCCCAAAGAATATATAAGTTTTTCTTCCAAAATTCCATTTTCGGGCAAAAGATACGAAGAACGATTCGATGAATGTAATTCCGAAGATTATTCAAAAAAAAAAAATGGA
>Ga0194120_10002760_pt1 | contig 29644 bp, 37 predicted proteins | sample TA2MahCa65mmetaG_FD_148642 | JGI IMG/M metagenome (GOLD analysis project Ga0194120, IMG submission 148642) | Freshwater microbial communities from Lake Tanganyika, Tanzania - TA2015019 Mahale Deep Cast 65m | ecosystem: Environmental > Aquatic > Freshwater > Lake | place: Tanzania: Lake... | reverse complement strand
CGATGGCGCCCCCGCCGGCCGTGGCCAGCGCTCCCGCCGCGCCCGCCCAGGAGGGCCGCATCGACCAGGTGCGGCGCCTGGCCCAGAGCATGGGCCTGACCGACGACGAGATCCGGCTGCTGATCTCGCGCAACCAGCTCAAGCCCGTCAACGAGCAGAGCGCCGCCGACTTCCACTTCCTGACCACGCAGCTCATGCCAGACCTCGCGACGGGCAAGCGCCAGGCGGCGGCCGCGCGGGTGACGACCTCCGGCGATCCGTACTAGGTGGCGGTGATGACCAAGCGCAAGCGATTCAGCGGCGGGCTTCTCAAAGAGCTCCGCGAGCAGAAGGGCCTCACGCAGCGGGCACTGGCTGCCCTGGCCGGCATGAGCAAGACCGCCCTCGTAAACCTCGAGACCGAGTACGCCCCCCAGGGCCCGATGGCCAATACCCTCGCCGACATCGCCGACGCCCTGGGCGTGCCCATGTCGGCGTTTTTCCGGGAGGTCGAAGCCCCCCAGCAGGAGGTCAAGGCATGAGCACGCTGTTCCACGTCGGGGACGCCCACTTCTCGGAGCGCGTGCGCCTGGCCGACAATCTCGCGGCCTGGGCGGCGATCGCCGAGCACGCCAAGCGCGTGCGGCCGTCGCTCATCGTGCAGGCCGGCGACCTCTTCGACGCCGTGCCCAACGCGCGGGAGCGCGAGGCAGCCTATGCCTGCCTCGTGAAGCTGGCTGGCACCGCGTCCGTGGTGGTCTGCCGCGGCAACCACGATCCGCTCGGCGAGATCGAGCTCCTCAACCGGCTTGAGGCGCCGCACCGGATCTTCGGCATCGAGAAGCCCCAGGTGGTCGTCGCCGGCGGCTTCGCGGTGGCCGTGCTGCCCCACTTCGACAAGCGCCACGCCCAGGCCGTGCTGCCGGCCGAGCTCGGCATCGCCGCCCAGAATCAGGCCGTCGAGGACCAGGTGAGGGCCCTCCTCCTGTACTTCAGGGGGCGCTTCGCCGACCTGGGCCTTCCAAGCGTGCTGGTCGGGCACCCGCTCATCACGGGCTCGACACTCTCCTCGGGCGAGACCGCGCCCGACAAGGGCATTACGCTCTCGGTCGGCGACCTGGAGACCTCTGGCGCCGACTACATCGCCCTGGGCCACATTCACAAGGCCCAGGCGTTCTCACCCACGGTGCGCTACGCCGGCTCGACGGTCAGGACCGATTTTGGGGAGGCCGCCGAGGACAAGACCTTCTGCGTCGTGACCTTCAGCGAGGGCACCCGCTCGGGGGTCTCCTGGCCGGGCAGCATCCAGGTCGAGCCCGTGCTCCTGCCGAGCCGGCCGATGCTCAAAATAGAGGTCGAGTACGATGCCGGCGAGTGGTACTACCGCCAGGCCGGCGGCCAGTGGGAGGAGCTCGGGCCTGCCGAGGCGCCCACCTGGCCGACGTGCGAGGCCGGCGCCGAGGTCTGGGTCAGAATCGTCGCGCCCGAGGAGCGCTCGGTCGAGGTCGCGCTACTCGAGGCGAGCCTGCGCCTGGGCCAGCCCGACGCCCGGCTCTCGGTGAAGGTCGAGCCCACCAATCGGGTACGCGCCGAGGCCATCGCCACGGCCAAGACGCCGGCCGAGAAGCTCGAGGTCTACTGGTCGGCGACCGCCAGGCCGCCAGACGCCACGGCCGCTGGCGCCCTCGACAAGCTGGCTACGCTACTGGAGGACGTGAAATGACGGTCAAGCACAAGACGCCCGCCCTTGACTGGCGGCAGAGCCACGAAAAGCGCCTGGAGGTCGCGCTGCGGGCCTACAAACCGCATGTGCCGCCCGATCGCATCCCTGGCGATTACATCGCGTACTTCGTGGTCGCGACGGCCATGCCGCGGCTCTGGGACATCCTGGGTGATCGCGTCATGTGGCCGAATGGCGGCATCGACGACGCGCCGGTCCTGGAGGCGATCTCCACTGGCGAGCGCCTCATGGTCGAGCTCGCCGATCATCTCTTCAACGACGCGCGCCAGGCCCGCATCTCGCTCGGGGATCTCATCGACCGGCTCGATCGCGAGCTCTGGGCGGCCGTCTTGTGGGCGCTCGACGTGCGGCGGCATGGCCTGCCGCTGGGGTGGCGGCCATGACCATCAGAGACCTCGCGCGGGCCTACCGCAGCGCCCAGGACGCCATGATCGAGACCGAGCCAGGGACGCCCGAGAGCGAGGCCCGCAAGGCCAAGACGACCGACGCCCAGAAGGAGTACTTCTTCGCGGCCCAGCAGATCCGGGCCAAGCTGGCTCGGATCGTGCCCGTCAAGGTCGTCTACGCTCGGCCTGGGGAGGCCCAGCTACGCCAGCGCGGCGGCTTCCACCTGGAGGTCGGTGGCGCAGTCGCCGACGGGCGCTTCTCGCGCCAGGCCGGAGACATCCTCTGCAAGGCCGGCCCCTGGTGGGCCCGCGAGGACAAGCCAGACGCCTCGCCAGGGTGTCTGGCTTGCCTGGAGTGGGCCGAACGCCTCATCGAATGCCTGCCGCGGCATGCCGAGCGATCGTCCTCTTAGTAGCCGTCCGCCGCGCGACCAACTCGCCGAGCTCCTGCGGGGCCTGCGGGCCTCCCTTGAACGCTATCGCGCGTTGGGCGACACTAAGAAGGCCGCCCAGCTCGAGATCCTCATCCACGATCTCGAGGTCATGCTCGAGGACCTACCCAAGCCTTGAAAGGAGGCCAGCCTTGGCCGAGTGGAATGTGCCCTATCACGGCTTCCCCCACGGGGTTCTCGCCAAGGGGGTGGCCGAGTCGTTCGACGGCGCGGTACTCGAGGCCAAGCGGGCCATCGAGCTCCATGTGGCCGCCGGCCGGCTGCAACCGGGGACCTATCGCGTGCGAATAGACGGCCGGGCCTACGCCACGCACGTCGATGGCCCTAGCGAGCAGGAGCGCCGCGCCGCCCAGATCGAGAACGCGGCCGTGCTGCTCGGCCGCTGGGAGAACGCCCTGGCCGTCATCCGCGACATGACCGATCCCGGCCAGATCGCGACGGGCGCGCCAAGGTCGCTCCTGATGGAGATTCACCGCATCGCGAAGACCAGCCTGGGCCAGCCGGTCATCGAGCCGACCGCGGTGCCCCCGCCGGCGGCCGCCCAGGCCGCGGGGCTCTCGACATGAGGAGCCTGCATCGGGCATCGCCCGCGCGAGTGCAGGCCGTCGTCGAGGCTCTGGCCGGCGGGCCCGCGACCGTCCTGGACCTCGTGAGGGCCACGAATGACCCATCGATCCGGCCACTGCTCGCGAGCAGCGCCGCCGAAGGCTGGCTCGTGCGCCTTCGCCGCGGCGTCTACGCCCTGGCGCCACCGCGGCCGTAAGGCCCCGGGCCCGCCGATCATTGTATCGGCGGGTTTGTTTTTCCCCGGCTTATCCCGACCTTGCGGAAAACTTTCTTAGCGATCTTCTGGTCCAGACCTCTTGACTCCTACCGCCCTGGGGAGCGATGCTGGGGGAGTCAGAAGGCAGGGCGCGAGGCGCCCAGGGGATAGGAGGCAAAACCGATGGCGACCAGCACCCGCGAAATCAAGATGGCAGGGCCCTTCGCCGGCATGCTCGTGATTCTCGCCGAGATCCGTAACGAGAAGCCCGACACGGTGCTCAAGGTCATGCTGCAGGTCGCAATGACCTGCGAGGCCGCACCGGCCGCCGACACGACGGCCCCCCGTCGTGGCAATCTCCGCGCGGTGCTCCCGCTCGATGTCGAGACCTTCCTGGCCTTCGAGAGCTGGTGCAAGGCCCGCGGCGTGAGCTTCACGCAGACGCTTGAGGCCGCCGTCCTCGCGGCCTACCGCGCCCACCGCGCCGAGCTCAAGAGCCACGAGCTCCCGCACCCGCTCGAGGTCTAACTCCCGCGCTTCGGGGCCCGCCCGGCGGGCCCCCGCGTGATCGTCGTCGAGAACGTCAGGGCCGGCCCTGGCCCAAAAACGCCGATAGGGCCCCGAGCGAATGCCCGGGGCCCTTGGTGTCCGAGGTGCAGTTAGAAGGTCTTGAAGATGGCCTTGACGGTGAAGCTCGCCGTCGGTGACGACGTGACCGTCCATCGCACGCGCCAGGTGTCGCCCAGGGCGCCGACGAACGTCCCGGGCGGCTCGACCTTTCCGCTCTGTGAGACCGGCAAGAGGTTGCCGCCAGGGTGTTGGTAGAAGGTCGTGCCGCCGTCGTCGCTGGACTCGATCTTGATCTGGACCTGGCCGCCCGAGCAGGAGCCCGAGCACTCCCAGCTCGAGACATTGATGTAGACCGTGGCTTCCGTGTAGGGCGCGACGTTGAACGCCCCGGTGTTGCCGTTGGCCGTGACGTTCGACTGGTCGGCGAGCGTGATGCGCGTCGAGGCCGGAGCCAGGAGCCGGACCTGGGCTTCGACCGGAGGCGCCGGCGCGATCGCAGCAGCCCCCAGGAGGGCCAGCAAGGCCCCCCGCACTGCGAGCTTGGTGATCATCACGCTCGCCCCTAGTCCCCGGCGCCCTGGGCCGGCTGGATGGGCTCGCCGGCCTTCCCGGTGGCCGTGACCATGGCCTCGCCGATCTGCTTTATGCCGCCCTGGTACGCCTGCAGCGCCGCGCTATAGCTGATGATGGCGTAGAGTACGGCTTGGATTCCCGTGCGCCAGTCGAAGCCCTGGATCTGGCCGGCGGCATAGGCCGTAAGGGCCCCGCTCGTCAGCGAGAAGCCGGCGATGAGGATCTGGATGAGGCCCTTCGTGTCGGCCGTGATGAACTTGATCGCCGGCCAGCGCTTGGCCCACTCGGCCAGGCCCGATGCGATGATGCCGGCGACCGCCGACGCCACGAGGCCCTCGAGGCTCGGCACCGGCATGCCGGGCTGGCCGACGGGCGCGCTCGCCGACGCCCCGCCGATAGCCGGCAAGGCGAGGACCGCCGGCGAGGCCGAGGCCAGGACAGACAACGAAGCCGGGATCTGGCCCAGCAACAAGGGTAGAGCCAAGGGTGTACCTCCTACTTCTTGGCGCTCGCGCGCCGCTTGGCGAGCTCGGCCGTGACCCGCTTGCGGATCTTGCCGAGCAGGGCATGGACCTGGGCCCCCGGGCAGCTCTTCTCGCGCTTGACCCCGAGGAGGTCGAAGGTATCGACATGGCCGATGATGCGCGAGGGCGCGATGTTGTGGCGCTCGCAGAGCACGACCAGGCAGTAGACCAGGGCCTTACCCTGGGGGTCCTCGAGGTCAAGGACGTCGCCCGGGTAGCCCTCCGGCATGTAGGGCGCCGTCTTGGCGATGACGGCCGCGGAGTCGAAGAAGCCGGCCAGGCAGACGCCGATGCCCCGCGTGTTGAAGCCCTTGGCGTGCGCCACGTCGGTCGCGGTCTCGCCCGCGAAATCCTTGATCTGGCCGTCGGCCTCGATGATCTTGGCGTACGCCGGCTGGTGGAGCCGCGAGAGGACTGCCTTCTTGATGGTATCGGCGTCCTGGCTGCGCGGGCCCGCCGCGTGATGCACGACGATGGTGTCCTTCCCCTTCGGCACTAGCGGCCTCCCTTCACGGTTCGGTGCTCGACGGCCGAGGCCGCCGCTGGCCTGGGCGCGAGGCCGGCCTTGGCGGCCTCGATCCACCAGTCGATGCCCTTGGTGACCAGCGTGCCGACGAGCAGCACGATGAGCCACGTTTTGCCCGAGTCGATCTTCTTCTCGATGCCCTGGACGCTCGTAGACGTGGCGGCGATCGCCTCGCCCTGGCTCTTGATGGCGCCAGCGCCCCTGGTGAGCTGCGTCAAGATGCCCTCCGGTCCTCGCAGGAGCTGGTCGTGGATCTGCAGGCTCTCCCGTTGCTCCTCGAGGCCCTCGGCCAGGTGCTCGACGTGCATGCCCTGGCGCGCGGCCTCGAGCTCGAGAGCCCCGAGGCGCTGCTCGGTCTTGGCCGGCCAGGAACCGTCCCCCCCGAGCGGCCCACTACCGCGCCCTTGAGTCACTGCGTTCCCCCCGCTAAGTGAGCCGGGGGGCGCACGCCCCCCGGCAAGCCGTTCCTAGAGCTGGGCCAGGCCGTCGAAGGCGACCACGTTGGTGCCGCCCAGGGCCGTGCTGCTCTTGAAGCGGTAGCGACGGGCGGCGTACACCTGGACGCTCGCCGAGTCGGCGGCCGCGGCGAAGACGACCTGGGCCGTCTTGTACCAATTGGTGCCCGCCTCGTCGTAGCACGCCTCGATCGTGATGGTCTTGGCGTCCACGCCGGCGCCGCTCTGGCTGATGCCGATCGTCGCGCCCTTGACGCTCGCGCCGAGGTCGCCGGTGGCGCCGAAGGCCGTGTTGGCGCCGGTGGCGTTGTCGGAGCCGGTGAAGGCCGAGCCGGAGCCCTGGGTCTTGAGCCCATTGGTGGCATCGCCGCGCACCATGTCCCACTGGGCGCCGTCGTAGGCCATCAGGAAGGCGCCCACCGCGGGCGCCGTCGGGGTCGCCGTGTTGTCGGCCAGGGCCGCCGCGGCCGGCAGCTCCGTGTCCACCGTGAGGTTCACGCTGGACATGATCTGGACCTGGAGGCCGTTGGCGGTGTTACCCGGGGCGCGATCCCAGTTGGCGCCATCCCAGAGCATCAGGAAGGCCCCGACGCCCGGGACGGTGGGGTTGGCCGTGTTGTCGGCAAGCGCCGCGGCGGCCGGCAGCTCCGTGTCCACGGTCACGGTGTTGGTGATCTTGGCCGAGATGCCATCGGCGGTCGTGCCAGGCGCGCGATCCCAGTTGGCGCCGTCCCAGAGCATCAGGAAGGCGCCCACCGCGGGCACGGTGGGGTTCGCCGTGTTGTCGGCCAGGGCCGCCGCGGCCGGCAGCTCCGTGTCCACGACCGACGCGCCCGAGAGCGTGACGGTGAGGCCGTTGGCGCTGGTGCCGGGCACGCGATCCCAGTTGGCGCCGTCCCAGGCCATGAGGAAGGCGCCGACGGCGGGAGCCGTCGGGTTCGCCGTGTTGTCGGCGAGCGCCGCGGCAGCCGGCAGCTCGGTGTCTACCGAAGCGCCAGCGGCGAAGGTGACCTCGAACTTCTGGAGGCCGTTGCTGGTGATGACTTTCATGGCTTGTCTTTCTCCCGTGTGGGCGAATTCAGGCGGGTAAGGAGCGGGCGCCTTGTCGTCAGGCGCCCAAGGAGGAGGCCCCCCGCCGAAGCGAGGGGCCTGGGTGGGCGGGGCGCGTTATCGCGGCTGGGCCTTCTCCTTGGCCAGGATCTGCTGGCTGATGGCGTGTTGCCGCTGCTGCGCCTCCAAGAGGGTCTTCAGGCTGAATATGACCCCGCAGTGGTTGAGCTGGACGTCGTTGGCATCGCCGGCGATGTCCCAAATGAGCTGGAGGCCGACGCCATGGGCGTGGAAGATCGCCTTGCGACACACCGGGCAGTGGATCTCCTCGGTGGCCGCCGGGAGGCCCTTGAGCTCCATCTGGGTCTTACCGGGCCGATAGCAGGCCAGGTGGCGCAGGTGATCCTGGGTGATCTCGGGTTGGGCCTCGGGAGCCTGGCCCTGGCTGGCCGGCAGCGCGCTGGGGGCGCCTGCGGGCGGCGCGATCTCGAGGTGGCGTACCCCGGCGTGGGCCTCGGGCGCTCGGCCCGCGAGCTCGTCGGCGGTCGCGCCGTCTGGCGTCTTGACGGTGCCGTTGATGGGCGGGTACTCGCTCGGCGTGGCGGGGGGTACGGTGGCGTCTTGCATGGCTCTCTTCTCTCGGGTTAGCCGCCGCTCGTGACCTTCGCCGAGAGCGTGACGGCATCGCTTACCTCGACCTCGACATACGCGCAGGGCCGAGGAAGCTGGATGGTGTCGCTATCGGCCATTGTAAACTCTCGGGTGGCGCACTTGTACAGGTCGTTGCCCTTGGTGTTGCTCCCCCAGTAGACCGTCACGAAGCACGCGCCGTTGACCTTGAGGCCCAGCGAGGCGCTCGCCGGCTGGGCGAGAGCGTTCCCGATCTTCTCGCCCGCGGCCATGGCGCGATTACTCGCGAGGATGGTCTCGATGGCCGAACTTGGGGCCATGTCCTAGGTCCTTCCTGCCAAGAGGCTTAAATCGAGAGAATCTGACACCAGGTAGACCTCCTAGTGCCGCTTCCCAGCATCGTTGCCGTAGGCCACGCCACAGCGTTGCCGTGATGGCTCTCGATGAAGAAGCGCACGATATCCTGGGCCGCCATCGACACGATCATGCCCCCGCTGGCAGCAAATGAGCCGTTAGGCGGGACGTACTGGTGAGCCAGGAGATATTGCCGTTCTGGAGCGCCGCTCGTGTAGATAATCGACACTCCAGCCGAAAACTCGCTGCTGTTGGCGTCGCCTCCCGCGGCCGTCGTGAGGCAAAAGGCCGCTTGAACGAGATATAGGCCCGTTCTTGGGGCTCGGAATGGATAATTGTTAGCGTTGGCCTCCTGCCATCCCCCATTGCTCCAATCGCCAACCGTGCCATCATCCGTGGTTGGCAGCGCGGCGCTTCCAGAGCCCCCCAGGTAGAGCACCTTCGTAGTCCATGGATCGAGCTGCCAGGCCGTATTGCCCGTTAGCCGCCGAGTCAGGCCGGGCTGTTCGGTCGTGCTGTACATCGCCCGCTTTTTCCATACCGCGACATTCGCGAGCGTGAGCTCGAGCCGGTCAGAGAGGGCGTCCACGACGGTTTCGTGCTGGTTGAGCTCTGTGATGATGTTGCCGATGTCGGCGTAGGCCGCCTGGCCCCAGGTCGCGAGGATCTTGTCACGCGCGTTGGGGTTGGTGATGGTCCTAATTACGGGCATGCCTAGCCTCCAGCAAAGAGCCAGTCATTCTGATAGACGAAGCCCCGGCTCGAGAGCTTGACGTGCGCGAGGTCTGCGACGTGATTGAACATCGAGCCGTTGAAGGCGTAGGCCGTGTTCATGGCCGTATAAGTCGCGCCCGCGGCGAGGGTGAGCAGCGTAGTGGAAGTAACCGACTGGATGTCCAGCCAGTCTCCTGCCTGGGATGGCGCTGGCGGCGCCACCGCGCCGTTATAGGCACTGGCGCTGCGGATCTTGTCGCCGGCCAGGAGCGCCTGCTGGAAATTCGTGCTCGTGCCGCCCAGGGCGGCATTTCCGCCGACGATACTGACCTCGCCCGGGAAGGTCGACGCCGAGAGGCTCTCGTCGCCGAATACCGCGCCCTCGGCCAAGACGGGGTACACCTGGCTGCCGACGACGGGCGCGCTCGCGATGCTATCCCATGCCGGAAAGGTCAGGACCGCGCCATTTACAGCGCTCGGCGCGTGGAACTCGTAGCCGCCGGCCGTGTCCACGCGCAGGAGAGTACCGACCTTGATGTAGTGGGTGGCGCTCGCCAGCGTGATCGACGTGTAGGGCGGGCCCGCGCCGATCGCTGTGATCTTGGTCGGGTGAGAGTAAACCTCGCTGGGCGTGAAGTACGTGGTCAGGAGCAGGCTCGGCCCACTGCTTACCACCGTGAGGCCCGAGATGCGCTTCCGGTAGAGCTCCTGAAAGAGCGTCAGGTCGCTCGCCACGGGCTTGCCGTTGGCGTTGCCCTGGCCGAGCCGGTAGTTGGCGGTCCCGATGGCCTGGTAGTAGGGCTTGCCAGACCGCAGGGCATCGGCGAGCCGCGCGGCGTACGTCGCGAGGCTCTCGAAACCGCGCTTGCAGATCACGTTGCGTCTGGCCCAGGTCGGCGGCCCGAGCTCCCGCTGCAGACGCGGCCAAACCCGGGCGAAGTCGCGATCGTCGTCTGGGCAGAGCTCGGCCGGCAGGTCCCAGCCCCGCACGATGCCGCGGCGTACGCATGGGCCATCGGGGACGATCAGGCGCATCGTGGGCTCCTCACTTCGGGTCGATGACTACCGAGTTTAGGCTCGGCAACGCCGGCAACCCCTGGGGTACCGCGGTCAGGGTCGCGCGCACCTGATAGAAGGGCGCCTCTGGGACATCGGCGATCGCGGCGCCCCAGGCGCTTGCCTGCAGGCCGCTGGTGTCGAATGCCGAGCGGTAGTCGACGACCACGGCCTGGCCGGCGACTACCGTCGTCGAGAGCGCGGCCTCCTTGGTCGCGGTACGCGACTCGCTGTGAATCCACGGGGAGGTCCAGGTGCCGCTCAAGTAGCCTTGGCCAGGCGCGATGATGACGCGGCCCTGGCCGGCGTCCACCTGGGTCTGTGAGAAGGTGCCGGCCGCAAAATCGGCGTCGGCGTCGAACCGCTGCTCGAGCGGCCCCCATTCGGCGAGGCCCCAGGTGGTATCGGCTTCGTCGGGGTCGAGCGTCCATGGCTTGATCTTCGGTGTCGTCAAGCCATCGCCGCCGGGCGTGAGCTCTAGCCGGAACTGGAAGTACTTCGCCGGCCACGAGAAGGCTGGGGCCTTTACCCAGTCGCCGAGCGCCTGCAGGGCTGCCGCCGGCGCATCGAGATCCACGGTCTGCCAGGGCGTAGCCGTCGCCCCTGCGAGATCGGCCGTCAGGCGCATCTTGAGCACGATGGTCGAACCGGCGGGCTTGACGTACGGCATCGTGAGAGTCTTCTGGTCGAGGCGCGTCTTGAGCGCCACGGCCTTGCTCTGCCAGTAGCCGCTTGCGGCGTACTCGTTGACCTGTTGGCGGTCTACGCTGTCGGTCGTCGAGACCGATGGAGGCGTGGCGTCCGGGGTGAAGGTCGCGGTACCCCAGGGGTTGCCGGCGTTGATGATCTGCTGCTGGGCGGCCGGCCACGCCAGGACGGTCGCCGTCGTGGTGGCGCCCCAGCGGAATCGGCACTTCTCGAGCTGGACGCTAGAGAAGTTGACCGTATCGAGCTGGGGCCAGGTTCCGGGCGGGTTGGCCTCGCAGACGAAGGTGGCCTCGCCCTGGGCGTTGCGATCGCCGACGGTAAACGTCAGGCCGTTTTGCCAGGTAAACTCCGGGCTCTGGCCGCCCCCGAAGTGGATCTGCCACTTGTCATTCTGGATGTTGTAGGAGAGGTTTACGTCGGTGGACGCGAAGCCGAGCCCGGCATAGCCAAAGACGCCCTGGAGCACGAGCTTGGTGTTGTTGGTGGGCTTGTTGACGTTGCAAACGCCGGCGACCTGGGCGTTGAACAAGACGCTCTGCTGATTCTGGTCAACATTCGAGGCCGCAAACGTCGCGCAATGCGTGTTGTTGGTGGCCTTGACCCACTCGTAGACCTGGCCGAAGGTGAGCTGCAGGACCTCGACGCCGAGGCCATTGTCGAGCACGACCTCGGTGGAGTCCTTGGCGCCAAAGAGGGCCAGCCAGTCGCCGCTCGTGGCGACCGAGAACGTCGTGCCGCCACTCCAGCGGAAGGGCGGATTGACCTCGGTGAACTTCGGGTTGGCCATGCCGTCCACGAGGCCCAGGCGCTCGACGACGCTGCGGAGCTGGGCGAGGCGCTTGGGGTCCTTGAGGGACGTGCCTTGCGTGTCGGCAGCCTCCTCGTACTTGCGAATGGCCTTCGAGAAGCTGTAGAGCCGCGTTTCGAAGCTGATCGCGTACTCGAGCAGCGCCCGGCCGTCATCTTCGGTGGCGCCGAGGTCGGTAATGGCCACTGACCGGATCGCGAGCTCCTCGGCGAGGACGTACCGCCCCGAGAAGTTGAACTTCACGTACTGGCCGGGCTTGGGCGGCGTCGTGAGCTGGGAGCTGTTGGTCTTGAAGCTGATGTTGACCAGGGGGTTCGCCAGGCCCCCGAGCTCGGCCAGGGCACGGTCGCGCGCCTCCTCGATTGAGTAGTGAGCCTGGGTGTCCACCAGGCGCTCGCGCCGGCCGGCCGTCACGCCCGTCTCGCCCGTGATCGTCGCCATGGCGGCGATCGAATCGTGGTCGGCGACCTCGATGGCCGCCGGGATCTGGCTGATCTCGTAGGCCATGCCGCTCTTGGTGTTGGCGGCGAGCGCCGTGAAGATCGAGGTCGCCAGCGGCGAGCCCAGCGTCAGGATCTGCAGGCCGCCGCTCTCCTTGACCTCGGTGATCGGGTAGGAGCCTTCGAAGCCGTCCAGGCGAAACACGCTCTCGGGCGTGATGTAGCCGAGCCAGGCCACGCCGGAGCCCTCGATCCTGGTCGGGAGCGCGGCGTCAATGGCGGCCGTGCCCGTGTTATAGCGGGTCTGGTAAAGCAGCGTGATGACGTTGGCCAGGTTGGTCGAGTCGGGCTCGACGGTCAGGCTCCTGCCGCCCACGTCGGCGACATCCCGCCAGGGCTCGGCCACGCTCGAGGCCGCGATGAGATCCGCGTCATCGGTGAGCCAGAACGTAGCCGCCGCATCGCTCGGGGGCTCGAAATGCAAGGCCCGCTGCTCGTCGAGGTACCACTCCCAGCCCTGGATCGCCGCGAGCTGGTCGAGGACCTGACCGGGTTTCTTGTTGAGGGCCTCGAAAGCCTTGAGGGTCCTTCCAGGCGGCGCCGCGGTCTCGATGCTGGCGACACTGACCCACGACGGGCAGAAGCGCTGGGCCACGTCGCGGGCGATCCAGCCTGGCGTCTTGTTCTCCCAGAACTCCGAGAAGGGCCGGGAGTCGAGGTCGCGATCGAGGCCCTGACACGTCAGGCTGAAGACGTTGACGTAGCCGGTCGCGACGGGCACCCGGGTCTCGACCGCCATGCGCTTGATCCGCCCGCGCAGCATGAGGTTTCCCAAGTTGTCCTTGATCAGGACCTCGCGCTCGGTGTTGTCCTTGAGGTCGTCACTCGAGGGCAGGAAGGCCGGCCAGCCGCCGGCGTGATCGTCGGCGTCTACGTGCAGCCGGAAGCTGAAGGTGTCGCGCTCGGAGCCCACTGTGCGGCTCGCGGTGAGGCTGCGTCCCACGTAGTAGTCGCTGGCGTCCTGGTCGGCGATGGTGAGCCAAACGGCCTGGCCTTGATTCGGCATAGCCTAGAATAGCTGGCCGCGCAGGCCCCTGGTGACCTCGCGCATGACCTCCTCGGCGATCCGCGTGGTGTCCTTATCGTCGCGGACATGCACGTCGCCGAAGGAGACACTGACCGAGACATTCGCGGGCCCGCCAGCCGCGCGCAGGCCGCTCTGGCCGCCGAGCGAGAGCATGGCCTGGACGGCCCGCGAGAGCGCCGCCACCAGGTTCTTCGGGATCACGATCTCGCCGGGCGTGAGCAGCGCAGGCACGGTGTCGCCCTCGCCCTGGCCAGGCACGCCCCCGCCGTCGGCGAAATGCAGAGGCCCGACGAGGCCGCCCTTGTTGAAGCCCTGCGGGCGATAGCCGACGTCCACGGGCATGACCGGCCCTACCGGCAGCGCCGGGAGCTGCCCGGGGCCCGGCGGCTTGTTGAAGATGAGGCCGGCCGTTGCCGGCGCCTTGGCGGCTGCCGCCGAGGGCGTGGCAAGCGCCGCCATGTCGCGCCGGCCCTTGGCAAGCCCGTCGATGAACGCCTGGCTCGCGGCGTTATCCTCGGCCAGCTTGGGATTCGCCTTGAGCGCCGCGTCGAGGGCCATCTCCTCGGGCGACGTGAGCTTGCCCCCGAGCACGCCCTCGGCCTTGGCGCGCAGGCTCTGGCGGGCGCCCGTGGCCTTCTTGGCGGCCTCGCCGGCGTCCCCCTTGGCCTTGGCGTCGGCGATCGCCTGCAGGGCCTTGGCGGCCGCCTCGGCCTTGGTCGCCAGGTCCACAAGGCGCGGGACGGCCTTGTTCTCGCCGCCGATGGCGGCCGTGACCTGGCCCATGGCGTCGGCCATGTTCGTGGCCTTCTGGACATTCTCGGCCAGGACGCGGGCGTTCTCGCGCCCCAGGTCGCGCAGCCGCTCGTCGATCCGCAGCTTCTCCTCGGGCGTGACGCCTGGCTTCTCACGGGCCCGCAAGAGGATGGCCGCCTGCTGCTCGGTGATCTTCGCGATCGCGGCGTTGACGCCCTCCTGGGTGGCGTACTCGCCATAGTCGCCGAGCTCGGCCCGCGCCTGGAGGCTCTTCTTCTTGGTCTCGAGCGCCTCATCGGTCTCGACCGTCGGAGCCGTGGTCGAGCGCGCCCGCTTCAGGAAAGTCTTCTTGATCTCGGCCTCTGCCTCACGCCCGAACTGGTCGCGCATGGTCTTGACGGCCGCGAGCTCGGCCTTCTCGGCGTCGATGCGCTTCTGGCTGTAGAAGGCCGTGATGCGCGTGCGCTCGGCCTCGGTGCGCTCCTGGATCTCGAGGCGCTCCCGGGGGTCCTTGACCAGCGCGAGGGCCCGCTCCTCCTCGCGGGCCTGCTCGGCAAGCGCCTTCTTCTCGAGGTCGCCGAGCTTGCCGTAGAGGTCGCCCCAGAATGCCAGGTCCTCGCTTGCCAGGGCCGCCAGGCGCTTGCCGCGCTCCTCGGGGTCGGGCATGGTGAGCTCGACGAGCTGGCGCCGCATGTCCTGGCTGGCGACCATCTCGGCGATCGCGCGGTCGAATGCGGCGCGGGCCTTGGTCGCCAGCTCGGCCGTCCTGCCGGTGATGTCCTGGGCCCGCTCGAGCATCTCGGTCTCGGCCTGATTCCAGAGCTCGACGACCAGGTGTAGCAGCCCGGCCGCCACCTGGCCCCAGGGGCCCGCCAGGGCGAGGAGAACGTCGGCGGCCGGCATGAGCGCGTCGGCGAATTGAGCGGGCGTTCTGGCCTTCTGGGCGGCCATTGCAGACCGCACGCCTTCGGTGATGACGTCCGTGACCTGGGCGAGGCTCTCGCCGATGGCGTTGAAGTCCTCGAGGGCCTGCGCGAGGGTCGCCTCGTGGATGGCCTTGAGCTCGGTGCCGACCTCGCGCGAGAGCTCGAGGCGTCGCCGCGCGGTGTCGGTCTCGATGTTGAGAACCGCCTGGTTGAGGGCCTCTACCATCGCCTGGCGGGTCTCTGCCGAGAGGCTCTCATCCTTGCTGATGGTATCGGCGGCCTTCTTGAGCAGCGCCACGCGCACGCCGGCCGCCCGCTCCTCGAGCGCCAGGATCTGCGGGAGGAGCTTCTTGACGCTCTCGACCTTCTGGCTCTCGACGAGGACCTGGCTGCCGAGGTCCTGGGCGAGAGCGTCGCGCAGGCGGCCAGCCCGGTCTTCGATGCCCCTGACCTGGGCCTCGCCGATCGCCTTTTCGAGCTGCTCGGTGGCGGCCGTCGCGTCGTCGGCGCTCTGGCGCAGGATGCCCTGGACCTGGGTACGCGCGTTGGCCATCGCGGCCTGGACCGCCGGGTTGTCGCGGCCGAACTTGGCGACCAGCTCGCGCAGGGGAGCCGACACGGCCTCGACCTCGAGCGCCACGAGGCTATCACGATCAGCCTGGATCTTGGCGGCCAGGTCGCGGGCCTGGGCCTCCTGGGCGGCCCCGAAGTCGCCCTCGATCGCCAGGAGCTGCTCGAGGGCCTTCTGGCGGCCGGCGAGGCGCTGGCCGATGGTCTCTTGCTCGACCTTGATCCGCCCGTCTGCCGCACGCTTGGCGAGCTCGCGGGTCTCGGTGGCCTCCTGCTTGTCGAGCTCGAGCAGCGCGTCCTTGACCTTCTGCCGAGCGGCGCCGCGTCCGGCCTGGCGCTTGTCGCGCAGGACGTCGATGTCGAGCAGAGCCTGGAGCGCCGCGCGTTGGTCGGCGTAGCCCTTGCCGGCCTTGGCCGAGGCGTCGGTCGTCGCCTTGATCTTGCGATCGGCGTACTTGTCTACGAGGTCGGCGATGGCGGCCTCGGCGGCCGCGCCAATTTCGCCGCCCTTGCCCACGAAGGCCCGCAGCGCGGTCTCGGCGGCCTTGAAGTTGATCTCGGGCGCGAGCGGCGAGACCTGGGAGTACCGAAGGTTCTCCCAGTCGGTCTTGATCTTGTCGATGGCCCGCCGGGCCTGCTTCTCGGCGTCGTCGGCGCCCTTGCCGGGCGCGACGGCCGAGCCCTTCAGGCGGGCAGCGGCGGGAGCCGCCTTCTTGTCGCGGCCCTCGAGCGCGGTCTCGGCGGCCTTAACGGCCGTCTTCGCGCTGTTGTAGACCTCCATGGACTGGTTGTAGAGGTCGGTGAGCTCCTCGACGCGCCCGCGAGCCCGCTTGAGCGCGTCTTCGGTGGCGGCCGTGGTGCCTCCCTGGCCGCCGGCAGCCACCGGCGCCTTCTCCCTGGCGGCCTGCTCCTCTTGGCGGGTCGCCTCTGCCACGGCCTCGCGGAGCTTGACCCTGGCCTCGGCCATGGCCTTCCCGGTGATCTGCTTTTGCTGGACCAGGTCGCCGAGCTGCAGGCGCATCTTGCGCTCGAGCTCGTCGTTATACGCCTTGAGGGCCGGCAGGTTGAGGGCGTGTGCCCGGCCTTCGGCGTCGATGCCGCCCACCAGCTCGGGCGACACGTCGCGGATCTTCTCGAGGATGGCGAGGCGCTTGGCCTCCTCCTCCTTGGTCCGCTTGGTCTTGTCGTTCAGGGCATTGTACTGGTCTACGAGAGCCCTGATGCTGTTGCGCTGGCCCTCTAGGGCCCGCAGGCTCGGATTGGCCTCGTCGCGGGCCTTCTTCATCGCCAGGCCGACGGCCACGGCCGCGCCGGCGAGCGCCGTGAAGCCGAGGACCGCGAGCCCGACCGGGCCGGTCAGGGCCGCGAAACCGGCGGCCACGGCCGGCAGGACCGCCGAGATGCCGCCGATGATGCCCGAGATGGTGGCGACCGAGGCAGCTAGGGCCGCCAGGACCTCGATCGCCACGCGCAGCGGCTCGGGGAAGGCCAGGAAGGCATTCGCCAGGCCCGTCGCGGCCTCGAGGAATGAGAGAATGACGGGCTCGAGGTCGTGGCCGATCTTGATCGCCAGGGTCTCGACCGAGCCCAGGAACTGCTGGACCGCGAAGTTGACGCCTCGGTTGAGGCCATCGGCCATGGTCTTGGCCGCCCCGGTGGCCCTGACCTGGGCGTTGATGTAGCGGTCCATCTCGGCCGGCGCCGTGTTCATGAGGGTCAGGAACGCGCTAGCCGCCTCGGTGCCCACGATCTGCGCGACGGCCGCGTTCTTCTCTACCTCGGTCTTGGCCGCCAGGCTCTCGCGGAGCTGGTCCACGATCTGGCGCAAGGGCAGCATCTTGCCGGCCGAATCCTGGACGCTGATGTTGAGCTTGTGGAGGAGATCCGCGGCCTCCTTCTCGGGCTTCTGAAGCGCCAATAGCGAGGCGCGAAGGGCCGTACCCGCCTGGGTGCCCTTGATCCCCACGTCGCCGAGCGCGGCGACCATGCCGATCATCGGCTCGAGCTCCTGGCTGGCCGATCGCGCGATAGGCGCCACGTACTTCATCGACTCGCCGACATCCGTGACGTCCACGGCCGAGCTGTTGGCGGCCGTGGCGAGCTGGTCCGCTACGCGAGCAGCCTCCTCGGCCTTGAGGCCGAAGCCCTTGAGGATTGCCGAGCTGATCTCGGCGGCGGCGGCGACCTTGAGCTGGCCGGCGGCCGCGAGGTCGAGCACGCCCGAGATGCTCGCGAGTTGCTGCTCGACGGTGAAGCCAGCCTTGGCGAGCTCGTAGAAGGCGTCGGCGGCCTCCTTGGCCGAGAACGCCGTGTCGGCGCCCAGCTTGAGGGCTGTGGCATTCAAGAGCTCCATCTCGGAGGCCGTGGCGCTGGACACGCTCTGGACGCCGTTCATCACGGCTTCGAAGTCGCCGAAGACCTTACCCGCGGCGCCGAATGTGGCCGTGATGGCCGCGCCCACGGCCGCGAAGGCCAAGCCGGCCTTCTCGAAATTCTCGAGCTTGGCGCGGGCGTCGCTCGCGAAGCGGTCGATGACCGAAGCCGCCTGGCGCAGCTCCGTTCGGAGCCCGCTGATGTTGGCGCCGATGTTGAGCAGGAGGCTGCCTAGCGTCGCCATGCATCCTCCTTTCGTGTCAGGGCGCCGATGTTAGAGAGCGTAAATACGGCTACCAGCCGTTTTGCTTGACCCAGCCGAAGACCTCATCGGCCGACATGGTACCGAGCGGCTTGGGCAGCGGCGTGGCCCGCCTGGGCTTGCCCACGCGCCGGAGCGCGCCGGGTGTCTCGCCGCCCGCGGGGGCGTCCTCGCCGTCTGGCGTCATCGCCTCGATCTCGAGCTTGGTGACGTAATCGAGGTGCTCGAGGATCTCGCAGATCCGCAGGAAGGGCAGTGCTAGGATGGCGCCGTCGGTGGCGTGGTAGGCCCGTCTGATGGGCCCGAGGATGTAGTCATCCCACCAAGCAGCCGACCACCAGCAAGCGCGAGTAGACCCCGGGCCATCGCCTCCAGCCTTTGCAGGGAGCTGAATATCGCGCCGGCGATAGCCCGGGCCGCTTTTCCCACCAGCGTCGAGTCCTCGAGCTGGATGATGGCCTGCACGAGGCCGAGCTGGACATGCAGCGGCGCGGTGTAGAAGTCAAGCGGGGCGATCGGCGGGTCAACCAATCGCCCCAGCTCGCGGCAGACCCGCGTACCCACGGGCCCGAGGGTTGGCGTGTCCTCCTCGAGGTCGATCTCGCCGATCATCGCCCGCAAGAGGCGCTTGGCGAGGCCGATGATGGCCTCGGTCGTGAGGTCGAGGTCGGCGAGGTCCTGCGCGGTCAGGCCGAGCTCCGGTGCCGAGAGCTCCACCATGCGGAGGAGCCGCGCGACATCGGCGCCGGTGACGTGCCGGAGCTTGACGGCCTGGCCGTTGAAGTCGAAGGCCGCGTCCTGGGCCGCCAGGGGCGCGAGGGTCTCGAGGGACATGCGGGGTACTCCGTCCTACAGGGCGAGCGGGACGCCGTTGGTGCCCGTCGTGGCGCCGTTCGTGCCGCTCTGATCCTTGAGGATGTAGGTGATGGCCACGATCGGCTTGCTGCCGATGGTAGCCTCCCCGATGGACGTGCCGGTGACGCCGAACGCCTTGAGCTTCAAGGGTAGCATGAGCTCCTTCTTATTCGGCGCGTTGGGCGCGAAGCCGCCCGAGCTCTGGGCCTTGGGAATCCAGATCACGACCTGCTCGCCGTTGATGTCGGTGAAGATCGCGCGGTACGCCTTCTGGCGCACGGTGGCCGTGCCTACGAACTGCTTCCAGCCGCCGATGGCCTTGACCAGGCCGTCCGTCGCCTTGGGCAGCGCGAAGAGCTTGGGGTACACGTCGATGGTGCCGGCCGCGCCATCCCTGGCCGTGACGTACGAGATCGCCTTGCCGGAGCCGAAGCCGATGTTCGTGGTGGTGCCGGTCGTCACGACCTGGACCTCCACCTCGTCGTCGATGTTGAAGGCGAGGGCGTCGGCGGCCGTCGTGAACTTGACCTGGCTCTGGGTGCTGCCCGCTGCCGCGATGATCTTGCCGGCCTCGGTGTCCTTGCGATAGAGCTGGGCCGGCTCGTCACCGCCGACGGCAGCGCGCAGGGCGAAGGCCGTGTACTCGCTGATGTTGATGTCGCACTGGCCCTTCATGGCGACCTTGTAGAGCTTCTTGGTCGTCTCGGGCAGGCCCGACACGAACTCGTACTCCTCGATCTGGGGGTCGAACTTGAGGCTGCCGGGCTCGGCGACTCCCAGCGGCAGCCAGATCGAGTCATCGGCCGGGAACGGCAGGGTCAGGGCCGGAGCTTCGAAGAAGTCGAAGACGCCGACGCGGAGATTGTTGCCCCCCAAGAGGGCTTGAGCGAGACCGGGCATGAGAGGGCTCCTTTCCCAAAGTGGGCGAGGGCGCGGCCACTCCCGGGAGCGGGGCGCCGCTGGGGGACGCGGCTATCGCCGCAGGTAGACCGCCACCAGGTTTAGGACCTGGTGTACGACCTGGGGGTCCTCGATCTCGGTGGGCATGGTGTCGATGCCGCGCGGTGAGAGCTCGAGGTAGAACCGCCGGCCGGTCTTGGGCGGGTTTTGCGCGTTGGGGTCGGTCGAGTAGTCGCGCTCATCGAGCGCCACGACGCCGTTTGAATTGGCCGGCAGGCCGAGATTTGAGCGCAAGCGATCAAGGCGCTCCTCGACATCGAAGACAGCGCGGTCCCTGACATGCACGCGCAGGTGCCGGGCATACCAGCCAGCCCCGCGGGGAGTGTCGGCCGCCAGCCATTCGAAGCGGTAGCAGACGTCCCGCCAGGTCTCGCCCTCGACGACGATCGCGACGTTCTCGGCCGCCACGAGCGACTCTAGGCGCTTGTTTATGGTGGTGCGGACGTTGATCAGCGAGCCCATTACGTCGCCGCCGTGACGGTCAGGCCGATGCCGTACTGGCCGAAGATGGCCACGGCCTCGCTCTTGAAGTGATCGGCGATCTCGGGGATGCCGTCGGCCATGAACGGCCTCGGCGCGACGTGGATCGTGATGTCGCCCTGGGCGCTGCGCGAGTAGCTGGCCGTCGAGACCAGCAGGCCGCTCTGGCGCCCGGAGGAGCGCTCGGCGCCGGCGACGCGCCGGGCCGTGAGCTTACCGCGCAAGGCGCCATACACGGGCCGCACGGCCTTGGCCTTGAGCTTCTTGGTGTAGCCCTCGTGGACGGGCAGCGCGTACTCGAGGTTGGTGCCGATGGTGGCCCGGTAGTCGTCGGCCGTCGGCGCGTGGATCTCGGTGGCCGTGTCGCTCGCGCTCTGGAGGCCCTTGGCCTTCATCGGCGGCCGCGGGCCGACGCCCACGACCGAGCCGCGGAGCCGCCCGGTGGCGACCGCATGATACTCGTCGATCTTGTTGACGACCGTGACCTCGGCGAATAGCACGGTGTCGAGGATCAGGGCCCGCGCGGCGCGGTCGGCCTTGACCGTGAGCTCGTCGAGGTTGCCGACGACCTCGGGAAGGCCCTCGATGGTGGCGCCCAGGAAGGTCTCGTTGGCCATCTCGTCACTCATCCTGCGCCTGGAGCAAGACCGCCCAGGCCGTCGCCGTGCTCTCGAGGCCGACGAAGCTGTAGACGCGGCCGTTGATGAGCCAGCGCCGCGGGTGCTCATTCTGGCCATCGCCGCGAAGGTCGGCCTCGGTATAGCTGCGGCTGATCTTGGCCACGCGCACGTCGGCCACGCGCATGAGCGCGTCCTCGGTGATCCGAAACTGGCCCTTGAACTGGACGGCCGGCCGCGGCGTGATGGTCAAAACGGTCGCCCAGGTGCCCTCGGTGCCGGCCATGCGGTTGCCCGGCGTGAAGGTCTGGACCTGGACGTCGTGCTCGCGTTGGCCGAGGCGCTGGACCGCCAGCTTGCCCCACGCTTTCTCGGCGCCCGCGCGGATCTTGTCGAGCGCGTCAGGCATCGGCGGCCACGATCCGGTATTGGCCGGGCTTGACCCGCTCGATCTTGCCCCTCTTGCGGAGGACCGAGAGCAAGGTGATCGCGTGGCTGTAGCGCAAGCCGAGATCGCGCTGGAGATCCGCAGCCGTAAAGGCGCGCCGGTAGCTGGCGATCCACGTCATCGCGAGATCCTGGGTCGGCGTCGGGTACGCCATGCTTGCGGGCCCTAGCCCCTGACCAGGGCGATCCCGCCACTGGTGGGCGGTGAGAAGCCGGCGGCCGTCCAGAGTCGAGACCGGATCAGCCGCCGGGTTCTCTCGGGGTTGCTATCGAGGCCCTCTGCCTTGATCGTGTCGGTGTCGTACTCGATCTTTGCCCACTCGTCGAGGAGGTCCTTGACGACGGCTTCTTGCACGGCGTTGACGTTCTCGAGGGCGTACTTGACGTACTCGGCCCGCCGCATGGTCTCGCGGTCGTTGCCGCCCTGGGCGTAGGTCCTCGACGTGTCGAGCGGCAGGCCCAGGATGATCAAGCACGTCCCGATCTGGGCGTCGGAGAGGGCCATGAGGGCTACTTCTTGCCTGCCGTGGCGGGCTTGCTCGACACGCCCTTGCCGCCCTTGCCGTCATCGCCGCCCTCGCCGTCGGTCTCGGCGGTCTTGGCGGCCCGCGCCTTGGCGGCCTCGAGGCGCTGCTCCTGGAGCTTGATGAGGGCGTCCTCGATCTCCTCGGCGCCCAGCTTGGTCATGTTGTCCACGCCCAGGAGGCTCTCGACATCGCCGTCCAGGTGGTCGGCGATCTCGACGAGCTCACCGGGTGCTACCTGCTCCTGGGGCTGGGTCGGGCCGTTGCGCTCCCACAAGAGCGTGTGGCGCGAGTCATTCCGCCAGATTCCCATTGGTGGTATCTCCTCTGATGTTGCCCCCGGGCTCGCGCCCGGGGGCGTTGCAGTCGGCAGGGATTGTGGGTCGTGAGACCTGACCGGGCTTACTCCTGGATGTCCTTGACCAGCGCGCAGCGGTTGGGGTTCGTGCAGCGCAGGTTGCCGTAGACCTTGAGGAAGCCCTTATAGTTGTCGCCGCTCTTTCCGAGCATCTCGATGGCGACCTGGAGGCCGATCGCGCCGTCGGCGGTGAGCAGCGGCTCGGCGCCCTGGGTGAGCTCGATGCCCGAGTCCGACACCACGGGCGGGAGCTGCACGAAGTCGATGCAGTCGCGCGTGATGAAGAACAGGTGCTTGGCCGGGCACTGGGGGTCGCGGATGATGGGCACGCCCTTGAAGGCCAGGACCGTCGCGCCCAGATCGTACTCGCTCTGGCCGATGTTGAGCCGCTTGGGCGTGTCGAACAGGGCCTCGTACTTGGCGTAAATCGCCGGCGTGGTGATGATGAAGTCAGGGGCCAGGCCCGAGGCTTCGAAGACCTTCCGCTCGGCCTCGCGGAGGAGGTCCACGGTGAGGGCGCGATCCACGCCACCGTTCGCGAGCGCGGTGGCCTTCCACTGGGCATTGTCGGCCACGGCCCGGTCGATGCCGGCGTAGGTGCCGGTGGCGGCGATGATGGCCCGCAGGCCGTCGATGTCGAGGGCGCCGTTCCCGGTGCCATCGCCATACGCCTGCTTCCCGAGCTCGATGGCGAGGTCGCGGGCCGCGTCCATGATCTCCTTGCCCAGGAGGTTGGCGTAGGCAGCCGGGCCCCCGGTCTGGGCGGCCGCGAGGGCATCGCCCGTGACCTTGAACTCGCTCTTGAGGCGCTTCCAGGAGAGCACGGCCGGCTTCTCGAGCCGGTAGTCGTCGCCCGTGATGTCGGCGCCGGAGTCGTACGAGGCCGCGGACGTACCCCGCTTGAGCTTCACGTCGAAGGCGATGTTCTTGCCGCCGCCGATCGCCTTGGGGACGCGCGCGATCAGCGGGGTGCGATCGTTGAGCTGGGTGGCCACAACCGGCGCGTAGAGCTGGTTGAGGACCGTGGTGATCTTGGTCAGATCGAGGGCCATGGCCGATTACCTCCTTGGGGGTGGCCTACTTCGCCCCGGAGAGCGTCTTGGCAAGCGCGGCGTTGGCCTCCTGGAAGGTCTTGGGTGCCGCGCCGCCGCCGGCGCCGCCGGGGCTGTTGTTACGGGAGCCTGACCCGGCTCCCGGATTCCCGGAGCCGGCCTTGTGATGGGGCCTTGCGTCGATCCAATCCGCTACGAACTGGTCGATGGACAGGGGCTTGCCGTCCTTCCCGAGCTTGGCCGCCCCGGGGATGGTCTCGTTGAGCACGATGAGCTTGCCGTCGTCGTCGTGCCCGATCTTGCCCTCGAGGAGCTGCGAGACCTCCTCGGGGTCCACGGCCTTCGCCTTGGCGGCAGCCGAGACCAGGGCCGCAGTCTTGTCCTTGGTCAGGAGGTCCTGCGCCCGCTTCTCGGCGGCCTCGCGCGCCTCGCGCTCCGGCTTGACCTTGGCGTCCCACTCCTTGTCCCGCTCGGCGAGGATCTGGTCAAGCTCCTTGCGCGAGAAGGTCTTCTCGCCCTGGCCGTCGCCCTCGCCGCCCTTGTCGCCGCCCTTTGGTGGCTTGGGCTTCTTGAGCTCGGTGACCTGGGCCTGGAGGTCGGTGATCTGGGTCTGGAACGTCTTCTCGGCCTTGCTGGCGCCCCGGGCGTACGCCTCGTTGATCTTGTCCTCGAGGAAGCGCTGTTGGGCCGGCGAGAACTCGATCTTGTCGTCGTCGCCCGCGCTCCCCGAGCTTGAGCTTGAGGCGCTGCCCGCGCCCGCCCCGCCCGAGCCCCCGGCGCCGCCCTGGCCTTGACCGCCAGTGCCAGCGCCTGCGCCCTGGCCATCGCCAGGTTCGGGCAGGTTGAAGACCGTATGCGCGAGAGGGAAGAACTGGTGCCTGTTGAGTTTCAAGGATTTACCTCCCCGGATCAGGGCTCCGGTCGCCACTAACCCCGCGGATAGCCCCGCGGTCAGGCCCCCGCGATCCCCGCGGTAGGGCTCGACGTCCAGCGTCGAGAAGGCGCCCGTGACGGGTGCTGGCCCCGCCCGCTCCCGGTGTCATCCGGTCGCGCTGGCTGCAAGCACGGGCACGACGGGGCCAGGCATTCCACCTGGCCCCTATGCGGCCGCTCTTGACGAGCAACCTCCAGTAGCTCTATTCAGGGCGCTCGCGCTGCCCGCGGCGCCACGTCGAAGTCGAGTACCGCCAGCCGATCGGCATGCCCTGGGCGTGCGATATATAGCCGCAGGCTGGGCACGTCGCGGCCCGAGCCCGGCTGCCCGCCTGGTACTCATCGGCCGGCCACATGACAGAGCGCGGCGCGATGACGACCTCCTGGCCGCAGGCCGGGCACTCGGCCGTCACGCGCTTCCAGTTACAGGTCTTGTCGGGCTCGCCGGCGTCGGAAGTCGGAGCTCTCATCTCCTCGACCGTGCCCTCCGTCCTGGCCCACGCAGGGCGATTCGGGTTCGGGATGGCCTATCGGGCGTCGGGCGCCCCGCTCTCGCTCTAGGGCCTCCAGGAGGCCGCACGCGAGGTCCGCGCCAAAAACGCCAGAACCCCGCCGTTTTTCCGGTCTTACCGCGATTCGCTGCCGGCGGTCAAAAACAGACCGACCGCCCCGGCTACCTCGCGGTAGAGAGCGGTCGAAACCTGTGTGAGAGCCCCGGTAACACTCCCTTGCGAGAGCCTGCCCTATTCGCCCCGCCGACGGGCACCAGACACTTCCGGGGAGGGCGACCTCAAGACCAGCAGATCCAAGGCTTTAAGGGCCTCAAACCCCGGAACCCCGAGGGCCTCGGCGATTCGGCAATCGCCTCAACAAAGTTAAAGGTAGTTTAAGGTCGCCCGTTTTGTCAAGCAGTTTTTTTCGCTACTGGCAGATAGTGCGCCCGCAGCGCGGGCATACCAGCTTGCCATCGTCTACGATGCCAGACCAGCAGAGCCGCAGCCGGCAGACGATGGCCCCAAGCCAGCGCCGCACGGGTCTCGCACCAGGCTTGGAAGTTTCGCCGGTTGATCTCCAGGACCTCGGCCTCGCCGATCGGCCGCGCCTTGTTTTCAAGGAGGCGCCTGACCAGGTACCAGCCTGGCAAGAGCGTCCCGCCCATCACGCCGGCTACCCAGACCCAGGTGCCCCAGGCGTCGGTCGGCCCGACGATCTTCTGGACCTCTCGGCCGGCGGGGCCGTCCCAGGCCCAGAACTGGCCGACCTCCAGGATCAGGCCGGTCCCGCCGGGCGAGAAGCGCCGGCCGTCTGGCGGAAGCCTCGTCGGCAGCGGCATCCAGACCTCCTCGCGAGGGTGCAAGAAGTCGCCGCTCATTCGCCATCCGGCTGGAACCGCGGCGGGCGCCCGCGGCCGCGGTGCTTCTTGGGCGCCTTGGGCTCGAGGACCGCGAGGCGCGGCCGCGGCGCTCCCGCTGCCAGCAAGAGCTTCGACACGTCGGCCAGGGCATGCACCGGGATCGACACGTCGGGGACCTCATACCAGGGCCCATCGGGGCTCTGCGCGACTTCGCGCTTCCAGGTCTTGCCGCCGTCGGGGGTTGTGGCCCGCTGGTGGGGGGCGCCCTCGATCGAGAAGGTCAGGGCCGGGTTCTCGATGGCGGAGCGCACGCGGCGGGCGAGCTCGGCACCGATGTGCGGCTCCATGCCGGGCGCCTGGCAGAGCCGGTCGATCTCGCGCAGCCAATTGTCGGTCTGCTCCCGGTGGTACGCGACCATCAGGGAAGCCCGCACGACCAGATCGAGCGTGACCTTGGAGACCTCGCCCACGGGCTCGCGGCGCTGCCTCATATGTCGTCGGCGCGGCAGAGGCTCGGTCTGTCAAACACTAGCGGCGCTCCCAGCGAAGGTCCTCGACGAGCGTGACCTGGCCGACGCCCTTGCAGGCCCCACACGCCCGGCCGTCGCGCTCCGCGAAGCCATCACAGCGCGAGCAGACCATCTCGGCCTCGAGCTGCAGGGCCAGCGGGTCGGCGCCGTCGAGGACCTTGAGGTCGAACTCGATGGCCGGTCGGTGCTCCTCGACCAGGGCGATCGCCCGCAGGCCCCCGCGGAGTACTCGGGGCTCGCCACCACGCACGATCACACGCATGACCGCCAGATCCAGGGCCTCGAGGGCATCGCTTGCCAGGACGCGCGTCATCGGTCGGGATGGCCTCCCAGGCGCATATGCTCGGCCGTGTTGCCGATGACCTCGCAATTCTGGGTCCAGCCGTCGGAGTCGGGCGTGCGGAGCCCAGCGCAGAAGCCCTTGACGAGGCCCTTGACCAGCTTGAGCGCGTCTTCGTCGCTCTTGACGAGGAACTGGTCCACGAGATTCGCGGGCGTGAGGTAGGGGAAGCCGAGCTCGGGGTCGCGGTCTGGATCGGGCTCTGGGCAGCGCTCCGGATCGGGCTCTGGGCAGCGCTCCGGGTCGATCGCGAAGATCATGATCTCGTGGGTGGCGCCCGGCTTGGTCTTGACCGCCGGCGGGAAGCCCTCGACCTCCCGCAGGTGGATCAGCGTGACCAGGCACCAGGGCCAGAAGGGATGGGCGCTGGGGACGTGGGCGATCCACTGCGCCAGGGTGGTCGGGTGGCCCTCGGTCTTCAGGCGCCAGGCGTTGCCTGCGGCGCCGAGGACGTCAGGGTTGCGCCGGGTGGTGCCTGGGCCAGGGGCGCCTGCGGGTGCGCTCGTGCCTTCCATCGCGGCTATTATCGCCCGCTTGGCGGGCGTGGCGCAAGCCGTTCGGCCAGGAGGTCGCGGATGTCGAGCAGGACCTCGATGATGACGCGCGCCAGGGGCCAGAGCTCGCGCATGGCCGAGTTACCCGGGGGGTTGCCCAGGTCGCCGACGACCTCCTGGCGATCGCGCAGGGCTGGTGGGTCGGGCCGGCGATCGTCATCGGGCATCAGTCGGCGAGCTCCATTTCCAGGTCGGCCGCCGCGAGCTCGCGGCAAAGCGCCCGCGTCGAGTCGGGGTGCTCGGCCAGGTGGGCCTCCCATCGCCGGCGCTCGTCGGCGAGCGGATCGTCCTCGCGGTCGATCACGCGGACCTCGATGCCCCCCACGATCCAGGGGCCCTCGCCCTTTACCTGGCCGGCGATGAAGTGGTAGGGCGGCCGCCCGGTCAGGCGATCCCAGCCGAGATCGGCAAAGACGATGCCGCCGGGAGCGCCAAAGACCTGGGCCGCCAGGCGCTCGCCCCCGATGGGGTGGCGTACGCCGATGGCCAGGCCCTTGCGCGAGGCTTCTACGAGGTCCATTAGCCTACCTTCACCACGTCCTCCAAACGGCGCCCGTCTGGCCACTGGTTGATCCCGTGCTTCTTGAAGGTCGCGATCACGGCTGCCTGCTCGGCCTTGCTACCGACCATGATCGCCTCGAGGTCGTCGAAGAGCGATAGCCCGTTCTTAAAATTGGTCTCGTTACTCGAGTTTCCAGCGTTGGCTTTCCAGCCAGCCACGTCGGTTGTGCGGTTGTCGATGACGGTCGAGCCGGTCGTGCGGCCGAACAGGTCGTGCCCGTAGCTGATAGAGTCCAGGCGCCCGATCTGGCTGCCGCGCCACACGAAGGTGCCGCTCCCGATGCTGCTGCGCTTCCTGATGCGCGTAAACACGTAGCTGGCGCCCCCGCTCTCGATGTCGGAATCCGGGCTCATCGTGCTCATCCAGAGACCGCGCCGCAGGCGATCGGTGGTCGACGCCAGAGAGCCCCCCGCCTCGAGGATGTTACTGACCAGATCGGGCATAGACTGGCTCGACGTGTTGCGGTGGACCAGCACGTAGTCGCGCTGGAACGCCTCCCACTCTGGATCGCCATCAAGGTCGGGGCGCATGAGAATCACGCGCTCGCGGGTGCCCCCGCCCTGATGGACGCCCATCGGGTTGTAGCTGGGGCTCTTGGTGACGTCCTTGCCGAGCTCCCGCTGCAGCCAAGCCTTGGCGGCCGCCACGCGCTCGGCCGGATCGGTCTTTCCGGCCAGGGCCCGGTCAAATTCGGCGATCTTCTTGGGCCGCGCGACGTACGCGATCTGGCGCAGGTAGAGGTCCTCGCGCTCGAGCCGCGTGGGTGCATGGGTGTCGATCCCCAGGGTCTCGAGGAGATCGAGGATGTCCTGCTGGCCCTCGGCACCAGCCCGAGCGCCCTGGATCTCGAGCCGGCCACGGAAGGCGAACTTGGTGGCCGTCGTGTCGGGCCAGTAGCGGATCGTGAGGCCGTTGACCTTGGCCTCGTAGAGCTCGCCCTTGGTGAGGACCGTGCGGCCAGTGTTGATGGCCTGACCGCCCGTAACGGTCTTGCCTGACCACTTGGCGGCCATGCGCCGGAATGGGATCGGCGTGGTCTTGCCCTGGTCGGCGGCCTTGACCAGCGCCATGAGCGGGTCGTTTCCGGCCTTGCCGTGCAAGCGGAGCGCGACGTTGGCGACCTGGGCGCCGCCGGTCGTAGCCTCCTCCCAGAAGAGTAGGTGTTGGTCCTCGATCTGGTCGAGGTCGGATAGCACGACACGGCCGCCGATGCCGCTCTCGGCGATCTTCTTGGCCTCGTCAGGCGTGATGTCCTGGCGGGCCTTCTTGGGCGTGATGACGATCGGCTGGTTAGCCTGCTTCATCGCCGCGAGCTGGGCGCGGAGGTTCTCGCGCCTGGCGATCAGGATGTCGGCGAGCTGGCGCTTGGCGGCCGCATCGCCTGGCCCGTGGGCGTCCACCAGGTTGCGAATGGTCTGGTCGTCGATGACCAGCACGCGCTCGATGGAGCGCATAACCTGGTCGTCGGTCAGGCGCCCGAAGACGGCCGCCGACGCGCCATTTAGGCTCGTGTCCCGGAGTGTGTCGAGCTCGCCGACGACGGTGCCGAACTTGGAGCCCTTGAGCGAGCCCTGGGCGCGGTAGAGCAGGGCGCCGCCGGTATCCACGCGCACGACACGGTTGCCCAGCACGAGGAGGTTATCGTACGAGAGGCCCACCACGTCCCAATTCGCCAGCCAAGCGTCGGTCGCGAAGCCCTCGGCGATGCCCTCAAGCGCCTTGGTGGTGATGGCCGCCTTGTCCTGCTTAAGGCCGTCGATGATCTTGGAGGCGATGACCTTCCCGCGGTGGGCCCGGCCCTCGATCGTGCCGTTGAAGTCGAGGAGATGGACCTCGGGCGCGTCAAGACCACTGGCCCGGTAGAACTCGGCCGCCAGGATCTCGTTCTTGGCCCGGTCCTCGTCGGTGACGGCCTTGACGTACCACTTCTGGCCCTGGGCGTCGGTAAACTCGCCGCCGAGGTTGCTGCCCTTCTGGCCGCCGGTCTGCTTGGCGGCCGCCAGGTCGGGCGGGGCGCCCTTGCCAGGCAGCGGCTGCAGCTTGGGTGGCGCCGGCGGCGCGCTGGGCGCGAGCGGCGCGGGACCGCCCTTGATGGTCGCCAGGTCGGCCTTGACCTTGGCCAGGGCCTCGCCCAGCTTGGCCTTCTTGGCCTTGAACTTCGCGGTAGCGAGCTCGGCCTCGAGCGCCTGGGCGTGGGTTTCGAGCTTGGCCGTCCACTCGGCGACCTTCTGCTCGTACCAGCCCTTGCTCGCCGTGAACTGGCCGGCCCACGTCTGATTCTTGGCGATCTCCTCGAGGGCCTTGGCGTAGCCCTTGTCGGTGAGCTTCTTGGGCGCCGGCGCGGCGGGCGCGGCCGCCGGCGGGGGCGGCGCGAGCGG
>Ga0194120_10002758_pt1 | contig 29645 bp, 25 predicted proteins | sample TA2MahCa65mmetaG_FD_148642 | JGI IMG/M metagenome (GOLD analysis project Ga0194120, IMG submission 148642) | Freshwater microbial communities from Lake Tanganyika, Tanzania - TA2015019 Mahale Deep Cast 65m | ecosystem: Environmental > Aquatic > Freshwater > Lake | place: Tanzania: Lake... | reverse complement strand
CAGGCCCAGGGGGGCATCGACGTACTCGACCGGGTGGACAACCAGCGTGGTCCCCATGACCGGCTCGTGGATGCCGACCTCCGCGGTCTGCAGGTCCACGTCGCCCGTGGCCAGGTCCACCTTGCCCGTCATCTTGGTCGGCACCATGCACCCCTGGAGAGCCAGGGTAAGGAGCACCATGGCCACGGCGACGAAGAAGTAGATCGCCACGATTTTGATCTTAGATGTCTTCAATGTATTCCTCCGTGTTCTCTGGCAGATCAGGGACGCTGATGACATCCTTGTTCGTGCCTCTGAGTGTTGCTATCCAGAGCATCATTTCTGACCGCCTGACCATTGAGTTGTTCACAGCCTTACGAAGAGCTCGGAGCTCCCTGATCATGATCTCTAGATCTTTGCGCATGGTGACCAGATAGGACGTGATGGTAATGGCCCCTCCGACCAGCAGGATCACCAGCCCAAGCTGGATCCAGCTCTCGGTGGACATGGCGGTTGCGCCGCCCTGAACAGGAAGAGCATCGGGACCGCGAAGGAGGACAGCGAGCATCACAAATCTCCGAGTGCTGAGGCCAGGTCTCTGGGCGGGGTGACGCCGAGGCCGGCCATGATGTCGGCAAGGCTGCCGGCCTCTGGTCTACGGGGTGACAAGACCCTCATGCCGAAGCCGCGCATGAGTGCCACTGAGGTGTCCCGGCCCGTAGCGGGCTCGCCGGAGAGGAGCGCCCTGCCGTAGCGGGTCGGGCCCTGGAACATGATGGGTACGGCGGCATCCACGGTGAAGTCGAAGAGCTTGTAGCCGACCTCACCTGGCGAGTCCGTGGCCTCGAAGATGGGGCCGCCGAAGTAGTTGCTGTTGGAGAACAGGCGGATGGCGTTGACAGGGATCGAGGCGCCCTTGCTGACCGCACGCGAGACCATGGGCAGCGGGTACTTCTCCGGCTCCAGGAAGGAGCCGAACTCGAAGGCCTCGACCCAGGGCTTGCCCAGCCCGATGTAGTCCCCGTCACCGATGGCCACGGAGGTGCGCTTGCCCTCCTCGTTCTCGAACATCCACCTGTCGGTGAAGGCCTTGTTGAGCAGGTTGGCAAAGACGTAGCCGGCCACCAGGGCCGTCGCCTGGAGGCGCCCAGCCTTGCGGGCGTAGACATCGCCCTTGGTGTTCATGCGCTTCTGGATCCCCTGCGCCCACTTGTGCAGGGCCACGGCACCCAGGGCGCCGAAGACCGGGCCACGGCCCGTGATGCCGTGGCGCTCACCGTCCTCGTTGGTCGGATGGAAGCCGGCGTCGGCAAGCTCGACGGCCTGGCCCACGCCGGCGCCCAGGGCGGCAGCCTTGGCGGGGTGGTCCAGCTGCGCCACGAAGGACGAGGTCATCTCCAGGCGCGACAGGGTCCAGTCAGGCGAAAGCAGGAAGCGCCTCAGCGAGTGCTGGAACTGCGGGTTGTTGAGCATCTCGGCCCAGTGCAAGCCGCCGAAGATGGTGTTGCTGGCATGGACGATCTGCTTGGCCAGGTCCTGCTTCATGAGGTGGCGCTGCTTGGCCACGTACTCTCTGAGCTCGGATGGGTTGGGGCCCACGTCCCAGTGCGGCCCCCAGCTGTCTGGGCCATGGCCGCGCTTGGTCTTGAACAGCGAGGCCTTGTCGTGCAGCGGGAGGCGCAGGACCCTGCCGTCTTCTTTCCTGACGGTCCTCGCCAGCGGCGGTATGTGTCGGAAGTCGCCGCGCCCGCCTCGCGGGCCACCGTACATACTGGGCGGCTGGAAGTAGCGCAGCCCAGCCTGCGTGTGGAGCGGCACGCCCTTGAGCCACCTATCGTCCGGCGGGCCCATCCCCTTCCTCAGCGGGATCTCATCACGCGGCGGGACAGGCGGGCGCTTGGTGTTGCGCAGCTCATCGTCGCCGGGGTACGTGGCAGGGCCCACGTCGAACTTGGGCTCGCGCAGGCGCAGCACCTGCTTCTGATGAAACAGCTCCCGCTCAAGGTCTTGCTGGTACGACTCCAGCGCCTTACTCCAGTGCCTGGCCGCAACCAGGCCCCTGTCTTTGATGTCCGAGGTGATCCTGTCGGCCAGCTCTGGCGTGACGTGCTTTTCCAACAGCACCTTGCGGATGATGTCTGGCGGCGTCTCGCCCAAGGCGTCGCCCAGCTCGCCGCCGTCGTCAACAATAAACCTCATAAGGGCAGAGGCCTTGCTTAGAGCCTCTGTGCCGTTGCCGCGCAGCTCGGGCACATCCTGCTCAGCGAGCAGGATCCTCTTCTTGTTCTCCGCCCGCATCTGCACAAGGTAGCTTGGCATGGGCCGTTCGTCGCCGCCCACGTCGAACTTGGGGTCCATGACCGCAGCCATGTCGCCCTCGCCGGCCGGGTAGCCCGTGAAGTCCGCGGCCTTCTTGTTGAAGAGGATATAGGAGTCGGGCGCATTGCGCATCGGGTCCCTGCCAACCGCCCGTGATTCAGCGCGGGCCTGCAACTCTCTGGCTCGTATGCGCGCGTCACGGAGTTCGGCGGTGGCCGCGCCCTCTGTCTCCGCGAGCCGCAAGGCATCCTCGGCACGGCGCCTTGTCACGGCGACCAGTCGCCTGGCAGGCAGCTCGTAGATGTTCCTGTAAACGATCCCGTTGAAGCCCATGCCAGTGAGCGCCTTGACGATCTCGGCCTCGTGTTTGGCGGCGAGCAATTCATGAGCCGGGTGAGGAAACCCATGAAGCTCCTGAGGGAGCTCGCCACGTGCAAGCGCAAGGAACTCCTTGCGCTGGCGAACCGCCAGCGCCTTCAGCCCAGCGGCCTGCTCCTTTGTAAGCTGCCTCTTGTTAGAGCCCTCCGGAATAAATCCGGCCTCGTACATCCGGTCGATGCCCTCAAGCACGAGGTGCGGCGTATGGGTATGCGCAACGCCGTCGTCGTACATCCTCAGGAACGCAGAGGGGTCGAACTCCTCCTTGGTCTTGTAGATGCCCCTCGTTGACTTCGCCCAGATGCCAGCCGCAACCTCCTTGGTTCCGGCATGGATCAGTGACCTGCCGGACTCTTTGAGGTCGCCGGCGTGGTAGCCCACGTCGAACTTGGGTGCGTACTCGGGCAGTCCCTCACCGTAGGGGATGCGTGACGGTCCGTACTTGGGGTCGATCTCCAGCGGGTAGTTCTTGGAGATGGCCGTGGAGCGCAGCATGTCATCAAGGGCGAGGGCGGACTCGGCGGCCTTCTCGGCGAGCACCTGCTTCTTGGCAGCACCGGCAGCATCGCCTGCGGCCCGGAGATCAGCGACCTCGCGGGCAGCGTTGTCCATCAGTGTCTCGGCCTCGCCGAGCAGGGCCTTCAGCTCATTGATCTGCAAGATGCCGATCATCTGGCGGCGTGCCTGGTAGATCATGCCGGAGACGGCGTGCTTCCCAGCCTGGCCAGCCTTGCCCAGCTCCTTGGCGTAAGCAGCCCTGGTCAGGCCACGCCCTCCCTCTTCGACGGGCTGGGCCACGGCCACCCAGGCCTCACGCAGGTCCGGCTTGAGCAGATGGACTGAGTCGCGCATCAGGGCCGCCGCGCGCTCGGAGACCTCGGCGCCGGCCTTTTTGGCACCGGCTTCCTCGTCGGCCACATGCGTGGCCACGTAGTCAGCAATCTCACCGTCCACCTCAGCAGCCTCGGTCTCGATGGCCCCGACCCTCTCGTTGATGTCGTCGAGGGGATCGAGCTCATCGCCGCCAACGACCTCGTCCGCCTCATCGGCAGCAGCACGCGCCTCCGTCTTGAGGTCGGCCTCAGCGCCAACGAACTCACTGGCCTGCTTGCTGCCAGCGGCACGCTCCGTGATGTCCTGGTACTGCGACTGGAGCTTGTCGATGCGCTTGACAACGCTGTCCCTGGCCTCATCCAGTAGCGCAACCGAGCGCTCCTTGGTGATGGGCTTGCCGCCCTTGGCCTCCTTGGCCAGCAGGCGCTTGAAGGCCTTGTCCACGAGCTCCTTGCGGGGGACGAGCTCGCTGGCCGACGGGTCCTCGACCAGGCCCTTGAGCTCCTTCGCAATCTGCTCAATGGTGATGTCTTCGCGCGCCTCCCTGGAGGCCTTCAGGGCCTTCTTCTGGCCCATGCGCACACCCTTGGCCTCGCGCTCAGCGACGCGCGCCTGCTCAGCGGCCTCCCTGGCGAGTTCCTTGGCCCGAACCTTGTTGTCCTCGATGGAGGCGTGGTAGGCCTCGGCCGTAGCGCGCTGCTCGGTCCGCCCGCTCTTGAACACGAAGTTCGGGGAGCTGGGGTTGTTGCCCATGTGGATCACAAGGTCGCCGGTCTCGGTGTTCTCCCTGATCCACAGGCGTGGCGTGGCGCCATGGCCCTTGCCGCGCAGGCCCTTAAGGGCATCCTCGTGCTCGATCAGCCAGTCCACGGCGTTGGCCAGGCGCATGCGCGTCGACATCGGGTCGGCCACACGCGCCGCGGCATCCTTGCGCACGGGTTTGCGCAGGGCGGCAGCAAGCTGAGAAGCCTCGGCCATACCGTCCTTGGAGAACAGGTCGATGGCCAGGCCATGCCGGTTGAAGCGCACGGCGCCGCCAGGGGATTCCCAGTGCAGGCCGCCACGACTGATCCAGCCGAGCTGGACGCCAACGCCGCTCATGGACGGGTCGGCGAACGCGGACAGAGGAACGAGCACACCCTTGCGCGCAGGCCCCACGGCGAACTTCGGGTCCGCGTTGGCCAAGGCGCCGCCCAGCTCCCTGAGCTGCTTGGCGTCGAGCATGTCGGCGTACTCGTTGAAGATCTTCTTGCCGATGTCGGCAAGGCCCCGGGCCTCACTGGCCGAAGACCCCGAGGCCGTCAGGGCCGTGAAGCTGGCCAGGTCCTTGAGGCGCGCAATGACCCAGTCCACCCAGTCCTTGACCTTGCTGATGAGGGACTCATAGTCCTTGAGCAGGGCCAGGCCTTCCGCATTGTTACCGAGCTTGTCGGCGCGGTCCTTGAGGTGCTTGAGGAAGCCAGGGTCCATGAGGGCCAGCGAGCCAGCGTCGGCCAGGACCTCCTCGCCAGCAGCGGCCAGGTTCCACTCGGCCTTCTCATAGAACCCCTCAAGGCCCCACTTCTTGGCCACCGTGCGCAGGCGCTCGTCGGCATCCTTGCCGAGGTAGGCACGCAGTTCGTCGAAGTAGGCCAGGCGCCTCTCGACGGGCAGGCTGTTGAAGGCGACGTGGACCAGCTCGTGGCCAAGCACCGTGGCCTTGATGGGCTCAGGCAGGTTCGGGTCCACGTAGATCCTGAACCCGGTGATCTTGCCGTCAGCGTCCTTGACCGGCTCCGTGAAACCACGTGCTCGTAGACTGCCCTCGGCACCAGCCGGCACGGGCACGGGCTGGAAGCGTAGCTCGACGCCGCCAGCGCGCGGACTCGGCATGGGACCGCTGGGAGGAGGCGGAGGACGCGGGCCCTGCTCGATAGCAGGCGCACCACCCTCAGGCGGCAGCTGGCGCAGCTCCCGGAACTGACGCTCCAGGAAGGCCTGCGACCACTGCTCGCTGTTCATCAGCTTGGGCAGCTCCTTCTCCCAGACGCGGGAGAAGTAGTAGTGCTTGGAGCCGTTGTGCAGGGTCTGCCAGAGCGTCTCGTCCCACAGGTCCAGGCCCTCGGCCATGCGCGCCGCGATGGACCCAAGGCCGGCCGTGCCCGAATCGCTGAGCCACTTGTTGGCCAGGGCCCTGAGGCTGTTGTTGACGATGCCGATGGAGCGGTCGTCGGGACGGCCCGTCCAGCCACCCAGTCCCATCCACATCAGCGTTTCGATGTTCTCCGGGTTCATGGCGATGTCGCCGGCGTGCCGCGCGTGCTTCATGGCGGCCCCGATCACGGCGCCATAGAGCAGGCCAACGAGGGCCGCAGTGCCGACCTCGGCGTTGTCGCCGCCACGCATCTCGCCGACAGCTGCCCCAGTCCCGGCGCCGAGCACGGCGCCCTTGATCACAGGCATCTGCCGCCAGAAGGTGACCAGCAGGTTCTTGTCCACCTCTGGATACAGGTTCCCAAGGTCGTCCGAGAGGGCCTTGATGAGGTCCTCGGGGTTGGCCAGGAAGGACGACACGGCCAGGGTGTTGAAGTGGAAGATGTCACCCAGGAGGACGACGCCCTTGATCCTGCTGTTCCACAGGTCGTAGGCGCGCCAGAACTTATCCTTCTGGCCGAGCTCGTAGAGCCTGAAGGACTCCTGGAGGTACTTGAAGTCGGGCTCGAAGACCCAGACAGAGCGCCGGCGGAAGCCCTGGGCGCGCTCCGCCTCCTTGACGAGACGCTCTCGGATCTCGTGGCGCACAGAGGCCAGGCGCCCACGCACGGAGAACTTCCCGAGCTTGCGGCCCTGCCTGGCCAAGTAGGACGCCCTGGCCTCCTGCTCGGCGATGGGCTTGAACAGCTTGTCAAAGCGGCGCCGGATATCCAGGAGCTGCGGCCCTGGTTCGAATGCCTTCAGGGACTCGTCGATCGCCCTCAAGGCCTCGACGCGCTTGACCGCGGACTTGGCCGTGCGCTCAGCAGCCTTGCCAATGGCCTCCGCGCGCCTGCTGAGGCGCAGGGCAGACGCAGCGCGCTGCTCCTTGAGCCTGACAAGCATCTTGTCGAGGTCTTCCTTGACCTTGTCCACCGCAGCCTTGAGGCGCTTGGCCACCTCGGAGTCGAGCTCCTTAGCCAGCTCCTCGGCGACGAGCTTCTTGGCCGCGTCCTTGACGCCCTTGATGCCCTCCAGCCCCTCAGGGAACGACCCGCTGAGGAGCCAGTTGGGATCGAACGCCACCTGCTTCCCGTTGAGCTTGAGGCGGATCCCACCGATGACCTTCTTGCCGGACAGGTACTGGGCCACGCGGTGCCGCGAGATGTCCTCCAGCTGGTCCTGGTACTGGAGGATCTTGAACTCGATCTCGTTCAGCTTGCTCCACGAGGCCTCGAATGTCCCCCTGTACTTGGCCAGGGCCGACTTCCACTCCGCGATGCGCGCATCCAGGGACGCGCCCTGAGCGGCCTTGACCAGCTCAGACTCCTTGAGAGCTAGGTCCAGGGCGCGCTGGTCCAGTCTGGCGACGTGGCTGAGGACCCGCTCCTCCTCGCGCCGCAAGCCTTCGATGAGCCTGATGCCATTCCTAATGGCCGCGAGCTGATCGGTCTCAGCGAGCTTGTGGAGCCTGGCGCTCTCACGCTCGATGGTCTTGGCCATCTCCGGGCTGCGCGCCCATGCGTCCAGGTACTTGAGGTGGGCCTCGTCGCGCAACGCCTCCTCGGAGAGGCCTGGGATATCGCCCACAACCTCACCGCTCACGCGCCTGTAGATGCCCTTGGCTTCCTCGGGCGCGTCATCCCACTCCATGACGCGGCGCCACTGGCCCCAGGCATCCCTGGGGATCCTGGACGCCGCCTCGTGGCCAAGGGCCGTCTCCACCGCTGTCTCAGTCAGGAACCCGGACATGCGCGGCAGGTCGTTGAAGAGCCGCGACATCAGCAGGGCGTTGCCCGAGGCGGAGAAGTACTCGCCCAGGAGGATGGCCGAGTCGCGCTCGAACTTGCCAAGACCGCGGCGCTCCAGGTCCATGGCCACCTTCTCGGTCAGTCTCCTGACTTCCTGGAGGGTGACGCGGCCGGCCTTGGCACGCTGGGTGAACTCGCCGTAGCTCTCGCCCATCAGCTTCTGGAAGGCGCGCTCGTTGTCGTCGCCGACGAACAGCTGGGCCATGGCGGCGGAGAGGTGGACGTCCTTGCCGACCATCTTCCAGAACGCGGAGTTGGGCTTGAAGACGCGGGGGAAGTAGTTCTGGAGAAGGCCGCGCACCACACGGGCTTCGAGTAGGTTGACACCCGTGACCTTCAGCGCGTCGGAGACGTGACGCAGCATGTAGGAGACCTCTTCGTCGAGGCCTTCCTCGGAGAGGTGCTTGAAGAGACCGCTCGTGGGCTTCCTACGCTGGGCTACATCCAGCGAGTGCGCCAAGAAGTCGGCGCCGGCCTCGCGCGCCTGGGCAGCGTTGACCATCAGCCTGTAGCGCCCATCGTCCCCGAGCTTCCACAGGTCGGGGTGGTCGAGCACGGACTTCATGACATCCGTGATGGCCTCGCGGACGGGGCGCTTGTTCCAGCCCGTGCCGTAGGCGCGCTTCACCGTATAGCGGATGTTGTTGTTGACCGTGCGCGCCATCAGGTTGATGAGCGAGCTCCTGGCGGCCAGGCCCTGACCAGGGGTGGTCGTCTCCCAGGCCAGGCGCTTGAGGCTCAGAGTCTCGGCGATCTTGTGCAGCTGGGACTGGGCCGCCGTCGCCACGGCAGCGCTCATCTTGTTGGCGGCCACGAGATCATCGAGCTCGCCCACCATGCCGTCGAGCATGACGTCCCTGCGCATCGCAGAGCGACCGTCGGCGCCAGCCTGCACGCTCAGCTCGGCGTCGCGGCGCTGCCTCACGTACTCCTTGAAGCCCCTGCCAAACTCGTCGTCCTGTGTCAGCGACACGCCCAGGGGGATTTGGTGAAGCCGCTTGTACTCACCACGCAAGACCTTCTCGTCGAGTGGGCCAACGAGGCCCATAGACACGTGGTCCAGGGGCGTGCCATTGGCCACCTTGATGGCCTGGATGGCCATGGTCGTCTGCCAGGCGGGCATGAAGCGCGAGTCGCGCAGCTCCTTGGGCAGCGTCTTGAACTGGCCGCGAATCGCTTCCTCGGCCTCGATGACCTTGTTGTAGCGCAGCGCGTCCTTGGCGAACTCCTTCTCGCCGATGCGCATGATGTTCCCGGCGCCAACGGCATCGAGGCCCTGGGAGACGATGTCGCCAGCGGGGAAGTAGATCTTGGTGTCTTGGAACTCCCAGCCCACGATCTCGCCCAGGAACTTGGCGCGCTGCTTGAAGGGCACGCCCCTGGCGAGAGGATTCCTGGGGACGATGAAGCCGAAGGGGTGCGGGGCCATCTGTCCAGTGCGGAACGACTCCCTCAGCGTGGGCTGGCGCAGGTCTGCGGGCGTCAGCTTGGTGCCCTTGCGACGGATGTCATCCACGTGCTGGAAGATCGTGGTCAGCCGCTTGCGGTTGGCCCTTAGGCTGGCGAGCTCGTCGGCCTGCTCAGCCGTCAGCGTCCCTGTCTTGCGGGCGCCATCCACGATGCGCTTGATGGCCTTGTGGTTGCCGGACTTGGCGGCCTCAAGGATCTCGGGCCCCTTGGAGGAGATCCTCCAGGCCTCCTCCAGGACGCCAATGCCGCGATCCACGGCCTTGGCCGCATCCTCGATCTCGCCGCCACGCGAGAGCCAGGTGAACGCCTTGGCCATCTGACCGGCCCTGGTGAGCCCCAGGCGCCCTGCCGTAGCCGCCTTGAGAACAGGGCCGGCGGGGAGCGCCAGGAGGTTCGTGGGGTCCAGGGCGATGTCCAGGAGCAGTGCCGTGCCGTCGCTGTCGATGACGCCCTGCCCCTTGAGGTAGGTGCCCACCTGCGGCAGGCCGTACCAGAACAGCTCAGGGTCCTTGGCGTACTGCTTGGGGACGAAGGCCTTGGAGCGGAAGCCGTCCCCGTTGAACATCGCGTCGTCAAGGTCAGCCCACTGGTAGCCCTGCGGCTCCGAGGAGGACCGCGTCTTGTACGTTGCGACCTTGAGGCCGTGCTTGAGGAGGCTCGCGTCAAGGAACTTGGGCGGAGCATCCTGGGCGAAGAGTTTGATGACCTCCCCGCCAGTCATCAGTCACCCCCGGCGAACATTACTTCACCGACTCCCATAGCTGCCTCGCCGCCTCCGGCTCCCAGCCCAACCGAATCAGCTCATCCACGCTCTTTGCGAGGGGCGTCCCCGGCACCCGTGCGCCGGTTTTCGTGTTGAAGCCGCCCACGACGAGATTCGGGTGGTTGTCCCGCTTGAACTCCGACGGCCAGTGCCCACTCGCATCCGGGGAGGCTCCCGCCATCATGGCCGCGCGATAGTCGTAGACATCGAGCTCGCGCGGATCAATCCCGCGATCCTGCATCCACTGCTGAAGGCGGCGCCGCGAATCGTCAAAGGCCCTCCGACTGGGTATCGAGCCCCATGATCGCCGGCCAGAACTTCTGGGCGAACTCTTCCCCAAGCCCGGCTGCGATCTGCTCACCCATACCCTTGAAGGAGGCCTCGTCGAACTGCGTGGCGGGAACACCCAACTTGGACAGGATGTCCGTGGCGCTGAGGTTGCCCAGCTCCCGGGACATGCGGTGGGTCAGCGCGCCAACGAACCAGATGGCTTCGGGATCCGCGTCCCAGCTCCCGGTACCGAACTTAATGGAGCCGTGCTCGTCCGTCTCGGCCTCTTCGAGAACGTCGCGGATGTCGTCGCCCTTGAGCTTGATGAACGACTCCGTGGCGCGGCGACGCATGGCCACAGGCGTCCTGCGCATGAGCTTGTCGTAGGCTGTGAGCAGCGCCCTGGCGCCGGCCACCTCGTCGATGTCGGTGTCGAAGAAGAAGAGGTCGACGCCCATGGCCTCTTCCTCCTCCTTGAGGATCCTCTTCGCCTCCTGGACGAACACGTCACCACCGGCCTTCTTGATCGAGGCTGCGTCACGCAGCATGCCGGCCTCCCGGCTGAGGGCATCAGCCTCCATCTTGGACTTCTTCTCAGCCGTGGCTGCACTAGCGTCCGCGTCCGACTCCTCGAAGCCGCCAAGTGCCAGCGTGCGGGCGTCGATCTCATACTCCAGACCACGGGCCACCTCAATGAACTTTCCAGGGCTCTCGTCGAGCAGGTTGTCTGTCATGATGCCGTTCCGGAGCTTCCAGTCCTTGGGCATGCTCTTGACGATAGCGTCCACCTGCAACACGGTCTCCTTGGCGATGTCGCGGCGCAACTGCAACGACTCGCGCTGACGCTTGAGCTGTTCGAGCTCCATCTCCTCCAGGTCCGGGATCTGGAAGGGGATGTCGGCGTCCTGGAAGGCCTGGTTGTAGAGCTGGCGGGCGAACTCCCTGCTCTGAGGATCAAGGCCCCTGAGCACGTCCATGATGGGCTGAAGGGGCTGGGCGACGCCCTGGAGCCGCTCGCCGCTGGCGCGCTGCTCGACGCGCCGGGCGATGCCGGCGCCGTTCAGGGGCCTTGGGGCCATCGGCTGGTTGAGGAAGGCGTCGATGGAGGACATTAGTACATGGGAACCATGAAGGGATCAGGCGGCGGCGGATTGAGGATCTGCTCGATCTGCCACGCGCGCCCGCGCTCTCGCATCTGCTGTTCGCGCATTTCGTTGTATCGATTGACGCGCGAGACGAGCATCTCGTCGAAGCCGGACTTCTCGCGGCCAACCAGCAGCGCACCGATGCCGCGGCTAAAGAACTCGGCCGCGCGCTCAGCTCCGGCGAGGACACCATGCCCGCCAGCCGACATGGGCTCGTTCACGGCGCCAATGGCTGTCGCGGCCAGCCCAAACGCGCCGCCCATGGGGACGGGCGGGCGGGCCAAGAGCGCCGGCCCATACGGGGGAGGAGGCCCGCCGGGCAGCAACATTGGAAGGCCGGTAAAGCTCGGGTCGGCCGGCTCCGGGCTGTACTCGGAGACCAGCTTCCCCATGGCGTAGTCGAGGCCCAGCTGCTGCATGGCATCCTGGCCCACGAAGGCGGCGATGCTGGCTGCCTCGGGGCTGCTGGCGAACTCAGCGAAAGACCTGCGCATGAGCTGCACGGCCCTCCCCCACTCCTTGGGGGCCAGGCGCACGCCGTATTTGCTGTCGAGCTCGGACAGCACGCCCTGGAAGGCCTTCTGCTCCTTGAAGGCCTGGGACTCCACGGCCGCCTGCGCGCCCGTGAACATGCTGGTCATCTTCGACCACATGTCCCGGGCCTCGGCGGCCTGCTTCTCCTGAGCTTCGAGCGTCTTCCTCTGCTGGGCGAGGGTGCGGGTCTGCTCACGCGTGGCGGCGATGTTGGCCTTGCCCTGGCCGAAGGCCAACCTTTCCTCCAGGCGTTCTCGCTGGCGCTGGGACTCAGGCTTGAAGGCCTCCTGCAACAGGCCCGTGGCCTGGCCGAACTGGATCAGTGAGTCCGGGTCACCGCCAAGCATCTGCACGATGGGGTTGTCGGAATAGGTCTTGAGCAGGTTGTCGCGGATCCCCTGGACCCTGGCGCGCTCGTGGGCCAGGTATCTCTGCTCGGCGGCCTGCATGGACAGGCGCTCCATGTCCATGAGCATGCCGAAGCGCGAGTTGGCGCCCTGCGTCAGGGCGCTGTAGGAAGAGGCGAAGGCGTCAGAGAAGGCCATTGCTCACCTCACTGTTGCGGAGCCCATGGCGGCTGCCCAAACCCGGGCGTGTAGGACTTGGGCATCGAGCCCATCCACTGGTTGAACATGTCCATCTGCTGGCCCATCCCGTACATGCCCATGCCCATGCCTGCCAGCGAGCCGAAGACGTCACCGTAGAACTGCTTGTTGAACTGCTTCTTCTGGGCCTCCATCGCCGCTTCCTGCAAGGCGAACTGCTGCTGCATGCTGACGGAGTTCATCAGCGGGCCCACGTAGCTCATAGGGTTGGGCGCCGTGTACGAGTAGAAGGGGATGGTGCCCGCGGAGCCGGCCGACCCGGCCAGGCCCCAAGCCGTCTGCTGCGCGGCGTCCTTCACGCCCTTGAGGTACTGCGCCTTCTGGATCGCCAGCGGCCCAAGGACCATGGCCTGCATGTTGGGATCGGACATGAACCCCTTGGTCGAGGCCATGTTGACCGCCTGCTGGCCGAGGAGGCCGAAGCCCTGGTCGACGGCAGCGGAGAACTCGGGGCTGAAGTTGCCAGCGGCGTCACCGAAGATGCCGGCGTAGGCCGGGGTCTTGGCCAGCAGCTCGTAGGTGTTCTGCAGCTCCTTGACCGACTGCTCCTGCATCTTGGCTGCGAAGCCGGGCTGGGCCTTCATGAAGCTCTTGATGTCGAAGTACTGCTTACCACCGAGGGGGACCCACCCAGCAGGGTCGGCCTTCATGGCCTTCTTGCCCTGCTTGCCCTCCAGGATGAACTGGTTGGGGTCCTCCCCAATCGAGAGCATCAGCTGGTAGCCGCTCATGAAGGCCGGAAGGCTCAGGAGTTGGTCCAGCGCCGTCTTGTACGTTTCTTTGTATGGCTTCAAGCCACCCATGAGAGCTCCTTAGTACACGTATCCACGGATCCAGTGCTCCACTTTGGCGCTCGCACCCGTGGTGAGCGTGAGCTTCGAGGCGTACTTCGGTCCGTAGTCGCTGGGATTCGCGGAGTCGTTCCGAGTTGGGATGAGGATGTCAGCCGTCGTGGACTCGCACATCTTGATCCCGTTTGACCTGCCTTGGAAGCTGCCGGCCCAAGCCTCCTCAACAAGGCCAGCGGTGCCCTGGGCGATGCTGGACGTAGCGGAAGTCGGATCGCTGTTGGTGGCCGTAGTGACGGCGACGCGGAAATAGACATACACACCGTGCGGGACGTGCTTGGGGCTGCGAAGACTTCCCGTGATATCCCTCTCCGTGTACACGGTCGATCCGGTCCCAGATTTCGAGTCTGTGAACGATGCGAGCGGCGTGGCGGCTAAGGTCACGTGGCATCCCTGGCCGATGCTGGGGAGCATGACGGCCTGCACCAGCGCGTCGGCGCCAGTGGCCCCAAGAGCCATGGCGAACGCGCCGGCTGGGATGCCGGTGGCCATGCCCAAGAAGCCCAGCGCGTGGACGTCGCAGGCCCCTCCCGGGGAAGGGCCGACACTTTGCGCCACGCCACTCGTGCCCGAGGTGACAAGCAGGTCGCCAGCCACCACGGCCACCGAGGCGCCGTTGCAGTAGACCTGCACGGGCTCCGCGTAGCCAACCCTGGCGACCAGCCCCTGCTCGCCGGCGCCGATCTGGTGGATCGTCACGCCAAGGATGTTGCTCGCTTTGAGCCCGCTCGCCTTGGAGACGTTCCTGGCTGTGGTCGTGAGACGCACAACGCGGCCCACCTCGATGGGGCTGTCCGTGGCGTTGTTGACCAGCATCAGCCCCGAGGGGACTGGGTGCCATCCCGCCACGCCCGAGCCGGCGACCAAGGCGTCCGACTTGATCGTCTGGAACATCCTCCAGACGCCCTTGGCCGAGTCGAACCACATGAGGCCCGGCTGCTCGAAGCTGGACGTGGGCGTCGCGGCGCTGATGACGCAGGGCATGGACTCGACGTTGAACGTCCCGCCCGAGTTGACCTTGAGGCTCTTGGTCGGGGCATCGGCCACGCCAGTCGCCGCCCAGCCAACCGAGCCATCCGAGGTGTCCGGCGCCCCGACACGGACCAGCTTGCGGCCCGGGAGCAGGTGCGAGTCGTCAACATCCACAGGGTCGGCGGCTTCGAGGGCTGCCTCGTGGGCGGCGGCGTGGGCCACTCCGGCAACGATCGCGCCATGAAGGTTAAGAGTCATCAGGTACCTCTCTCGTGCGGCAGCACGCGAACCTCAGCATGCCACCTGAGTAGCTTCACGGCCAGCTCCTCATCGTTGGCGCGGAAGCGGAATCGGTGTGTCCTTGCCCTGCCATGGTTGGTGAGCTGTGGGCCGGCGCTGATCTTCACCTTCGTCGCGCCGTGACCGCCAGCGCCCAGCGGGTAGACGATGTCGCCTCCGCTGTACGCGATCGGGTACCCGTCGTCATCCGCCTTGGCGATCGTCAGGCCGGGGGTCAGCTCGTCCCAAATACCGTCATCGTCCATCTGGACGTCCACGCGCGCCCTGATGCCTGTGCCGCCGCTGATCTCGACCTCAATCGTGTCAAGAATCTTGTCGTTCTCGGGGAGGCCGGCGTCCCAGGACTTGGTCTCGACGTGCCACGGGATCGGGTACAGCGCACCGGCCTGGTCAGCGTCAGAGTAGGCCTCTGGCGTCATGCGGTAGAGCTGGGAGTTCTTGGCATACGGAGCCGTCGCGCCGTTGCCGCCATCCGTGAACCAGAGCTCCTCGCCCTCGGCAAGGGGCCTGAGCTGCGACGTGAAGAACAGGCCCGACGTCACCTGCAACTTGTCCCAGGAGGTCCAGACGCCACGGCCCGTGTCGTACACAGCCTGGCACAGGCACTCCGACGTTGCGGATGAGAACTCCGAGACCGGCACGCGCAGGTACAGCTTGTCCTCGAAGGCAATGGCGTGAGCCTTGGAAAGCTGTGTCTTGAGCAGGCTGTTCGGGATCAGGTCCTTGATGGACTCGGAGACCGGAAGCGCAGTCGTCCCGGCAAGCTGGCCATTGATCGTCTGGGCCAGCGCCCGGTATTCCCCGTACTGGTCAAGGAAGTAGACCTGCTGCCCAAGAACAACCACGCTGCGCCTGGCGCTGCATCCATAGCGCGGCTCAGCCACGAAGCGCGACGAGTTGGCCAGCGAGCTCCAGCTGTTGTCAACCGCCAGCACTTCGATGTACCGATCGTAGAAGACCAGCAGGTAGTTGTCCTTCCACGGCACCACGCACACGGGCTTGCCGCCGACATGCGGCGACATCCGGAACCGAGACGACGCCCTGTCCCAGTCGGTGTCGAAGGACGCCGCCGTCGGGTTGACGCCGGTGTAGTACAGGTATCCGTCCGAGGCCAGGGCGAACACGCGCTCGGCGGCAAAGCAGGACGAGATGACGTTCCTGGGCGGCGAGGTGTCGATGTTGGTGTCGAGGGCGTAGCGGTCCGTCGCCGGCGTGATCATGGCGGTGGCGTTGAGGCCCCTGAACACGTAGACGCCGTCCAGGATCGGCTGGAGGATTGCGTCATCAGTGGTCGCATCCAGGTCCACGGTCGCGGTGGCAGCGTCCAGGATCTGCGTCCAGTCTGCGAAGGAGCTGGGGTTGTTGCGGTACGTGCCGCCACCGTTCTGGGTGATGTAGACGTACTTGTTGCTGCTCGTCGGGTAGAAGTTCAGGGCGTCGGCGATGCGCTTGCTGGCCGTTGCGCCGGTCATCGTCTGCCTGACGTACCCGGCCCGCCTTGCGGGCGCCGTGGGGTCCGTGAGGTCCGTGTTGCGCAGCATGGGCGAGGACTGGTCATTGATGTACCGCGGTCGCAGGCGGTTGACAATGCCGCCCAGCAGGGGCTCCGGGATGATCCCGATGTGCCCCTCGCCAGGACCGAAGTAAAGCGACCTCATCACCATAGTGGGATGTCCGAGGTGCCCAGCATGTTCCTGTACTTCGGCCTCATGCTGCGGCTCGTCGAGGGCAGGTTCTGGTTCTTGCTGTCCTCCAGCTTCTTGATCGCCAGCGACATCTGGACCGAGGCCTTCTGGAGCAGGCCCATCGTGGTCAACACGTCGGCCGCCGCGGCGTGGACCAGGTACCCCGCCACGGGGATCTCGATGACGTCCGACTCAAGGGCCAGGCGCCGAGGAGCGTTTCTCCACGTGACCGTCAGGCCGTAGTCCATGCTGGGGACCGGCCAGACACGGATGAGCTTGCGCCTGTAGGCCTTGTCCAGCTCCGTGTTCGATGTCGACGGAGCGACCCAGCCGCGGATGTCCACGATCTCCGTGGACCCTGTCTGGATCATGAAGCGGCCAACCCACGCCGGCGGCAGGTACACGGACTCGATCGGCCACCCAGCCTCGAAGGTCGCTCCCTCAGCCAGGGACAGGCCAGTCGAGAAGCTCCCCGTCAGGTCATGGTAGAGCGTCTCGCCCGTGTAAGCCGCCTGGGTCCTGAAGACAACCCTCACCGTCTTAGAGCCGTCGTTGTTGGGCAGTGAGGCGTAGGCCGTCAGGACAGAGGCCGCCGACAGCCGGCGCCACTGGGCCGTGTAGCCGACCTCGGCGTAGTACAGAGGCGTGCCAGTCGTGTTGAGGTCGCTGCCTGCGCGGTCGAAGAGCTCCTGGGGGTCGACGCCAATGAGCGTCCTGGCCGCGAGGACCGACTGGTGGTGCAGGGACTTGAGGCGCCCCACGCCGTAGGGCAGCGGGAACTCGGCCTCGCCGTTCTCCAGGGTCTTGATCGTTGAGGCTGAAGACGCGCCGTTGCGCAGCCCCGAGGAGTCCACCTTGTCCTGGCCCGAGAAGCCCGACTCGGCGCAGGCCGCGTCGTAGAGCCTGGCGATGGACGACTTGATGGACGGGCGCCTGCCGGCCGAGCTGTCCTCGATCAGGACGCCTACCTCGTCCGCCAGCTGACCGAAGGTCATCAGGCCCTGGTTCGTCGCCGCCATCTACACCTCCGTGTCCAGGGTGCTAGGGCCCGCTCTCAGATCTCCTCGACGATCAGCGTGGCCGTGTTCGCCTCGGACGCGACCCAGACAGGGCCGTCGCCACGGACGACCACCGAGCGCTCGCTGTTGACCGCGCCGCGAGGGGCGATGTAGCCCTTCTCCGTGCTGGCAGCGTACTCGCCCCACAGCGCGCCATTGGTCTGGTCGGTGCAGGTGATGCGCACGCCTTCCTTGCGCGCCGGGTTGGGGGCGACTACGAAGCGCCCTGTCGTGTTGACCATCGTGTGCCAGCGCTTCGGGCCGCGGTTCTCCTCGTACCAGACGTTGGGCGTGCGGATGTTCTTCACGAGCCAGTCGATGACGTCGCCACGAGCCCACTGGCCCAGCGGGACGTTCGGGTTCGTCTCCAGCGTGTAGTTCGTGTCGAAGTTGCCCGTCGCCTCGTCGACGTAGCCAGCGTTCTGCAACGTCGTCCGGTTGGTCACGCCGCTCGTGGCCATCAAGGTCACGGACGACGGCCACTGAGACTTGAGCGCGCAAAACTGCCAGATGGTGTGCGTGTTCCCGACCAGTTCCGTACTGGCCGGGTACGGCTGGTAGAACTTGAAGGACACGTTGTCCTCGAAGGCGTGGAGAAGGACCGGCGGGGGGTTGCCGCAACGGTGCCCCGAGTACCCCATGATGGAGGCCGCTCGCTGGTACTGGAGCGACTCGGCCGCGTTGGCGCCAATCTGCTGCGGCGTAAGCGCCACGGCGTTGCCACCGGCGTCCGTCGGGAATCCCTTGGAGAACGTGGCCTCGGTCTGATCCATCGCCTCCCACCACGCGAGGCACATGCCGCGCGAGATGTAGGCGTTGGGGATCGTGGACTCGTTGTACTGCCCACCCTGCCCGAGTTCCCACTTGCGCTCAGGGCCGAAGGCGCACCACGCAGAGATGTCGCTGCCAGCAGAGCCGCCAGCCAGGCACACGGCGCCTGGGTCGAGCAGGTAGTCGCCAGACTTCTTCCGCAGATGCTGGATGAAGTACATCGCATCCTTGCGGGCGTTGGGGTACGTCGTGTTCTCGTAGTAGCCGCCAGAGTGCCCCGGCGGGTTGAAGAACCCGCGCCCGGAGTACGCCTTGGTGGCTTCCGCAGCTGTGACTTGCGCGGAGGCGACCGCGATGCCGCGCGAGAGGCACTGCCACTGGAACAGCGTGTCCGCGAAGGACTGGTTCGTGCTGTCAGCATAGGTCGAGGCCGAGCTTGTGAAGCCAAGCAGCTCCGTCCATGCCAGCACCGGCCAGCGCCCGGTGGTCCAGCCGTAGTCCTGCGGCTTGCCCAGCGGGTAGAACATCGAGAACCGCTCACCCGACGTGGAGTCGTTCGTGATCGTGGTCACGTCCACGGGCAGGTAGGACAGAGCGCGGGCGCCGGTTGTCGTGCCCGGGACGTAGTAGGCCTTGGGGAATGATGCTGGCACGAAATCCTCCGATCAGGCCGAGTAGCGCATGAAGATGGCCGGCGGCGAAGCCGTAAGGTAGGTGGCCCCGCCAGGGAACGTAGCCGGCAGGGCGGCGTAGGCGTAGGCCACGGTCACCCCATGACGAAGCGCGGTGACGCCTCCCGAGTTGGAAATGCCAAGGATGTTGCCCTGGCCGCCCACGTTGCACACCCGAATCGTGTTGTTGGTGTCGAGAACGAGGGCTGCCCAATAGAGCCGACCTGGCGTGAGCACCGCGCTCACGGTGGCACTCAGAAAGACCGCTCCTGTGATCGTGATGGCGCCGGAGTCCACCACCAGCGCACCTGGGTACAGCGTCGTGAGCGCAGCGGTGTCATAGATCCCGAGTCGCCCCGTGTCGACTCCGCCCGACGTCACCTCAAAGCCCAGGCGATCCAGGGCATTGCCGTGCATCGAGGCGACAAAGGGGACAGCCACTAGAAGATCGGGCGCCAACGCGCTACCGGCCAAAAGGGCCGGGCCTGTGGCCTGACCGGCGACGTACCACGTCTCGCCAGCGCCACCCGTGCCGATATTCCTGTAGTCCCACGCGCACCGCTGCCGTGATGGAACCCCGACGCCGCTCATGTCACCACCGCCACGAGCGCACGCCCCGTGCTGGGGTTGGTGCCCTCGCGCCGCACGGACACGCTGCTGACCTCGACCAAGCCGTTGCTGGCGTAGTCGCGCGACAGCGCCCCGCCGGCAGGCACCGTGGCGTGAGCCGTCGTGCCGGCGTCGAAGGACACCTCAAGGTCCTGGTCAGTCGTGTTCCAGACCTCCACGATCTTAATGGGCGTGGTGATGGTGACCGCAGCCGTCCACGTCGCACCGGCAGCAGCGAGCGTGGCAGCCGTGATCTTCGCCTGGGTCGGATAGGTTGCGTCAGGCATGCCTCAGTTCCTCAGGGAAGACAGTCTGCTCTCGGGCATCTCGGACAGGAACAGCTGGTAGAGATGGGGGTCGGTGTCCCAGCTGCGCATGCCCAGTCCGCAGGGCACGCCGTACATGAAGTTCGTCTCCCACTCCGTCATGCGGAGGGTCTGGGCGATGAACTCGGGGACTCGGCCATGGAGCAGCCCGGCGCGCTCCCTGTCCCAGCCCTCCTTGGTCCTGAACTCGTCACGGGCCTGGCGACAGCTCTCCAGGTAGCCCCTGACCTCCGCGGGGCGCGTCTTCTTCCACAGGTCGAAGACGGCCCTGAGCTTGGTCACGAACTGCTCGTCCGTGATCTGGTGCTTGTCGGTTGAAGAATGACTGATGGGCGAGGTGGTACTCACGGTCAGGCACTACCCACCAAGGAGAGAGGAAATGGACGGACCTCCGTCAGATGCGCTCCTCGCCCATCAGTCACCACATTCAGCGACCAGCCTCTCCGGGCTCGATGACCACCCACACGCAGAAGCGCGTGGCCAGGTCGGCGGTACCGTCGGTGATGAAGATCGTCACCACCATGTTGTCCGTCGCCGAGAACACGTCCGTACCCTGGTCGATAACGGTCGTGGTCGAGTAGGCCATGTCCGCCCCGTCGGAGTCCGTGAGGGCGAACGACATGACTTCGTCGTTCGTGCCCGAGTCCGTGTTCTTCCAGATCTTCACCGTCCCAGTCGTGTTGTTCGTCTGGGCCGGGAAGGTCCCATAGAGCCCCACGACGCGGTACGGGAAGCCCAGCGGCTTGTTGCTGGCCGTCGTTGTCGTTCCGTGGAGGAAGTAGGTCGTGTTCTGTGCCAGCGTCGCCGCCGGCAGGGAGAACACGATCGGGATCTGGATGCTCCCCGCTCGGGGGAAGCCTGTGCTGTTGCTTGCCATGGGTCAGTTCCTCCAGGAATCAGGACGGGGTCTTGTTGGTGAGGGCGAAACCGGCCAGGCCGGACGCAAGGGCCTGGATGCCCCAGTCGATCTGGTACACACCCTCCCAGTAGTCGCCGTGCGGCTCGGGCTCGATCATCACCAGCGGGCGGAAGATGTACTTCTTGAACATGTCCCGCTGGATCGCCACGCACTGGCCGTGCGTCGCGTCGTCGGCCGTGTACAGGGCCGACTCACCACCACCCGACTGGGCATCGAAGTAGATGCTGCGCTCGGTGTGCAGGTTCACCGGGGTGGACGACCACGGGCTCACGTACTTGTTGATGTAGGACGTGAACTTCTGGCCGTCACCATCCATGAAGCCGGGCTTCGTGGCGGTGAAGAAGTTGTCCACGACGTTCTGGAGCACGGGCGAGATGAACACGTCCGTGGCCTCGAAGTTGTCGTCGTAGACGCCCTTCAGCATGGTCTGCTTGAAGAGCAGCTCCGTCAGGGCCACGCCGGAGTTGTCGATGTTGCTCGACCCAGAGAGCCAGTGCCACAGGCCCTTGGTACGACGCTCCGTGAGCTCGTTCTCCAGCTTGAGCTGGGAGTTCCAGGCCGCGTGGTTCAGGTCCCGCTTGAGCTCCCGCAGGCGGACGTCCATCTGCTGCATCTTGAGCTTGCCGACGGCCGAGAACGTGCGGTCCACCAGGGACGCGCCCGCGAGCTTGACCGTCTTGCGCTGGATGCGGCAGACGTTCTGGATGCGCGACGGGACGTTGCCGTCGGTGAAGCTGTAGTCAGCAGCGTCAGCGAAGGCGTTGTCGACGTCGATCGCGCCCAGGGTGACCTGCATCCACTCGGGAGAGATGCTGTCGCCTCGGACCTCATCGAGCATGGACCACAGCTTGGTCTGTTCCGGGCTCAGGCTCGTGAGCCGCGGGTGCATGAAGACTTCACGAACGCCGGAGTTCCAAGTGAACTTGTCCGACGACGGGGCATCGACTGCCCAATCATAGGGGGTGCCATAAGGGGCGGCCATGGGACGGATTCCTAGTAGAGACGTGTGGGCTCAAGGCTCGGGGCACGAGCTCTACCGGAGGGTCCTGCGGCCGGACGGACTAACTACGTGCGCGGGGCACCCGGAACTCCGGGGGCATCTCCCTGCCCGTGGTCAGATAGTCCAGCAGCGACGCCTCGTGCGCCTCCGCCACCTTCCCCCGCCGGAGCAGGGTCGAGATGACACTGGCATTCGCACGCCCGCGCTGGGCGGGGTCGGACGAATGACCAGCAGCCATCTCTAGGCGCCCGCGAGCACTTTCGCGCCCGCTACCGCCTCGGCCACGCTGAGCTTCAGCGACCTCCTCGAAGGCACGCTCGATCACAACGAATACGGCGTCCTCGTTCTTCGGGTCGATCCCGCGCTCAGCCAACATCTCCTGGGTCCGTTCGCGGGCCGCCTGCACGATCGGATGGTCATCCTTCAGGGAGCCATTGCCCCCGACCATCTCCGACATCAGCTGCGGCCCAACGACTCCCAAAAGGCGCTTGTGGAAGGCCTGCGCCCGTGTCTGCGCGGCCTCCCGCTTCTCGATGTCCTCAAACTTCTTGCCACTGCGCAGCTCTGCACGGCGAGCTGCCAGCTCGATCCTGGCGTCCTCTTCGAGTTCGCCATCGCCGAGCAGCGCGTACTTCTGCTTCAGCTTTTCGTCTTCGGGGTTGGCGCGATACGCCTCGCGCACGCGGTTGGCCTCGGACAGGAACGACTTCAGCTCCTGCTCCGTGTACTCGGCGACGGTCTTCTGGCCGTTGCCGTTGCCATTGGGCTTTCCCGCACCAGCAGCTGTCAGGCCCTCCAGCTTCCCCTCCAGCCTGGCCACGGTTGAGGCCAGTCCCTGGAAGTTCTTCTTCAGGTCGTTCGTGCGCTGCCGATCACGACGGATGAGGTCCTTGTCGGCATCTGGCAATCCCTCCCAACCTTCCTCGGAGATGAAACCAGGCCTGTCCAGGGCACCTGCTTCCGCAGTCCCTGCGCCTTCGCCATCACCCTGCGGATCGCCAAGATCATCCAACTCGCTCATGAGGGCTCCTTTTATGATGCGCTTCCTGCTGTGTCAACAGCCTCGCGCAGTTTTCTGAACCTGTCCCAATCACCCTGCTCCTGAGCAACAGAGCGCTCCTGCGCCTGCTTCTCCAGCTTGAGCTGATTGACTGACGTGACAATGAGGCGCCTGGCCTCGTGCATGGCCTTGGCCCGCTGGCGGAGGAGCTCGGCGGCCTCGGGACCACCCTGGCAGTCGCGCCACTCATCAAATGCCCTGTCCTCTGCGTCCATAAGCACGCAAAGCAGGGCCTGGATGCCGCGGTTGCCTCGGAGAGCGTCCAGGTCGACGGCTCGGCGACGAAGGAAGTCGACCTCCGACTCACCTACGTTGCGCGTGTAGCTTGTCAGAGACCTTTCTAACGACGCTACGTCGTTAGCGTCTATCTCGCTCTGTAGACTTGCGACCTTGAGCTCCAGAGCCTCGACATCTGCCTTGGCCAACGCGCCGTCTTCGCGCGCCAGCTTGACGGCCACCCGGAGAGCCGCGTTGTCGTTGACGAGCTCGACCTTGGCCCTCTCCAGCTCCTCCCTCTCCTGCGCTGTCCAGCCACCGAGGAACTCGATCAGCCAGGAAAGCATCACCGCGGCCCTCCGTTGAGCGCTGCCATGGTGCCCATCGCCCTGTTCTTGGCCTCGTCGGCCACCAGGCGCAGGCGCTGGAAGTCCCCAAAGGGCGAGATCGACTTCAGCTCGCGCAACAGGGCCAGCAGGACCTGCGGGTTGTTGATCTCCACGTTGGCGTCCAGAGCGTCGGCCGTCTCGCGCAGGCCCTGGAGGCGCAGGGCCTCCTGCTGCTGGATCTTCATGAGCGACTGCTGCTCCTCAGGGCTGCGCATGGGCAGCAGGGCCTGCGTCGCCATGGGATCGTCGGCGTCGAACACGTCGACCAGCGCCTGCATGACGTCGGCCTTGCGCGTCAGGTCGCCGTCGATCATCTGCTTGCTCTGCATCAGCATCTGGAGCCTGGCCATGGCGCGCTGGTAGCGCATCTGCGGGTCGAGGTCTCCCACAGCGGCCATCGGGCGCACCGTGAAGTCACCGCGCAGCTGCGCCATCGAGACGCGCGTCGGCACCGAGCCCTCTGCGTGGATGAACAGCCTGTCCGGGCCGTAGCGCAGGAGCATGCGGTAGACGCCCTGGAGCGCCTTGGCGTAGTCGTCCAGGAACACCAGGGCCCGCACACCCAAGATGCGCTGCCTGGCGCTGTCCATCTTGCTGATCTCGGTCGCCGTGCGTGGGCGCTCGCGCGGCTCCTCTCCGCCCAGCTGGTGATCGATGCCACCGATGAGGCGCTCGGGCCACTGCATGAGGTTGGACAGCAGCTTGTCGAGCGGGAAGAGGTTCACGTTCATCGGGAACTGCTGGATGTCGCCGGGGTTGGCGACAGGAACCACGTCGCCCGGGGCAATCTCGAAGCCCTCGATGTCCGTGTAGGCCGAGCGCTTGGCCTGGTACGTCGGGAACGTCACCAGCGTGACCGCGTTCTCGTAGCCGCGGTAGAGCGCGTTGACGTGCGCCGTCACGTCGCGCAGCTTCTCCGCGATGCCCTGGCTGTCGAAGAAGTCGTCGGAGTTCGCCTCCAGCGTCAGGCAGTAGTAGGGCAGCTCGCCCTCGACCACAGCGCTGTAGACGGCCTTCCTGCTGTTGGGCTCGACGATCGTGCAGCACAGCTGCCTGGGGCCAGGCTTCTTCCAGGAGTCCTCGTCCTCCACGCCCTCGATGGGCTCGTAGGACCAGATCTTGAGGAACGTGACGTGGTCTTCCTCTTCGCCCGTCGCAGCATTCTGGCGGCTCAGCGTGCGCTCAAGCTGCTCGACACGCAGCGGGTTGCTGGGCTGGAGGCCGTTGGGCTGGAGGCCGTCATCCAGTGACGCAGACTCCAGGGCCTCGTCGGCGTTCGTCCAGTCGTCTTCGTCCGCCATCGACGCAGCCTGGCTGCGCGTCATGTGGATCTTGTGGCACAGGCGCTCCAGCATGGAGAAGTCCGTCTTGGCGCCCACGGGCACGACGAGGTCTTCGAGGTTCACGTTCTCAAGGCGCGGGCCGTCCTGCGTGACGGCGCGCATGCGAACGACCACTTCCTTCTCCGGCGTGCCGGCGGCGAAGTAGTCCATCAGGTCCTTGCAGGCGACCGTGTCGATCTCGTCCTCGTAGTCCAGCTCGTAGAGCTGGATCACGGCGCGCTTGATCCTGTCGTAGTACTGCTTGAACAGGGCCTTGCTCAGGGGCTGGACTGGTTCCTGCGACCCGAAGAAGGCCAATACATCGGGGCTGTTGATGGCCTGGACCGCGCTCTGCATGAGCTGGCGCTGCTGCTCCGTGATGTCCGGGACGATGACCAGCTTGCCCAGGATGCCTGGCAGCCTGTCGCGCATGAGGCGATGGGACTCGACCCGCGTCTCGTAGGCGTAGCGCACGTGCAGAACGCCCCGGCCCGTCTGGGTCAGGTTGTGGATCATGTACGCCGTCTGTCGGCGCAGGTCGCGCTGGTGGTGCTTGCCACCGCCACGCGCCCAGGACTCCATGACCAGCTCGGCAGCAGCCCTGTTCCGCCAGCCCTCGGCGTTCGCCGGCACCATGCGCACGTGGCGCGGGCCACCGTGCAGCAGGTTCATGTAGGGCGCCATGACCTGGTTGCAGTAGACCTCGGGCAGCGGCATGAACAGGTCGCTGGCGCCGACCCATGGGTTTGCGACACCGCGACGCCCGGGATCGCCGGCGCCGTGACGCACCCAGCGGTAGAAGGCCTGCTTCTCGACCCAGGGCTGGATGTCCGTCGCGTCTCTCTCGACGCAGGTCAGGAGCCGCTGGACGCGCGCATCGAGCAGCTTCTTGGAGTCATCAACCCGGTCGCTGTTCTCGATGTAGGCGTTGGCCTTTGTCACTGAAGGCGACTCCTGGCAAAGCGCTTCTGCCGCGCCAGACGCATCTTGGAATAGGACTCGTTGCGGGCCAGCCAGTTCACGAACCAGGCCTCCTTCATGACGAGGTACCTGACAACATCGGCCTGGTCCTTGCCGATGTCAAGTGGTGTTTCCTTGGGACTCTTCTGGCCGTCCCTGTGCTCGTCGTGAATGTAGTGGCTCATGCCCCAGCGCAAGTTCCTCATGGGATGCGCTTCCGAGGCGTGAATCAGGAACTTTGGCATATTGAGATCTGAGACCGGCATTCCGGCATTGGGCAGCGCCAGGTACTTCTTTACCTCAATGTGCCCTGTGGGAATGTTGTCAATAATGTCCGTGTCGAAGTAGTAGCCCCACTCCTCAAGCATCTCGGCCATGACCTTGCCGGCCTGCTCCGAGGACGGCGTCGGACCGTAGTTCGGGTCCATGCGCCTCCAGAGGACGCGGTCCCTGCCCGTGCGCTCGATGCCATCCCTGCCCTTGCAGGGGATGGTGGACTCGACCTCCTGGATGATCCTGGCGTAGTCGGCCCAGCCCAGGGCGCAGTTGCGCATGCGCTCGAAGTCGTCCGTGGGCCACTCCCGGACGGCGTGGTAGCCACCGCTGGGGTCCATGGCGAACCAGGCCATGTACCAGGGCCTGCGGGAGGCTGGGTCGACGACCATCACGATCGGCCAGGTGGTCGCGTAGCCATCCACGTCCACGAGCGGGTCCCAATGGGCCACGTGAACCGCCTCGTTGAAGGTCTTGTAGACGCGCCCGGTCACGTGCCGGAACCGGCCGTAGATCACGGCCTCGCGCTCCTCGTCGGAGAGGCCTGAGGCCAGGGACTCGATGGCCTCGTCCGTGTTGGCGGGGTTGTCGTAGATCGAAAACTCCGTGGCGTACACGCCGCGGTCCGGCCCGCCCTTGTTGTGGGCCCGGGAGTAGAGCTCGTCGTAGAGCCAGCCGAACTCGGCCTTGTCGGGAGTCGCCGCGATGATGGCCTTGCCCCAGCCGCGACTCCTGCCCGTGACCAGGCCGCGCTTGACGCCGATCCAGACATCGCGCGGCGGCACCTCGTCGAGCAGCACGCCGTCGAAGTGACCTGACTGGAAGACGGAGGTCTGCTCACGCCCGATCTTCAGGTACTGCTCGAAGGTGTTGATGCGAATGATCGACCCGTCCTTGAGGACGGCTGTCACCAAGGCCTTCTGCTGGTTCCTGACGCGGTCCGTGATGAGGTCGCCCAGCCTGATGTCCAGGTAGGGCTCGATCACGTCGGGAACTGCGGTGCTGTAGTTGGGAGCCACGATCAGCCAGCGACGCGCAGGGCCCTTGGGGCACGTGGGCGTCATGTCCCAGGGCCTGTAGTAGCGCACCCAGGAGCAGAACTCGCTCATGGCCGAGAACGTCTTGCTGCTGCGGCGCCCACCGCCAATCACAAACGTGTGGTGCAGTGGATCCTTGCAGGCCTCATGGAACTCAGCAGCTTTTGCGTGCGGCTTGGCGACCACGCCGTCTGAGCGCGTCCACCCACCAGCGAGGTACTGCCTGTACTTGACGGCCAGCCACGACGCTGAGAGACGCTCCTCGACGGAGCGCCGGCGAGCCGCGGCCCGGATGAGGACATCCACCTGGGCCTGAGTCAGCATTCAGCTGTCTCCTAGCTCCGCCGGCGGGTACAGCCTGCGCGTGAGCCACTCCGGCACGATATCCTGCTCGTCGATGAACATGGCGATGATCGGGAGATCATCAGGGGCTGGGAACTTGGCGTCGAGCTCTTCCACGACCTCGCTGCCGTTCGCGTCCCAGCCGATGATGAACCAGATCACGTCGTGGTTTCGTTCATGGCCACCTTGCCCTCCATCTCGTCGAGCAACTTGAGTGCGCCCTCGGTCTCCTCGCGGATCCGCTTGCGCCAGCCGTCTTCGTCCAGTGTCGCATACTCCCGGCGCATGTCGTCCATGGTCGGCAACTCCGTGAGGCGCGAGAGCTCGAAGAGCACTCGGGCTGCACGATCATCACCCTTCTCGGCCTTGCCTGCCAGTGAGGCCTGGATCTGAGGGAGCCTGGGCAGGACCACGAACTCGATGCTGGTCCGGTTGAGGATCCTGGGGAACTCAGGGTGCTGCACCATCTGGGCGTACATGGCCGGCGAGACGCCGGCGCGCTGGAGCCTCTCGTGCGTGCTGGCCGGGCGGACGCCGGACTTGGACGTGGGGTCCGGGACCGTGTGCGTCAAGTCGCAAAACGACATGGCCACCTTGCGCATCAGGGACACGTCCGCCGTGGACTCGGTCAGCCCGTCCTGCGGCTTGATCAGCTTGTCCGGGAGCAGGTTCTCCTGGCCGCTCCTGAGGTAGTTCGCAAGCTGGTCCCTGATGCGCTCCGGGAAGCCGTCGTCCTCCCTGTCGTGGTCAGCCATGACTAGCCCTCGAAGAAGTTGTGGATCTCATCCAGCAGGGCCTTGGCGGGGCAGGTGCAGACCGGCTCCTCGCCAAGATACCCCACCTCCTCGATGTCCCTGGCGCAGACCTCGGTATGACCGATCTCGCGGTAGGCCTTGATCAGCAACCTCCGCGCCAGCGTGAGCTTGTCGTGCAGGTCGCCGACAGCGGACATCAGCGACACGCAGGGCTCGGTCCTGACCAGGATTCCGCTCTCCTGCCTGAGCAGGGCGATGGCTTCCTGCCAGTGACGGCCAACAAAGGGGTTCCCGGCAGGTCCCAGGACGTTCCTGCCTCCCAAAGTAGCCTTCCTGTGGAGCTCAGCGCCCTGCATCGAAGGACAGGCACAGCACGTGCCAGCTCCCAGGCACCTTCCCGCGCAGCAGGGAGTACCTGCGACCCGTCCGAGGGTCCGTCTTCTGGGCGTAACGCACCGCGGCCGTCAACTTCTTGCGGCCGTCAGGCTCGTGGGAGGGCCCATCCGTCAGATCCGCCCTCTCTCCAAGCTCAAGGGACCAAAGAGAATCTCTCAGAGCACCCCATGAGGACGAAGAAGGGCCACGACGCCTCCCAAGATCCAGCGGGAGAGGGTCCTTGACAATCACAATCGCCATAGCCATGATCAAACTCCTTAGTTTTCCTGAAGACTATCCCTCAGGGGTGCATGGAACATACGCCAATGCCCTGAGCCACGTCAAGGAGGTACTACCATGAACAGCGTCGAGGTCCTGGGCAGCACCTGCCAGTGCTGGGGGCAGTGTGCGCGGCACGAGAACCGCTGCACCAACATCTTCGGGCAGGGGAAGCTGTTCGAGGCCGGTGTGGACATGCCCACCAAGGGGCCCCGGACCGGCACCAGGCTGATCTGTCCCGCCTGCGCTCCGACCTTCGACCCCCAGAGGGCCGCAAGGGAGCGTCGGGCGGCCCAGGCCTACACGGAGCAGTCCCGAGCTTGGGACGAGTTCGTCAAGAGGGCCTGAAAGCAAGTAGGGCCCCGGCAGGCGGCGGCCTACCGGAGCCCTACCTGCTTTTTTCCAGCCTGCCAAGATCTCAGGGCTTGACGACCTTGGAGAACGCAACCTACCATAGCTGTCCTGGGCTGTCAAGTCCAGACAGGACGACCCCGCCTGGTAAACAAAGGGGCTTTTTTTCAGCCAGGAGCCTGGGTCGCAGGGGCCGCGAAGCCTGCGAGGGGTTCCCCCGCTGCGCCCTCCCGGAGGCGCCCTCCCCCGCAAGGGGGAAGGAGGGGGTTTGCAGCTAACCCGGCACGGCCGGGCGTTCCCGTACCGATCCCGTACCAAGGAGAGAGCCATGACCGCAGCCATTGACCTGGCCAAGGCCGTCCTGGCCATGCACGCCGCCGACGAGGACTACGGGTGTGGCTTCTACAACCACGGCCCGTGGCTGAAGCCCTACAACCGCTCCAAGGAACTCGCCGAGGTTGTCCTGGCGGAGGGCAAGGCCAAGAAGCGGGACCTCGACGAGGCCATCGCCCTCCTCCGCAAGGTCGAGTGGTCCTGGAACTACGACGCCGAGATGGCCTCCTGCGAGGTCTGCCTCGGCTCAGAGTTGAACGGCCACAAGCCCGACTGCCCCCTCGCAGCCTTCCTCGCACGCTTCCCCTAACGACCTGAAGTTTTCTCGCGCACCCCCTTGACAAGCCCTTAAAACTCCTCACGATCGGGGCTCGCGGACCCCAACCGCCTACCACCAGGTCAGGCGCCAGGGGGTGGAACCTGGGAAAGCCATCAGGGGTGGGAGGGCTAGTCCTCCCCCCCCTCCCCTACCCCACCCCCCTCCCCTCCCCGGCCCGGCCCGGGTCAAGCGACC